>Ga0181526_10001613_pt1 | contig 21074 bp, 19 predicted proteins | sample PEATcosm2014_Bin_35_FD_119750 | JGI IMG/M metagenome (GOLD analysis project Ga0181526, IMG submission 119750) | Peatland microbial communities from MTU Mesocosm Facility, Houghton, MI, USA - PEATcosm2014_Bin06_30_metaG | ecosystem: Environmental > Terrestrial > Soil > Wetlands > Peat | place...
GAGTAGGTCCCAAGGGTTGGGCTGTTCGCCCATTAAAGCGGTACGCGAGCTGGGTTTAGAACGTCGTGAGACAGTTCGGATCGTATCCGCTGTGGGCGCAGGAGATTTGAGGGGAGCTGACCTTAGTACGAGAGGACCGGGTTGGACGGACTGCTGGTGCACCGGTTGTTCTGCCAAGAGCACCGCCGGGTAGCTATGTCCGGATGGGATAAGCGCTGAAAGCATCTAAGTGCGAAGCCCACCCCAAGATAAGATCTCCCACCGGATTAACCGGGTAAGACCCCAGCAAGACTAGCTGGTTGATAGGCCGCAGGTGTAAGGGGGGCAACCCCTTGAGCTGAGCGGTACTAATCGGTCGAGGGCTTGACCTTTCTATTTTCACACTCTTCAGCGCAGCGGAGGGCGGCGGCCATCGGGTCGCCGGCGCGATCGTTGTTCACCTTGACGCAGAGGATCCGGAGCTTTGAATGGCTCGAGATCAGCAGACTTGATTCTTCTTGTCGAAAGAAAGGAGATATTCGGTGACCATAGCGGTGGGGAGACACCTGTTCCCATCCCGAACACAGCAGTTAAGCCCACCAGCGCCGATGGTACTGCCCTGGCAACGGGGTGGGAGAGTAGGTCGTTGCCGAATATCTCTTTCTTCGTTAACCGGGCCGGACGCCGGCCGCGGTGCCCACTGGACTCCGTCTCCGATGGGACTGGTGTCCTCGGACCCGGTGCCGGTGTAGACTCCGCACCTGCCGGGCCGAGGTGGTGGAATAGGTAGACACGCCAGCTTGAGGGGCTGGTGAGCGCAAGCTTGTAGGGGTTCGAGTCCCCTCCTCGGCACCATCGCCCCGCCTGGGACGGGGTGGGATCTCTGAAGGGAGGCGGGATGACAGGGCAGCCACCGGGTGATGGCATGACCATCGGCCAGCTCGGCCACCACATCGGGCTTCACGTCAACGTGAACCTGGAGGGCAAGCGGGTCGGCGGGGTCGTCTTCAGCGCGGAGGAGTGGGTCCCCGGGGTCATAGTGGGCTCGGGAGCCCTGGGTGACTCGGTGACCATCAAGCTGGACGCGCCCGTCGGCGGCGGCGATCCCTCGGGGCCGTTCCACCACGCCTCGAAGGGCGAGGAGATGGTGTCGGTCGACGACCCGCAGCGGATCCGCCCCCTGGACCTCTCCGAGACCCAACCGGCCGGGGTCCCGGCGGAGATCCTCGAGCTGGTCCGGAAGGGCAAGACGCGGGAGGCGATCCTGCGCTACCGCGCGCTCAACGGTGCGACGCTCGACGAGGCCCAGGCCTTCATCGCCGGTCTCGGTCAGCCGCCACCCTGAGCGGCCGCGGCCCGCTCGCGTCGTCGCCGGCGCGCCCCCGTCCGGCGCCGGGCCCGCGGGGTGGCATAGTGGAGATCGTGACCGCCATACCCGAGCCGCTTCCGAACGACCCCATCGCCCGCCTGACCCGCGAGCTGCTGGTCGAGCTGGGCGAGGATCCCGAGCGTGAGGCGCTGCTGCGCACCCCCGAGCGGGTTGCCGAGAGCCTCCGCTTCCTCACCCAGGGCTACACCCTCGATGTCAAGGACGTGATCGCCGACGCCGTCTACGCCGAGCCCTACGAGGAGATGGTGGTGGTGCGCGACATCGAGGTCTACAGCCTCTGCGAGCACCACCTGCTGCCCTTCTACGGCCGCGCCCACGTCGCCTACATGCCGCGCGACCGCATCGTCGGGCTCAGCAAGCTCCCCCGGGTGGTGGACGTCTTCGCCCGGCGGCTCCAGGTGCAGGAGCGGCTGACCACGCAGATCGCCGAGGCGCTCGACGATGCACTCCACCCGTTCGGGGTGGCGGTGGTCATCGAGGCCTTCCACCTCTGCATGATGATGAGGGGTGTGGAGAAGCAGAACAGCCAGACGGTCACCTCATCTCTCACCGGCGTCTTCCGGACCGACCCGAAGACCCGCGGCGAGTTTCTCGAGCTGATCGGCCGGCGACCGCGCTGAGCGCGAACGGTCGCGCTCCTGCCATGCCGAGCCTGACCACCCCGCGCCGCTCCTCCACGTCCTCACCCGGGCACGCGGGCGGAGCCGCCCCCGAGTCCGGCCCCGGTCTCAGCACGCTGGACGAAGCCGAGCTGACAGCGGTGCTCGCCGAGTTGGGGGAGCCGGCCTGGCGGGCCCGCCAGATACGGCGAGCGGCGTGGCAGCCCTTCGTGGCGTCCTTGGACGACATCCACCAGCTGTCGGCGGGGCTGCGCGGGCGCCTCGCGGGCCGGCTCCGCTTCTCCACCGTCACCGTCGCCGCCGAGAGCCTCGCCGACCAGGGGCTGACCATCAAGCTGCTCTGCGCCCTCGCCGACGGTCAGACGGTCGAGACGGTGGCCATGGAGAGCCCGGCGCGGGGCGGCAGCGGACGCCGGGCGACCGTCTGCGTCAGCACCCAGGTCGGCTGCGCCGTCGGCTGCCCCTTCTGCGCCACAGGGAGAATGGGCCTGCGCCGCAGCTGCACGCCTGCCGAGGTGGTGGACCAGGTGCGGCTGGCAGGTCAGGCCCTCCACCGGCACGGACTGGGACCGGTCACCCACGTCGTCTACATGGGCATGGGCGAGCCGCTCGCCGCCTACGAGACCACCCTGGCGTCGGTGCGTGCCCTGGCCGGCGACGGTGGGATCAGCCCGCGGCGCATCACCGTCTCCACCAGCGGGGTGGTGGCGGGGATCCGGCGCCTGGCGTCCGAGGGGCTGCCGGTGACCCTGGCCGTCTCGCTGCACGCCGCCACCGACGAGCTCCGCGACCGCCTGGTGCCCCTCAACCACGCCCACCCCATCGACGCCCTGGCGGCCGCCGCCGGCGCTTATGCCCGCACCAGCGGCCGGCGGCTGACCCTGGAGTGGTGCCTGATCGGCGGGGTCAACGACGGCCTCGACCAAGCGGCGGGGCTGATCGGCATCGCCCGCCGCCTCCGCGCCCACGTCAACGTCATCCCCATGAACCGCATCGAGGGGAGCGCCTGGGGCCCACCCCCGGCGGCGGTGAGCCGGACCTTCCTGCGCCACCTCGCGGCGGCGGGCCTCACCGTCACCGTGCGGGACACCCGCGGCGGCGACGCGGCGGCCGCCTGCGGCCAGCTCCGCGCGGCGCTCGAGCCACGCCGGGACCTCCGTCCGGATGGGACCCTCGGTCCGCAGCGCCCCACCCGGTTCGCGACGCGGGGGGCGGCGGGCCAGGCGCGGCCGCCTGGGGTCTAGTGCGCCTGCTTGGTGGCGGTGCGCATGCAGCGGGTGCAGAGGGTCGTCTTGACCCAGTGGCTCCCGTCGAGCACGCGCGTCGACTGCAGGTTGGGCATGAAGCGGCGGCGGGTGCGGACCTTGGAATGGCTGACGTTGTTACCCGTCATCGGGCCCTTGCCGCAGCGGTCGCATCTCTGGGACATGGTGAGGTCTGGATCCCTGGTGGCCGGGGTACCCTTGGGGGCGCCCCGGCGGCATACTTAGCAATCCGTGAGCCGGGCGTGACGGCAAGTCCGGCACTGGATACCGGCGAGGATAGCACAGAGGCGGCGCCGGATCTGATGGGAGCGACGTGACGAGCAGACAGCGGACGGCTGGGCCCCTGGTCCGGACCGCCGGCCTGGGCAGGATCGAGGTCTCGCCCCGCGTGGTGGCCTCGATCGTGGGCCATGCCGCCGGCGAGTGCTACGGGGTCGTCGGCATGGCGGCGCGCGGGCTGCGTGACGGCATCGCCGAGCGGCTCAACAGGGAGACCGTCCACCGCGGCGTCGAGGTCGAGGTCCGTGACGGTGGCCTGGTCATCGAGCTCTACATCATCGCCCAGTACGGGACCCGCATCAGCGAGGTCGCTCACAACCTGATGAGCGCGGTCAAGTACGAGGTCGAGAAGACCCTGGGGGTGGATGTCATCGCGGTCAACGTGAACGTGCAGGGCATCCACCTGGATCAGGCCGATGAGCAGCGCTGATCGGGCGGCGGCAGTGACACGGGAGCCACTCCGCGAGGTCGACGGCGACGCGCTCCTGCAGGGGCTGCGCAGCTCGCTGTCGTGGCTGCAGGCCAACCAGGAGCAGGTCAACGACCTCAACGTCTTCCCGGTGCCCGACGGGGACACCGGCTCGAACATGTACCTGACCCTGCGCTCGGCGGTCGAGGACGCCCAGGGTGCCCCCGTGCCGTCGTCGGCGGGCTCGGTGATGCGGGCGGCAGCGCACGGCTCGCTGATGGGCGCGCGCGGCAACAGCGGGGTCATCCTCTCGCAGATCTTCCGCGGCTTCGCCCAGGGGGTCGGGGACCGGGATGTGCTCGATGCCAAGGCGTTCGCCGAGTGTCTCCAGGAGGGTGCCCGGGTCGCCTACAAGGCGGTGATGAAGCCGACCGAGGGGACCATCCTCACCGTGGTGCGGGAGGCCGCCGAGGCCGCCCAGCGCACCGCGGCCTCCTCCTTCGACATCCGGGTGGTCCTGGACGAGACGGTGCGCGAGGCCCACACCGCCGTCGAGCGGACCATCGACCAGCTCAGCGTCCTGCGGGATGCGGGGGTGGTGGACGCGGGCGGATTCGGCCTGGCGGTGATCCTGGAGGGCCTCACCCGCGCCGTGGGTGAGGGCGAGGGGAGCTCGCAGCGCCCCCGTCTGGTGGGCGATCGCCGGAGCGGCGAGCCCCGGGTGCGCCGGCCGGACGAGCCGGCCGTGCTGCCCGCCGAGGAGGGAGCCCCGCGGGCGGACGCCAAGGCCTCGCCGCCGGTGCGCGCCGGGGCCGGAAGGCGGCGCGGTGCGGCGGCCGTGGCCCGCCGCGAGGAGGGCTGGGGCTACTGCACCGAGTTCATGATCACCGGCCCCGGGCTGGACGTGGAATCGATCCGCGAGGAGCTGGGTGCGCTGGGGGAGTCGAGCCTGGTGGTCGGTGACAGCGACCTGGTCCGGGTCCACATCCACACCGCCGACCCGGCCGCGCTGATCGGCGTCGCCGCCCAGCGCGGCGGGCTCTCCAGTCTCAAGGTCGAGGACATGACCGCCCAGCACCACGAGATCCTGGAGCGTGCCGATCGCCGCGACGCCGCGCGGGCGCCTGAGGACACCGTTGCCGCCCCCTCCGCCATCTCGGTGCCGAGCGCCGCCGCGGCGGCGCGGGGCTTCGCGGTGGTGGTCGTCGCCCCCGGCGACGGCTTCCGCGAGATCTTCCAGAGCCTGGGCGCAGACGCCGTGGTCGAGGGTGGGCAGACCATGAACCCCTCGATCGAGGACCTGCTCTCCGCGGTGCGGGGCACCGGTGCGAGCTCGGTCGTCATCCTTCCCAACAACGCCAACGTCGTGATGACCGCCGAGCAGGTGCACGGGCTGGCCGGGGAGATCGACGTGCGGGTCGCCCCGTCACGCAACCTCCCCCAGGGGATCAGCGCCATGCTGGCCCTGGATCCCGGCGGGGACGCCGCCGCCAATGCCCAGCGCATGACCGACGCCCTCCCCCGCGTCTCCGCGGTGGAGGTGACCCGGGCGGTCCGCGACAGCCGGGTCAACGGTCTCGCCATCCACGAGGGCCAGGTGATCGCGCTGGTGGACGGTGACATCGTCCAGGCCGGCGAGGACGAGCCGGCGGTCATCGAGGCCGTCCTGCGCGGCCGCGCGGCCCCGGCCGAGCTGGTCACCGTGTACTGGGGCGCCCAGAGCGACGAGACCGCCGCCGCCGCCCTGGTGGACCGCCTCCGTGGCGCCTTCCCGGGCACCGAGTTCGAGCTGCACCGCGGCGGCCAGGACCACTACCCCTACATCCTCTCGCTGGAGTGAGCAGGGCTCACCGGTGAGGTGAGCCCGGACGCGCGCGAATCAGCGGTCGCCGAGCGCTCGCCGCCCCGATGCGGGGCGTGATCGGCCACTACGGCAGGAGGTGGATCGGGCTCCCCAGGTAGTTGACCTCGAGGGTGAACGAGTTGTCGGCGGATGTCGTCGAGGTGATCCCGTAGTAGAGGGACCAGTACGCGGACGCACTCGGGTTGTAGTTCGCTGGGACCGAGATGTCAAAGACCAGCCACGATCCCCGGTAGACGTTGTCGCCACTGTATTGGTCACCGTTTTCGTTCGTGGAAGCCGTGCCCACCTCGATAAAGGCGCTGGACGCAGAGGCGCACGGGTACGGCGCGCTGGTGCAGGCTGCGGTCGTGGTCGGCCCCTGCTGATAGGGTTCACTCGTTATCGCCTCCGGCGTGCCGCAGTTGGTGCCCGACAGGAGCGCCAGGCTGGTGCCGAGGTAGTCGGGATCGGTGTCCGAGTCGCAGACGGGGGCGATGGTCGCAAACTTCTCCGCGGTGGAGCCGAAGGCGGGTTGGAGGATCCCGACGTCGACGTTTCCGCCGCTTCCCGTGCCCGGATTGAAGAGCGCGACCTGGACCACGCTGCCGGCGTAGGCGGCGGGGAGGCTGAAGAGTGGCACGGAGAAGTTGGTGACCCCGCTCGGTCCGTAGAGGGGGGTGAAGGCGGACATGTCGCCCATGCCGGCCAGGGTGCACCCCGAGCAGCTGCTGGTCGTGAGCTGCAGCGAGTAAGCGTTCTGGCCCTGTGCCTCGCCGTTGCCACTGTCGTCGCCGTTGACGCTGGGGTAGTTGTACTCGTTGTCGCTGGTGACGACCGCGCCGTTCCACGCCAGGGTGTCGACGCGCAGCCGGTAGTACGTTCCGTTGGTGCCGCCGGTGAGCTCCCCGCCGGAGATGTACTTGCTCTCTTCCGAGCTGTTGACGTAGCTCGGGTAGTAGAGGCTGGCGGGCACCCCCGTCGTAGATGCGGGGTTGACGACGGAGATCCAGTTGGGTCCGGTGGGCAGCGATCCGCTGTACCCGGGGGGCGCGTTCCAGAGTGGCATGCTGGTCACGCCCGTGACGGGCGTCGGCGTGCTCGGCGTGACGTCGTAGTTGGGGTTGCAGGCCGAGCCCCCCGAGCCAGAGCCGTCCGGATAGTAGCTGTAGTCGGCCTTGCCGGTGTCCAGGTCGTAGGCGTCAAATGGGCAGAAGATGTTCTGGACCAGGGGGATGTCGTCGGCACGGTCGCTGAGGAGGGGCACGGCGAAGACGGTGTAGCCCATGCTGTCGTAGTCGTCGACCGGCACGCAGCTGGTGGCCGGGTCGCCGGGATCACTGCAGGTGGTCAGGTTGGGCATGGTGCCGTCGTCATCATGGATTGTGAACGCACACTGTTCGGCGGATACGGTCGCGCAGCCGCTGTTGGTGTTGTTGCCCGGATCGGAGCTGGGGTTGTACACCTCGAGCGTCGTTGACTGGCCTGAGGGAACCCAGATCAGGAAGTTGGAGCCGCCGGTGTCATTGAGGCAGAGCTGGTTGGTTGTCACACCACAGTCGGTGTTGGGGGAGCTGTCGACGTCCTGGTTGCACAGATCCGTGCCCACGAGGCAGCTGATCTGGTGGACGTCGGGGTTTGCGGTGGCCGCGCAGCTCGTGAGATCGGGTCCGCACGAGTCCTCGACGTCGTTGGCCGTGCTGTCGAAGGGGTTCCCCGTCTTGCGTTCAGTACCGAATCCCTTGGTGCGCAGGATGTAGCCCCCATTCCCGTCTTGGCTCTGCTGGCCGAGGTCACCCGCCGACGTACCCATGACAGCTCCGAGCTGGGTGCCGGGCTGGCCCAGGGCGATGGGCGGGAGGTACTCGGCGGTGGCCGTTCGAACCACCGGGTGAGGGCCGAAGCCGATCAGCTCGAGGAAGGTGGTGGGGACCTTCACCGTGATGGTGACGGTGAGCTCGTTGTCGGCGGGCTGGGTGACCATCACGCACGGGAACTGGCTGGCGGTGCAGGTCGTTGCGCCGGTGCTGGGCGTGAAGGTGCCCATGTCGCTGAAGCCGTTGCGGGCCGCCTCCACCACGGCGACATTGCTCGCCTCCGGGAACTGCCCGGGGAGGTAGGCCACACCGGCCAGGGCGGCGGCGTTGGCGGCACGCTGTACCGAGTCGCTGGAGAAGTAGCTGATCCCGGCGTCGATGGCGAGGCCGGCGATGGCAAAGAGGACCACGGCGATCAAGGCGAAGATCACCATGACCTGCCCGCTCCGGGAGAAACGGCCGCTGCGCCGCGCAGGGGTTGGTGTCATGGTGGGTTCATCCCTCCAGCCGTTCCACGCTGTACTGCGTGTCATTGGCGATCGTGAACAGCCCCCACGTCGGTGAGGTGTATGCGAACTGTATTGCGACACCCAGCTCGGACTGGTCAGGTTGGGTGGTGTCGCGGTCGGTGAGCAGATACGTGATCGTGGTGGGGGCACCGACCGACGTGCCGCTGATCGGGTAGGTGTCCACATACTGGTAGTATCCGGCCAGGAAGGCCCCGTCATTCGGCGGGCATGTCCCGCTGGTGAAGGAGCAGCCGTTGCCGCTTCCGTCCGGCTGATAGATGTCCACGTATTTGACCACGGCATTGGGCATGTTGGTGGAGATGACGGGCAGCATCTCGTCGATGATGTCGACGTCTACCTGGCAGGTCGACTGGTCGGCGGCCGCCAGCCCGCTGCAGGGGCTCCCGACCGTGGTGCCGGCGGGTAGCGTGCCGCCCAGCTCGGCGCCGTAGCGCGCTCCTGTCTGGGTGGCCTGCAGCGCGGTGTCGTTGTCACCGACCAGGGCGGTGGCGGTCCAGGAGCCGAGGAAGAGGGTCAGGAGGAGGGGAATGAGGATGGCCAGCTCCACCATCGCCTGGCCGCGGGTGCGCCGGTGCACGCGCCTCACAGCTGCTGGGGCTCCAGCCGGAATACGTTGGTGGTGGTCTCAGAGAGCGTCGTGGCTCCGGGCATGCCCACGATCCGGTAGCTGAATTGGATCTGCAGCTCGGCGAAGTCGGCGCTCTCCTCGGTGACATTACGGCCGGTGTCCGGCCAGTCGTTGAGGGTTTGCTGACTTCCCGTTGCTGAGTAGATGTCCTCGCAGCCGGAGGTACCGGATCCGGGACCGCCGCCGCTGGAGCACGTGAGGGTCATGCAGGGAGAGCTCCCGGTCCCCGTCCCGTTGGTGCCGCAGGTGCTGACCGGCGTGTCGTTCTGCTGCTGCACCCTCCAGATGTCCACCTGGCTGACGGTGATCAGAGCGGTGGTGGTGAGGCCTGCCGCGTCCATGCGACAGATGGCGACCGCGTCGGCATAGTTGCCGTTGAGAACCGGACAGGGGGATGTCAGGGGGGCGCAGTTCCCGAGGGTGGAGGTGCAGTCCCCTTCGGCGGCCAGGGTCTGCATGCCGACGTCAGCCGCGTGCTCCACGGCGCTGCGGCTGTAGAGGAAGAAGCCCGCGTTCACGATCGAGAAGATCAGGAAGAAGAAGAGCCCGCCGACCAGGGCGAACTCCACCATGCCCTGTCCAGCTTGACCCGGGCGTCTCCCCCTTCTACAGGGTGGGGCGTTCCACCGCACTCTTGTTCGTCCTCACTCCGGGGCAACATGAGACGCGCCTGGTGACGCGATTCACGATGATACCGAATGACGCGGTTGATGTATCAGACGTCGCTGATCTGTTACGAAAATGTGGAGATGACCCGGTGGCCGCTTCCAGCCGCGACCCCCCCGGGCCCGCCAGGTGCCTACAGTTTGCACGATGCCCGAGCTCGCGGACACCCGTGGCCGGATCGTGAAACTGCCCAGCGCGGGGTGGCCCGAGACACCCGTGGCCGAGATCGCCGGGGTGGGTCCCGCCCGGGGACAGCGCTTCTCCCGACTGGGGGTCGTGACCGTGGCCGACCTCCTCCTGCACCTGCCCCGCCGCTACGAGGACACCCGCGAGCTGGTCCCGCTTCGGGACCTGCGTCCCGGGGGCCCCCAGACCTCCCGGGCCAGGGTGCGGGACATCCGCGCCCGGCACAGCCCCCAGCGCCGGATGCAGCTGGTCGAGGCCACCCTGGAGGACGACGGCACCCTGGTCGGCGCCATCTGGTTCAACCAGGCGTACATCGCCAAGCAGCTCGCCCCCGGGACCGAGGTCCTGGTCAGCGGCCGGGTGGTGAGCGGGCTCCACGGCCTGACCTTCCAGAACCCCAAGTACGAGCGGCTCAGCACCTCGCCCCGGCACGTGGGCCGGCTGGCCGCCGTCTACCCCGAGACCGAGGGGATCACCTCCAAGTACCTCCGTGCCCTCATCGGCCGGCTGCTGCCGGTGGCGGCGCAGATGCCCGACCGGCTCCCTCCCCAGGTCCGGGACGCGGAGGGTCTGCTCCCGATCGGGGAGGCGCTGCGCCAGGTGCACCTGCCCGACGACGAGGATGCCGCGGCCGCGGCTCGGGAGCGCCTGGGCTTCGAGGAGCTCTTCCTCATCCAGCTGGCCGCGGAGAGGGCGCGACGGCGGCGGCTGAGCTCCGCCGGGGTCGTCATCCCCTACGACGTCGAAGTCGCCCGCGCCTTCTCGTCAGGCCTGCCCTTCCGGCTCACCGACGGCCAGCGGATCGCCACCCACCAGGTGCTCTCCGACCTCGCGGCCCCCGGCCCCATGAACCGGCTGCTCCAGGGCGACGTGGGCAGCGGCAAGACGGCGGTGGCGGCGATGGCGGCGCTGATGACCTTCCGGGCCGGGTTCCAGTGCGTGGTGATGGCGCCCACCGAGATCCTGGCCCGGCAGCACTACGCCACCCTGGAGGCGCTGCTCTCGCCCCACGGGCTGTCGCCGCGCCTGCTCATCGGCAGCACGGGGTCGCGGGCCCGGCGCGAGATCCTGGAGGGGCTGGCCGCCGGTCACGATCCCCTGGTGGTCGGGACCCATGCCCTGATCGAGGACGACGTGGTCCTCAACGACCTCGGCCTGGTCGTGGTCGACGAGCAGCACCGCTTCGGGGTGGCGCAGCGGCAGCGGCTGCGGCTCAAGGCGCGGGCCGCGCCCAACTTCCTGGCCATGACCGCCACCCCGATCCCGCGCTCGCTCACCCTCACCCTCTACGGCGACGTCGACCTCAGCGAGCTGCGTGAGATGCCCCCCGGCCGGCTGCCGGTCGAGACCCGGGTGGTGGCCCCTCACCTGCGCGCCGAGGCATACGAGTTCGTGCGCGACCAGGTCCACCAGGGCCGGCAGGTGTTCGTCATCTGCCCCCTGATCGAAGAATCTGACAAGTTGGGCGTGAAGTCCGTTACCGCCGAGCATCGCAAGCTGACCGAGGAGGTCTTCCCCGACCTGCGCGTCGAGCTGCTCCACGGGCGGATGCCGGCGCGGGAGAAGGCGCAGCGGATGGACCGCTTCGCCGCCGGGGACGCCGACCTCCTGGTCGCCACCTCGGTGGTCGAGGTGGGCGTGGACGTCCCCAATGCGACGGTGATGATCATCGAGGGGGCGGAGCGCTTCGGCCTGGCCCAGCTCCACCAGCTCCGGGGAAGGGTTGGCCGCGACCGCCACCGCGCCTACTGCCTGCTCTTCGAGGACGGCATCGACGAGGAGGGGTCGCAGCGGCTGCAGGCGGTGGCCTCGACCCAGAGCGGATTCGATCTCGCCGAGCTGGACCTGCGGCTCCGCGGTCCCGGCGACGTGGCCGGGCTGCGCCAGCACGGCCTCCCCGAGATGCGCGCCGCCGACCTCCTCGACGTCGCCCTCGCCCAGCGGGCCCGCGGCGCCGCGCTGGCCTGGCTGGACGGGGATCCGGAGCTGACCGCGTACGAACCGCTCCGCGACGCGATGCACGGCTATGGCGCCGTCTTCGACCTCGATTGAGCTCCCGTGGCTGAGAGTCGGATCACCGGGGGCGAGTGGCGGGGCCGGCAGCTCACCACCCCCCGGGGCATGGTGGTGCGCCCCACCCGCGGCATGGTCCGTCAGGCCCTCTTCAACATCCTGGGGGCGCGCGTCACCGGCGTCCGGGTGGTCGATCTGTACGCCGGGGCCGGTTCGCTCGGCTTCGAGGCGCTCAGCCGCGGAGCGGCCCACGCCACCTTCGTCGACCAGCGGGCCCAGAGCCTGGGCCTGATCGCCGCCACAGCGCGCCGCTTCGAGTGCGAGGACCGGGTGGAGCTGGTCACCGCCGACGCGGTGAGCTGGCTGCGCCGCCGGCCGGCGCAGCTGAGCGTCGCCGGCATCTGCTTCGTCGACGCACCGTACCGGGATGACCGGCTGACCGTGGCGCTCGAGCTGCTCGGGGAGCAGGCACCCGGGCTGGTCGTGTGCGAACATCACCGCGCCCGGGCCCTTCCGTCCGAGCTCGGTGGCCTTGTCGCGGTGCGCACGGCCCACTACGGGCTCACCGACCTCACCCTGTACCAGCGCCGAGAGCACCAGGAGCCGTCCCCATGAAGGAGCGCGTGGCCCTCTACCCGGGGAGCTTCGACCCCATCACCCTGGGCCACCTCGACATCCTGGAGCGGGCGACGGCGATCTTCGACCGGGTGGTGATGTCGGTGCTGCGCAACCCCGAGAAGCAGCCCCTCTTCAGCGTGGAGGAGCGGCTCCAGCTCATCCACGAGTCGACCCGGTCGCTCGGCGGCCAGGTGGAGGTGGACACCTTCGACGGTCTCACCGTGGAGCACGCCGAGCGGGTGGGGGCGATCGCGATCGTGCGCGGCCTGCGCGCGCTCAGCGACTTCGAGACCGAGTTCCAGATGGCGCTGATGAACCGGCGCCTCGACCCCGCCGTGCACACCGTCTTCCTGATGACGTCGGCGCCCAACGTCTTCATGTCCTCCAGCATCGTGAAGGAGGTCTGCCGGCTGGGCGGCGACATCAGCGAGTTCGTCTCCCCGACGGTGGCCGAGGCCCTGCGCCGGCGCCTCGGCAAAGCGTGATGCGCGGGAAGCTCGGATGACCGGGGAGCCGCGCCGGCCGGGTGAGGCCCCGCCCTCCACCATCGATCTGCTCGACGCCCTGGACACTCTCCTCAACGAGGCCCACCGGGTCCCCTTCAGCGCCAGCGTGATGGTCAACGACCAGGACGTGCTCCAGCTGGTGGACCGGATCCGGCTCTCCCTGCCCCAGGATGTGGTGCGCGCCCAGCGCATCCTCGACGAGCGTGAACGGGTCCTGACCGACACCGAGGAGCGTGCCCGGGAGATCGCCGAGCGCGCCGAGGCCGCGGCCCAGGAGCTGCGGGAGCGCGTCGAGGGTCAGGCCCGCGAGCTGATCCAGAGGGCGCGCACCGAGGCGGCGGCACTGGGTGCCCGGGCCGAGGCCGACGCGGCGCGCACCGTCGCCGAGGCGCAGGCGCACGCCGAGCGGCTGGTCTCGGAGCACGTCGTGGTGCGCCTGGCCGAGGAGCGTGCGGCCGTCCTGATCCGGGAGGCGGAGGAGCGCGCCCAGAGCGTGAGCGCCGACGCCGAGCGGTACGCGAGGGACGCCGACGACTATGTGCGCGCGGTGATGGGCGAGCTGGAGGGGCAGCTGGTCGCGGCCACCGAGACGGTCCGCAAGGGGCTGGGCACCCTGGCCGGCCGCTCCCCGTCGCCGTCCCCCGCGGCCGGGCGCGGCCGGCGCGGCGGGCGTCGCGCCTAGTCGGAGGGGAGGGGGGCGGCCGGGCCAGGGGCGGTCGGGTATACTCGGCCATCGGGTCGTGCGTGGCCCTGTGCCGCGCGCCCTGACTCCCTTCCGGAGACGTCATGCCTCTTCCCAAGCAACACACCTCACAGCGCCGCCGTGACATGCGGCGGTCGCACCACGCGCTGGTGCTCCCGACCCTCAACCCGTGCCCCCAGTGCAAGCAGCCGCGGCTGCCCCACCGGGTCTGCCCCAACTGCGGTCACTACGACAAGCGCGAGGTGATCGCGACCGAGTGAGCGGGCGCTCGCTCCGGGTCGCCCTCTGCTTTCCCGGCCAGGGCAGCCAGTCGGCGGGGATGGCCGCCGGGCTCGATGCGACGGATGCCGGCAGCCGCCTGCTCGCGGCCGCGCGCGCCGCCGGGGCCGACCTCGACCCGGCGTTCGCCGGTGACGAGGAGCGGCTCCGCGCCACCGAGGTGGCCCAGCCCGCTCTGGTCTTCACCGAGCTCGCGCTCGCCGCCGCCCTGCCCCCGGGGCTCGAGGTCGTCGCCTTCGCCGGTCACTCTGTCGGCGAGCTCTCGGCGCTGGGAGCCTCCGGTGCCCTCGACCCGGAGCAGGCGCTCCGCCTGGCCGTGGAGCGCGGCCGGCTGATGGCGGGGATGCGGGAGGGGACGATGGCGGCCGTGCTCGGGCTGGAGGCCGATGTCGTGGCCCGGCTCTGCGCGGAGATGGAGGGGACGGTGGTCGTCGCCAACCTCAACGCCCCCGGCCAGGTGGTGGTGAGCGGCGCGGCCGCCGCCGTGGACGCGCTCTCCACCCGGGCCCGCGAGGCCGGCGCCCGCCGGGTGCTGCCCCTCAAGGTGAGCGGCGCCTTCCACTCCCCGCTGATGGTGGAGGCGGCCGCCGAGTTCGCTCAACTGCTCGCCACCGTCGAGATGCGCGTGCCCTCCGCCCCGGTGGTCGCCAACGTCGACGCGCTCCCGGTGACCGACCCCGTCCGGCTCCGCGAGGGACTGGGCCGCCAGATGGTCTCCCCGGTGAGGTGGAGCGAATCCGTCCTGCGCATGGCCGAGATGGGCGCCCAGGCGTTGGTCGAGGTGGGGCCGGGAAGTGTGCTGACCGGGCTGGCCCGCCGGATCGCCCCCGCCACCCCGGCGCTCAGCGTGGACTCGCTGGAAGCCGCCGCGAGCCTCGAGGAGCGGCTCAGGGCGGTCGCCGACGGATGAGCGAGTCCTGCGCGGCTCCGTCGAGTACCCTAACGTTCGTGCACGTGACGGCCCCGGCTGACAGCTCGCGCCACCCGGCGGCCGCCGGTGTTTGAGGGGGGCCTCCAGGGCCAGGCCGCGCTCGTGACCGGCGGGTCGCGGGGGATCGGCAGGGCGACCGTCCTCGCCCTGGCCCAGGCCGGCGCCGACGTCGCCCTCAGCTACTCGAGCGCCGCCGACGAGCGCGCCGGGCACCCTGGCATCGCGGATGCGACCGCCGCCGAGGCGCGGGCCCTCGGTGTGAAGGCCCTCATCCTGGAGGCGGACGTAGCCGACCCGGCCTCGGCCCTGGGCATGGTGGAGTCCACCCTGGAGGGACTGGGACGGCTGGACATCGTTGTCAACAACGCCGGGATCGCCCGCGACAACCTGGCCATCCGGATGAGCGACGCCGAGTGGGACCTGGTCATCGCCATCGACCTCTCCGCGGCCTTCCACGTCTGCCGGGCCGCGCTCAAGCCGATGCTCCGGCAGCGCTCAGGACGTCTCATCAACGTGAGCAGCATCGCAGGGATCATGGGCAACCCCGGTCAGGCCAACTATTCAGCCGCCAAGGCGGGGTTGATCGGCCTGACCAAGACGCTCGCCCGCGAGGTCGGCTCGCGCGGCATCACCGTCAACGCCGTCGCCCCCGGCTTCATCGAGACCGACATGACCGCGGCGCTCGGCGACAAAGTGCTCAACTCGGCGCTCGGCGCCATCCCCCTGGGCCGTGCCGGCAAGGCCGAGGACGTCGCCGCCGCGATCCGCTTCCTCGCCCTCCCCGAGGCCGGGTACATCACCGGCTGCGTCCTCCAGATCGACGGCGGCATGGGGGCATGAGGGTGGGGGCGCCCGTCCCTCACATGAATCAGAGGAGCTAGTGCCCGATTCTCCAGCCGAGCATCCGGGGGCGGTGGGTCCGAAGAGGACCGGCCACCGGCGCCGCTCGAGCACCCCGGTCACGCCGCCGGACCCGGTGGGCGGGGCCGCAGGACCTCCCCCGGAACCCCTCCCGACCGTATTCGTCGACGGTGCCTCCGGCCGCTACGCGTTCCAACCCCCGGCGGTCGCGTCCGCCGTCGAAGCCTCCGCGGAGGCTCCACAGACCTCGTCGCGCGCGAAACAACCCACGCCACGCGCTATTGTTTCCCCCCAACCCGCAGCCGCCCACGCTGATGAGACAGAAGGACTGACGACTGATGCCAGACGTGACGTTCGACCGGTTCAAGACGATCGTCGCCGAGCAACTCGGCGTGGAGCCGGACCAGGTGACGCCGGAGGCGTCGTTCGTCGAGGATCTCAACGCGGACTCGCTCGACCTCGTGGAGCTGATCATGGCCTTCGAGGAGGAGTACCAGATGGAGATCAGCGACGAGGACGCGGAGAGGATAGGGACGGTGGGCCAGGCCTGGGACTACATCAAGGAGAAGAGCGGGACGGAGAGCTAGCGCCTCCGCTCCCGGAGGCGCCGCCGCCCGCCGCCGCTGAGGCGCCGGCCGCGCCGGCGCTGGCGCACCTCCCCGGGTCGCCCCCGCCGGGCGTCCCCGACGTCTCCACCTCCTCGGCCCCGGCCGCGTCCGCCGCGGAGGGGGCTCCCCCCCGGCGCCGGCGCTCGCGCTCCCGGAAGCCGGCCGCCGCGGCGGCGGCTGCAACGACCCCGGCACCTCCCGCCACCACCGCGGCGCCTGCCATCGCATCGGCACCTCGCGCCCCATCGGCACCCCGGCCGGGACCTGTGCTGGAGTTCGCGCCGTCGCTCCCGGAGCATCCGCTCGCGGAGGACCAGCCGATCCTGCTCCCCGAGATCGGCCCGCGCCCGGACCTGAGCGCCGACGAGCAGCGCGGCCTGGACGAGCTGGCCCAGCGCCTCCAGATCCGCTTCCGGCGCCCGGAGCTGCTCCGCGAGGCGATGACCCACGCCTCCTGGAACAACGAGCGCGGGGAGCCGAGCGGGCCCGGCCACGACAACGAGCGGCTGGAGTACCTCGGCGACGCGGTCCTGGAGCTGGTCGTCGGCGAATACCTCTTCCGGAGGTTCCCGGGGTACGACGAGGGCCAGTTGACCCAGCTCAGGGCAGCGCTCGTCAACACGATGTCGCTGGCCAAGCTCGCCGAGCGCCTGGGACTGGGCGACACGCTGCTGCTCGGCAAGGGGGCGGCCAAGACCGGGGCCCGCCAGCTCCCCTCCCTGCAGGCCAACTGCTTCGAGGCCATGATCGGCGCGATCTTCCTGGACCAGGGGTACCGGGTGGCCACCCGCGTCTTCCTGCAGAGCATCGGCGACCTCTCCGAGTGGAGCGACGAGAACCACAAGGGCCGTCTCCAGGAGGCGGCTCAATTGCGCCTCGGCGCAACCCCCGCATACCGGGTCACGACCATGGGTGGCCCCGGGCACCGCCGGGAGTACCGGGCCGAGGCCGTGGTGGGGGGAAAGGTCCTCGGCGAGGGACGGGGCGGCACCAAGCAGGCCGCGGAGCAGGCCGCAGCCCAGAAGGCCATGGAGCGGCTGAGCGTTCCCGAGGGCCGCCCCGCGACCACCCGGGCGCGCCGTCCCGCGGCGGCGTCCGCCGAGCCGGCCCGGGTTCGCCGCCGGGTGGCCGAGGTGGCCGCGGACCGGCGTGCCGCCTCGCGTCCGCGGGCGGCCGCCCCCGTCGCCGAGGAGACCGAGGCGCCCCGCTCGCGAGGGCTGCTGGGGGCGATCCGAGCCGCCGCCCAGGTGCTGGTCGGCCACCGTGCCGAGCCGCCGCCCCCCGCGGCGCCCGCCGAGCCCGCCTCCGGTCCCGACCTGGGGTCGACGGCGCAGCGGCGCAGCCACCGTGGGCATCGGGGAGGCCGCGGCCGGCGCCGGCCCGCGACCGGCAACGGGTCGTCGCCCGCCACCGGAGGGTCCTCGCCGGCACCCGGACAGTCCCCGCCGGCCGCCACCGCGCCGTCGCCGCCCGCCTCCGGTCCCGTGCCCCCGGGATCGCCGTCGCCGTGACGGCCTCCGCCGGGAGGGAGCTCGCCCCGACATCTTGTGGTGGCCTCTCGCGGCGTCCCCCAGATGTTGACGCCGGGGGAGTGGGACACGGAGAATCAGCCCGGTGAGGCTGCAGCGTCTCGTCCTCAGCGGGTTCAAGACCTTCGCCCACCGCACGGAGATCCGCTTCGAGCCCGGGATCACCGCCGTGGTCGGCCCCAACGGCAGCGGCAAGAGCAACCTGGTCGACGCCGTGCGCTGGGCCCTGGGGGAGACCAACGCCCGTGAGCTGAGGGGCGCGCGCCTCGACGAGATGATCTTTGCCGGCGGGGCGGGGCGGGACCGGATGGGCGTGGCCGAGGTCGAGCTGATCCTCGACAACGAGGATGGCGCGCTGCCGGTCGAGGACGCCGAGGTGGCGCTGAGCCGCCGGGTCGTGCGCGGGGGTGAGGTCGAATACCGGATCAACGGCGACCGTGCCCGCCTCCGCGACCTCGAGCGCATCCTGGGCGGGACCGGGCTGACCCAGCACGGCTATGCCGTGGTCGCCCAGCACGACATCGAGGCCATCATCGAGGCGACCCCGCGGCAGCGCCGCTCCCTGGTCGAGCAGGCGGCCGGCGTTCGCCCCCTCCGGGTCGCCTGCGACGACGCCCGCCGCCGTCTCGAGCAGGTGGCCACCGCCGTCCAGCGCCTGGTCGACCGCCTCGGCGAGTCCGAGCCCCGGTTGGAGGAGCTGGCCGGCGAGCGCGAGGCGGCCCTGGAACAGCGGGGACTGGCCGAGCGGCTCTCCGCGCTGCGCGGCAGCCTGGCCCGGGAGGCCTGGCGGGCGGCGCGGGCCGAGGTGAGGCAGGCGCAGCGGCGTCTCGACGTGGCGGAGCGGCGACTCGAGGCGGCCACCGAGGCGGAGGCGGGCTACGCGGAGCGGTCAGACGCGGCCCGGGCCGGCCTGGAGGCTGCGCGTGCGGCCGAGCACGCGGCGGCCGAGCGCCTGGAGGCGGCACGGGTGGCGGCCGAACGCTGCCGTGGTGAGGCCCGGCGCTTCGCCGACCGCGTCTGGACCGCCGCCCTCCACCGCGCCGACGCTCGCCGCCAGTGGCGCGCCGCCAGGGTGGAGATCGAGGAGGCGGGACGGGCGCTCGACTTCCTTATGGGCGCCGGGCGGGAGGCCGAGGGGCGGCTCCAGGAGATGGGGGTGGTCCTGGCCGAGCTGACCGAGCGCAGCCGGGCGGCGGCCGCGGACGCGGCATCCGCCCAGCGTGCCCTCGACGACGCCGAGAGGGAGGTCGCCCGGGCCGCGGCGGCTGCGGCGGCGGCCCGGGCCGGAGCGCGCGACCGCGCCCAGAACCGCGAGCTGCTCGAGCAGTCGTTTCAGGCCGCGGGGGCTGAGCTGGCCGGGGCCCGGCAGCGGGCGATCGAGCTGGAGACCGCGGCCCAGGCGGCCCGGACGCGCCTCGCCGAGCTGGAGGCGGCGGTACAGGCCGCGGAGGCGCAGGCGGATGGCCGGGCCGGGGAGCTGGAGGCGAGCCGCCGCCTGCTCCGCGCCGCCGAGGGGCGGCGCGTCGAGGAGCGCGAGCGGACCACCCGCTGCCTGGCGCACGCCGCCAGCCTGCGCGGGCAGGTGGAGGGCCGCCTGGGCGGGTCCGGCGTGATCGGACCGCGGGCCCAGGAGCTGGGGGCGGTCCGCCTCATCGACGCTCTCCGGGTCGCGGACCCCGCGGATGCCGCCGCCGTCGAGGCGGCGCTGGAGGCACACCTCGGCGCCTGGGTCGTCGGCGACGTCGACCGGGCCCTCGAGCTGCTGCGCGGTGCCGACCTGCGTGAGGAGGTGCTGGGCGCCGAGCCCGCCGCCGGCGCCGTCCCGGATGCGGGCTCTGTGGACCCCCCCGTCTCGGGCGCGCCTCGTGCGGCTCTCGAGGCGGTCCGGGTGGAGCCGCGGGCGCGGGCCGCGGCCGCCCACTGCCTGGCCGGGACCTGGCTGGTCGCCGACCTGGCCGCCGCCCGCCGCGCCGTCGCAGAGAGGGGTGGGCGAGCCGTCCTCCCCGACGGTGCGGTGATCACGGTGGCCGGCGCCCGCGCCGGCGGTGGCGCCGCGCCGACCCTCTCGCTGGTGACCGCCGCCCGCGAGGCGGAGCAGGCGGCCGAGCAGGCGAGCGCGCTGGAGGCCGCGGCCGACGCCGAGGTGCGGCGGAGCTCCGAGGCGGTGGCGGCCGCCGACCAGGCCCTGGCCGTCGCCTGGGCCGAGCTCAGCGCCCGGCGTCGGGAGGCGGCCGAGGGCACCGCCCAGGCGGCGGCGGCGGGGATCGCGGCGGGGATGGAGTCGCGGCGGCTCCCGGCGCTGGAGGCCGAGCTCGCCCGCCAGACCCAGGCGAGGGCGGCTGCCGCCGCCGCCGCGGAGGGCGCCGCCCTGGAGGCCGAGCGAGCCGGTGAGGGACAGCAGAGGCTGGGTACCGCCGCCGAGGAGGCGCGTGCCCGCCATTCCGATCTGCGCGAGCAGAGCGATGCCGCCGCCACGGCGCTCAGCCGGGCCGAGGGGGAGCTGGCCGAGGCCCGCGCCGCCGCCGAGGAGGTCGAGCGTCACCGTGCCGAGAGCGAACGGCACCTCCACGATGCGGGGCTCCGTGTCGCCGACTCGGACCACCGGGTGGCGGGGGCGGAGACCGACGCGCTGGTGGCCCTGGCCCATGGTGGGGCGGCCGAGGCGGCCGCGCGGGCCGCCGCCCGGGCGGTGGCCCAGGCCGCCCGCGACCTGGCCGAGACGTCCCGGCCCATCGCGGCGATGGAGGCCGCGCTGAACGTCCTGGAGGCGGAGCGCGGCGAGGTCCGGGTGGCGGTGGCCCGCGCCGAGGATGAGGTGAACGCCGCTCGCAGCGACGTCGGCGTCGCCGAGCTGCGCCTGGCCGAGCAGGCCGAGCAGGTGCGGGGCCAGGTGGACGAGGAGACGGCCGAGCTGGACCCGGCTGCGGCCGAGCGCGCCGAGCGGGAGATCGCCCGGCTGGAGCGGCGGATAGCGGCCATGGGCCCGGTCAACGCGCTGGCGCCGGAGCAGTACGCGCTTCTCGAGGAGCGGGTCGGCCGGCTGCGTGTCGACCGTGACGACCTGGCGGTGGCGTCGGCCGAGGTGACCCACCTCATCCGGCGCTTCGAGGAGGAGGCGAGCCGCCGCTTCGACGCCGTCTTCGGGGCCGTCAACGCCCACTTCGCGGAGCTTTTCACGGAGCTCTTCCCCGGAGGGCGGGCCGCGCTCCGACTGGAGGTGCCGGCGCAGCCCGCACCGGAAGCAGACGCGGACGGGGAGACGGCCGCCGCCTCCGGGCGCTCCGACGACGATCTCTCGGGGGTGACCATCCTGGCTCAGCCGGCCGGCAAGCGTCTCCAGCCGCTCACCCACCTGAGCGGGGGAGAGCGGGCCCTCACCGCCCTGGCGGTGGTCTTCGCCCTCCAGCAGGTGAACCC
>Ga0181526_10001615_pt1 | contig 21040 bp, 20 predicted proteins | sample PEATcosm2014_Bin_35_FD_119750 | JGI IMG/M metagenome (GOLD analysis project Ga0181526, IMG submission 119750) | Peatland microbial communities from MTU Mesocosm Facility, Houghton, MI, USA - PEATcosm2014_Bin06_30_metaG | ecosystem: Environmental > Terrestrial > Soil > Wetlands > Peat | place...
CCGCGCACTGCTCTTCCCAGATCTTGTGAAAGTCCATGTGAAACTCCATGGGTCGTAACTATATCGCTGGGCGCCCGACATCAGCAAGATCAAGTCACAATCTGTATTCGCCGGACGGGTACCTTATTTCCGTGGTCATGGTGATTTGCAATGGGGAACCCTCTCCTGTCGAGGCGATGGAGAGCGTTCTCGGCCAACTTGTCTTGGGCTTCGAACCTGATTCCTACTCTGTTGAAAGGTTCAGCCCACTCACGGGTTAACGAATGGGTATTGATCGAGGACGAGCCAAAGGACTCTCCCCGCGAGCAGTTCATTTCCTCCTGGAAGTGCTGCTAAACGCCCTGCGCTTTGCGGTCGCTCCTCCACGCGCTCAAGCAACGGGAGAAGTGCAGCGGTGGCAAGCGAAGCAGCTGGGTATCTCAGTGCGACGCCGCTTAGACCGCAATTTCAGAATGTGGCAGTGGGCTAGAGCGGCTGAGCGCCAAGGCGAACATTACGAATCGGAATCCCACTTGATCCCGAATGGCAATGTGCGATGTCATAAACAAAGGAGAAAATGTGAGATTTCGTGATGTGTAGGAATGCGTCGATGAAGAGCATGGGGATCCGTTCCAGCTTGTGATGGGTTGCATCCAGGGTAGGAAACGCGTACCTTGAGCCGGGGATCCAAGTCGAAAATCGGGCCGACTCAGCTATCAAGGTTTGCGTGGGGATGGAGGAATGGAATGTTAGGGATCAAACGTCTGTTGCGAAAGTCTCTACGGAAGCTCATAAAGTGGTCAGAAGAGCCGCAACAACCCCCTTCGGATATCGGTCCCTGTGATGCCACGGAGATTCTTTATACATCAAATCCCCTGTTTGTCAGCATCATGAATGAGCAGTGGCACCAGTATGTGTGGCCCTCAGTACAGGCTGCCAAACTCGCTAAACGTCTGGGGTACGATCGCGTGTCGTTCATCGAGTTTGGGGTTGCTGGAGGAAACAGCCTGGTAAAGCTGGAAGCTATCGCCCGAAGACTCGAGGATTACTTTAAACTAAACATAGACGTATACGGCTTTGACGCTGGCACGGGCTTAACACATCCTCTGGATTACCGGGACATGCCGAACTTGTGGTCTGGAGGCTACTTTCCGATGGATGTGGAAAAGCTCCAGCACCGCCTTACAAAAGCTCAGCTAATTTTGGGCCCAGTCGGTGAAACTGTTCCTTCGTTCTTGAAAAAAAGTCCTGCCCCTGTTGCCTTTGCTTCCTTTGATATGGATTTATACTCCTCGACAATGCATGCATTCACTCTATTTGACGCAGAACAGAGTCTCCTCCTGCCGCGAGTGCATTGTTATTTTGACGATATCCTGGGCTATTCCATTTGTGACTTCAACGGTGAGTTGCTGGCGATAACCGACTTTAACGCCGCTCATCCCCTTCGGAAAGTTGCTGCGATACGTGGGATACGCTACTTTGTTCCGGCACGTTTTGCCAATATTATGTGGGAAAATTATTATATGCTCCACATATTCGATCACAGTCTGTATGCATGCAATGATGGCAACATGGGAGCCGAAATGCCACTTACGGATTAATCGGAAAAGCAAAACTCAACGGCCTCAATCCTGAAACATCTCACGTATCGCCGATCATCTCATCAACCGCATCGAGGAACTCTCACCATGAAACCTCCGAGCGGAGCTCGCCGCAAACTCAAGCCGCGCTGCATAGTCAACTACACCACTACACCCCGACCTTTGACCTTTCAACCCGCCACCAGTTAAGCAGGATCTCCCACTTTGTGGCAATTTCTTGGCTAAGCGTCCGGTCAGCACACCTAGACGGAGTGCGGATTGGTACGGAAGATGACCCGAAGTCGACACTTACGAGAGTGTCCACGTGGGGAATAAATGGACACTTCGGAGCAGGCAGTGGTTAAGAGAGGGTTTCAGAGACGTCGATGGCCGTGAGAGGGAAGTGCCGGATCGTTGAACAGACTTTGAAGCCTGCCATGTCGGTCCCACGCGTCGCGCTGGCGCACGGAGTAACGAAATTCTGCCGCCACACTTCTGCAATTTCGCCAGCGGTCGCCTCTGGAGCGGGCTGTCAGTGAGTTACTACCGCTAACTGCGTAGGAGGGTGTGGTTTAGCTGAACTAACACCACTAGAGAGAGCCGATTGGAGCGCAGAGAATGCAGGTTTTGGATTATAGTCGAGATCGTACGGGAGTGGAGCACCATAGCCCTGAGCAAAACAATACGCGTATTTGTCAGTAATCCCCCAAGTGTAAAAGGCGGTGCATGCACTCGTCGATAGGCAAGCACTTAGAAGGCTTGAATACTCAACGCCCTGGTCGCTTAGGTCCGAACTGTTACTTGATGTCGTACAATTCGAGGATGGGATTCCGATCTCAACCTGACTAAAATAAACCGTCAATCCCAAAGCTCCCAATCTATTAATGTTCGAGACTATACTGCTTGTCGTCGGTATCGCGCTTATCGGACCGCCTTCCCATTGCCCTTCGAGACCGACACAATCAATAAGACCTTGTGATTTCAGATGGGCCACCAAATTATAAATTGAGGTTGAGTAGGTGCTGCTTATTCCCTCACCGCCCCAGTCATCATAACAAAGCTGCACGGTCGGATCGGCAGCCCGGGCGTACTGGTATGCCAGCGAGATGTAAGCGGGGAAACCAGCCGAGTCATTACCCAAGCCTTTGCAAAACACACGGCACAAATGCACTGCTTCACTGACGACCGCCCAACGATTTACCACACCCGGATAGTTCGTATGATAATGCTGCATAACTGTCGTGACGTAGGTTTGGAGTATGTTCTCCAGCTCCGTCGAGGTGAACGAGCCATTTAGGAGCCACGTCGGATCTGATCCTCCATAATCGAGGGAGGGGTTTCCATCCCATATTGGTGCGGTAGCTGTCACATTCTGACTATGCGCTTGAGCAAACGCCACAACGGCGTCAGCCTGCGAGAAGCTAAACGTACCCTGCGATGGTTCGAGCACATTCATCTTCATGACATTGCCGGGTTCGATGGCATTGTATTGGGAGGCTGCGATGGAAGCGTAGGTGGGATCATCGAGTTCCGTCGGGTCGTTGGCTCCAGCACCTATCACAAACCCTAACTGAGATGCCAGGCTGCGGAGAGTGGGATCGCTTTGTGCCCTTCCCGGCATTGGAAATGTTAGTCCAATTCCAACAATAAGAGTCGACAAAAGGCTTAGTTTCCGTACGATATGTCCCACTTCGTGCCCCTTTTTGTAGCTCAGCGCCAGGTGTCGGTGAGTTTCCTATCCGAACGCTAGGCTACCAAGGGGGCCTGTTTGGGGACTACTGTCCCGAGGGACAACTTGTGTACCTGTCCAAAGTCCCTCTCCGGAGGCCAAGTGGCAAAACCATCGGCTCCTGCCAAACGGACTCGTCACCTTCGAACGCGCTCCGGAAGATCCTCCGGTGAGGTCCTCACCAAGTCAGGTTGCGCCATACGTCGCCTGGTTCCCGCGGTCTCGGTGATTAAAAGGCAGGACAATTTCGGCCAGAGCACTGCTCGAGTGAGGAGCGGCGGAGTGGAACGCGCTCCTCTGCCACCGATTAGGAGCGCTTGTCTCTCAGCGGGCGGGTTGAATCCAGTATCCTCTGATGCATGGGATCCAAGGGAGGAAAGGAAACACCAGAAAGGGAGTTACGAGATCGATTGATTTTCGAGGCGGCTGCGCCTCGCCCGAGTGAGGATTATCTCGCCATCTGAAAAGACGGCTTCTGATACCCATTGTGCGAGTGGAAAGGAAAAAAGGACTATAATGCCATTTCCCCGCAATTATCCCTTTGCAGTTCGTGGCTGGAAGTCATTGCCTTTTTCTCGAGGTTCATATTCTCGGCGGTAAATTTCGACGATCTCACCGATCGTCCAGTAAACCATGCACTTCTTAAAGAACCTCTCCGGGGGGTCAAAGGCCAGCAACCATCGCCTCGTTCTTCCCGGCAGGATCGAGAACAGACGATTCAATATGCTGATGTAGTGCCTCGGGATTCCCAAAACATCTGGTCGTTTTATCTTCACCCGGATTTCAGCTCGGCCATAGTCAAACCACCACTCGAGGAAATATTTCTTATGAAGTCGATGCTGCGCTACCTCGTGATAGACCACGGCGGACGGCTCCCATCGCAGAAGCTCTCCCGCCTTCATGACCCGGTATCCAAACTCCGTGTCCTCGTTGCGGATCTGACTACCGGGAATGGGGCCCAAGTCTGTGCGGAAGCCACCAAATTTCTCGAACATCGCACGGCGAAAGGCCATGTTTGTGCCATAAGGAGCCCAATCGATTTCGCCCGGTTCGTCCCCGCGGTCAAAAAGGGCTAGAACCCCACCCATTGAAAACGGACCATGAAGCGCTAGCCATCGGGGAGGCGAAAAGGACTGCTCCGGAAGAATGCGCCCTCCGGCGCCGGCCCACTGGTTATCGTGCAGATTTGAAGTCAAGTTCTGCAGCCACGTGGGCTCTACGGTCACATCGTCATCCATGAAGGCCAGGATCTCCCCTCGGGCTTCTCGTATACCGCTGTTGAGGGCATACGACTTCCCCGGCTGCGGCTCGAACAGGTAGCGAAAACGCTCCGGGTACTGGCGGCAATAGGCCTCTGTCACCTCTCGCGTCTGGTCGCTCGAGTTGTTGTCCACCACCAGAACTTCCCATTCGACAGAGTCGGGCAACTGAGAGAGCGCGACACTCTGCAGTGCCTTTGCCAAGCTTCGACAACGGTTATGCGTGCACAAAATAACGGTGATTTTCATGCCTGGCCGCCGCTGCGATTGCACTTCGTTTCGCGAATTAGAGTATTTTCAATTTGTCTGTGACTCATCCTCGAACTCCAAATCATCGCAGCATTGCCATCAGAGAACGACTTGCGACGATGAACGAATAAATTATGCTCAAGCAGCCTAAGACTGCACTGACTCAGAGATCAGTTCAATCAGCAGGATGACAAAACCAAGCAGGATCCGCTCTTCGGATCTGGGTCGCTCAAATTCCGTCGCCCGTTTGCTCATCGCGGTTTATTTCCTGTCATATAAAGTGAGCCCAGTTCTCTTTCTTTCGAGTCCATTCCAGGGTTGAATTCTCGCCGCCGAACGCAGTCAAAGCCCGCACTCTTGAGAGTCCTCGTCAGAGTGTCGATATCCCAGGCGTACTTATGCTCACCGTCCTGGCGGAAGTGGAAGTTGATGTGATCAAGCTCTGTTTGACACCATTCTGGATGCCATCGCTTTGCCAACGTTGACCAATATACTGCGTTGGGGTCACCGTAGGCTCTTAGCGGCGTTTCCGTGTCTGGCACCACCACGTCGAAGATGCCACCTGGTTCGAGCACTCGGAGAGCTTCTGCAAGAAAATGGGGTACTTCGGCATGGAACTCGAAGTGCTCGAAAACGTGCTCGCTGTATATATATGAAACAGTGCGATCCGGGAATGGCCACGGCTCCCGCAGGTCCAGCTGAAGGTCTGCAGTGCGTTCAAATAAGTCGATATTCAGCCAGCCCTTTTTCGGGTTCGGTCCGCAACCCAAGTTCAGCTTAATCGGTGTCGCTTGCAAGTAACTTGAGACCTTCTTCAAGTTCTGGAGATGTCGACGTGACAGTTTCCATTCATTTTGCGCTTGACGAAGAGTGCTTCTAAAACCAAGCGTTGTCTTGTTTCGAAGGTAGCGTCTGAAAGCAGTTTTCATAATTTCCAACTTCCCGCCTTGACCAGTGTTGACATTTTATTATTGATCTCCCATCAGCGTGTGCTTCCATTAATGGATAGAATCCCGATTAGTGGCGCGCTCTTCAGTATTTTTGAGACCTGTTACCTGTCAAGGTCTCCTCCTCAAGTTGCAATCAGCTGAGAATGACGCGCCGGATCTCAGCCATCGCATTCTCGATATCGAATGTCTCACAGGCTCTCGCACGCGCCATCTTTGCCATGTACATGCGCTTTTCGGGATGATTCGCAAGATACGAGATGCCGTCGGCGATTGCATTCACCGATCCGCGTGGGACGATCAGGCCATGAACAAGGTGAATAATGAGTTCCTTGTTGCCTCCTACGTCCGTTACGATGGATGGCACACCACAGGCCATTGCTTCCAGGATCGAAAGGGGCAACCCTTCGGTGTCTGAAGTAAGTACGAAGGCAGAACATGCCTGCAAGTAAGGCCGCACATCTTCTTGGAATCCTTCGAAGAAAACGTGGCGAGACAGCCCGAGGGACTTGGCTTGCTCGAGCAGCTGACTCTTGAGCGGGCCATCACCAACGATGATGCATTTGCAGCAAACTCCTTCACCCAGAAGGCGAGCAAGTGCTTGGAGGAGAATGTCGATTCTTTTCTGCTCACTCAACCTCGCGACGCACACAAGGACGAATTCGTCCCGACTACAACCCAACTTTGCGCGAACTTCGGATTTACGATCATCCGCTGGAAAGAACTCTGATACGGAAACACCATTACGAATCGTCTTCAACTTCCTCACGGGGAATCCAAAATCCTTCAAGAGAGAATCGCGTAGAGCGTCACTGACGCAGATGGTTGTGTTATAGAAATGCGCAGACCTCCTTATTTGTGCTGGGCTATTCGTGGACGCGATCATGCAGAGTGGCACGTCGGGATCGTGGTCTTGCCGGCCCATCAGTCTACGTAAGGTTGCGCGCAGCGATCTTCGCTGCAACACCACTGCCAATGCCTGGGGGGGAACTGGGTATGGCGGAGTTATCAAGTGCTGGATCGAGATGCGTTTGCGGACGCCCGCAATCCAGGCGCCAACAACCGCTGAGCAAGGAATCGCCCAGAACCAGCCAAATACGAACACGACGACATCCGGTCGATAAGCGCGAAACAGGCGAACCCAGTCTCGCAAAAGCTGCGGAGATTTCGAGCAGGTCATGACCTCCACGTCATGATTGGGACCCAGCCGCTCACTAAAAAGGTCCACCTGAAGACAGAGTATGCAGAGTTGAACTCCTGGCCCCCGCATTCTCCGTATTAATTCAAGGAGATGTTTTTCGGCTCCCCCATATTCATTGCTATTTGAAACAAATAGAATCTTTCTGGAGGGACGCATAGGCAGTACCGCGCTTTTCTCATTGCGTCGCTTGGCTTGGCTCTCATATGCAAACATACTTCCCGGTTTTCTCTTAGTTGAGTATTAACTGCTTTATCTCCGCCATCCTCGCTTCAATGTTGAATTCCCGGCACACGCGAAGCCGTGCCTCCCGCGACATTCGCTTACGCTCTTCCGGATGCGTGAAAAGAGAATAAACCGCTTCGGCCACATCGATCGGAGAACCTGCTTTGACAACAAGCCCGGTCACGTTATGAGCGACGGCCTCGGCGTTTCCACCTACATTGGTCACGATACATGGCAATCCACAGGCCATCGCTTCGAGAATCGCGAAAGGCAATCCTTCTTTGTACGAAGTGAGCACAAAGGCGTTCGCGGCGAGCAGATAGGGCCTGACATCCTGTTGGAAACCCAGCATGAAGATGTGGCCGGCCAGACCCAGTTGCCGGACCTGCTCTGATAGTTCTTCTCTCAAGTAGCCATCACCGACGATGATGCACTTACAGGAGACATTTCTGCGTACTATCTCACTCATTGCGAGGAGCAAGATATCGATTCCTTTTTCTCCGCTCAATCTGGCGGCACACACTAGAACAAATTCTTCGGAATGAATTCCCAGCTTGTCTCGAACCGCAATTCCTTCGCCCACAGATGGGACAAATGTGGATACGGAGACACCGTTATATATCGTCACAGCTTTCTCAAGGGGAAAATGATAGTCCTGTACCAGGGAATCTCGGACAGCGTTACTGACACAAATGGTCTTGTCGCAAAGACGTGGTGCGACATAGGCGCTCATCAGGCGGCGCGCCCGCTTGCCGATCAAGCGGCGCAACACATCGAGAATGGATCGGACTTCCACCTTGGGCGGCAAGGGTGGAGCGATCAAATGCTGGATCCCGTAAAGCCTCCGAACACGCGCCAGCCGTGCGGCAGCCGATGCATACCATGGGATGTCCAGGAGCGTACCGTAGATGAACACGACCACATCAGGCCTAATGTCTCGAAAGACGCAGAACCAGCCCCACGCTGACTTCAGAGCGTTTTCGCATCTGATAACGTCCGCGTAATCATTGTTCAGGCGTGCCGAAAAGGGGTCCGTCTTTGCACAGAGGATCAGCGGGCGGATGTCGCTGCCGCCGAGTCTGTCAATGATCTCGAGGAGATGCTTCTCGCTTCCTCCGTAGCCTATCGTGCTCGTGACGAACAGTACCGTTCGACTCTCCACACACCGGATGCCCTCACGTGGCATAACTCACCCCGACATTCGAGCGCCGAATTTGACGACAGCGCGGTACTGCAGATCTGCAACTCTTGTATCGAGAGGTGTCCGGAACTGCTTCATGTCTTTTGGGTCCTAATGAGAGATCGAAGGATCACATCAAACGTAGTTCACTTATCTCCGGAACGCGAGTGATAGGAGCCTATTTTACCGCGAGTTATGTGGCTTTCCGTAAATGCGAATATCATCCGCTATCTTGATTGGTGATTCTCCAAACTGTTGCCGGGTATACCGCTCGTATTCCGGCACCCGATGATTTGTGAATGGTGAATCCAATGCCTGCGTTTCCTGAAAGACGACGAGGTCAGATTCACGAATGTCGCGGAAATCATCTTCAATCGGCAGGCCAGAGGCAGCGCGCCAATCTAAACCAATGATCTCGATGGAAGACGACGAAGGTGAAGTCTTCATCGCGACTTTAATCAATGAGTAATTCAGGGTGGAGCTGTCAGTGGCTAGCAAGACCCGCTTCGCGTTGGATTCAACAGCCTGAGCTAGGACTGTCTCGCTCCTGGCTATACTCTGTCTATCTGGACGACGTAGCATCGGTATGCCTGCCCCTACCAAGCAGCAGAAAACGAATATCGAAGCAATCGTTGCCTGCCAACGGGGGAGCACGTACGTCTTGCCAGAAAATAACAGCCCGATCAGGAATGGCAGCCCAATGATTCCCGGAAGCAGGAAACGAATCTCCCGATTGGCACTGGCAAGAGAGATTATGCAGTAACCGACCATGATCAGAAGCGGCAAGATATTTCTGCCCCATGCAACGTGAGGTCGCTTGACGACCAAATACCCGGCACCCACGGTTGCAAATATCCCCGACAGCAGCATGCCCGGTGATTGCCGTATTGTGAGAGCCAGAAACTGCGAAAATGGAATATAGTAGAAATTCGCGGTGGGCCCGAACGACGCTGCCCGGCCATACTTCAACACAGTTCGTCCATACTGAAGCCAATAAAGAGCCACGGGCAATGCGCATACGGAGAGCGAAAGCAACGAAAGGAGAGCACTGCGGAGCCCGCTGTGGCGCATTCGGACGAAAAACAGAATCGGAATGATGCCTACGATAAAATAGAGGAAACTTACTTTTGTAATCGCCCCCACTGAAAAAATTACCGCCCACAGAACGCCTCGCACCAGGCTGCCGGTTGTGGAGGAGGCAGGGTTGGGTGCTTCGTACGGAATCAAAAGCACCGCTGCGAAAGCGGTCCATGCGAAGAGGGAGTCCGCCATGAACGCGGTTGCCCAGAAATGCGCGTCTGCACCTGCGGGATACGGACCAAGAGCCGCGAATACACAGGCACTAGCGATGACCAGGTAGAGTGGCTTCAACCCGATACGCAGTAGCAGAAACAAACAGCAAGCGGCAAAGAACGCAGTGATTGCAGTGAGCGTTAGAAAGCATTTCCCCGCAGCATCCCAGGACGCCAAGGGTCCCCAAGGCAGGCCCAACAACGTCATAACGGGCGGTCGAGGGGTACCCAGCATCGCTATGCCCAGTTCATGCCTATTCCCCGACCAAAAAGATCTGCTGACCGATATAGCCCTCCACAGGTAGTCCGAATCATCCCAACGAAAGGAATATGGGGCGTAGCTAACGAGGGTGGGTGATATGCAAAGAGCAAACACAACGGTCGACACAAGTTGCTTCCAATTAAACCGCACACTTGCACCTCTCAATGAAGAGTCGAACGAGCGCTGATAAGGGTGGTTTTGTTTCTCACCCCCCGGATTGTGGTTTCCGCGAACTTCGTCGTGCTTTCACAGTTGCCTCATAGTGAGGTTAGGTTGATTATGCGGTTACTTACACCGAGTTCAAAACAATTGGGTTGATGTTTCACTACGAAATCCACTTTCGCCTTAAGCCGGTTGGGGAGTGTCGACCGTAGATTGAAACTTCGCCGCCCCCCATTAGTTCCTTCGACTCGCTTCTCGCATTTGATGCGATAAGTGCCGGATCCAAATCCCGAGCGTCCCTATTCGCATTAGCATGTATTTTGCCGAGGTGCTTGGGTGACAGGGACGTGCCTGCAATGCTCGTCGGTAGGACATGGTTGCCTTAGTGTATTCACCACCGCTGAATTGTTGGTCGGCCAAATCTCTATAGAGGAGCGCCCGGATATCCCGCACCGATTCCTGGTCCGGAATTCGACTTTGAAGGATTTCAGCAAACTCACTCTCGCGCACATCAAGGTCCATCCCTAAAGCACCTGTTCGCAGCCGGCAAGCGAGTCTATGAGCCAGTGCGAGCTTGCAGCCACCGCAAAGGGTGGGCACATCGGCGATTTCTGCATGGCGGCAAAGATCCCAAAAGGCATCTATTTCATCGGCTGGTTCGATGAATTTCTTGTCGGCATAGTAATCAAATTCCATTTCGTCCGCTAGGCGCTGATACACAGCAGTTCGGATCTCCCGAAGGCCATTCACATCTTGAATACGGCTAATGAGGATTTCCTCAAACTCCGTCGCGTTTATGCGACGATCCGCTCCGGTCAACCCTGCCTTTAAGTAGTCTTTTGCACGACGAACGAGAGCAGCGTGGCATGCATCGCGCAGGTGAGCATTGCACGCAAATTCAGCTTGGTGCCGTAAACGCCACAGAGTAGTGAGCTCATCTCCGACGCAGATGTGTGCATATTCCTGGCTTTGCTGAGTCGTGAGACTGTCCTGATGAACCCGGCTAATGACCATGGGCTCGGCGAGATAGCTAACCGGGTAACGCATGGCGAGCATAGTCCATAAGTACCAATCCGCTGCAAAGGGAAGGTCGATGGGGAACATGCCGACACGATTCAAACACTCTCTGCGCATCAACACACATGAAAAGGGGATACAGTTAGATTCAAGGAGACGTAGGACAAATGTTGAATCATTCCAGGTACAATCCCCGTCGCCGCAATTGGCCCACCTGATGATGCCTCTTTCCTTTTCCCCATCGAGCTCGATGGCACGACAAAACACGAATCCTAAATTTGCGTTTTGCTCCATCACCTCAACGCATCGTCGAAGCACCGAAGGGCTGCGTAATAGGTCGTCCGCGGACAATATCCAGACATACTTGCCACGGGCAAGCGTCAGGCCTTTGTTGAAATTCTGCTCGGCCCCCAAATTTGAATCGTTGCGGATGTGTCGGACTCTGGAATCCTGGAACGACTGCGCCACTTCTGGCGTGTTGTCCGGTGAGCAATTATCCATTATCAGTACTTCAAAATTTTCACAGTCCTGGGCAAGAATCGAACTCACGCATTTCCCCAACAAATGAGCATAGTTATAACAGGGGACAACAAAAGTGACGAGGGGCGCTGAAATCATTTCTTTCAAAGTTGCTTCAACTCTGCGGTGGAGACGAAAACTCAATTTAATTCAGAAAAGTGATGACATTGGTCAAAGCTCAAGCGGATTGGACAAGCTTGTTATTGTCGTGCATTTTGTTCCCCCGTTGCAAACAAGACTCTCGATGACTCGCGGAAAGCAGTTCACAGCACCACGCACAGCCATGGAAGATCCCACGAACAAGGTGGCTGCAGGCACTTTGTGATCATAAATCTTCTCAAGTTCGCACTGGAAGGCTTCCGTGCAGAGCTCAAACTTGCCATGTGCGACATTCAGGGTGAGTTCGAAAGTGCACCGATACGATTGTCCTGGTTGAAGAGTAATGGAGCCGCAGCCCAAACGTTCGGTGGATGTGTCGAAGATTTCATATTCGCGCTCGTCCCTCAACCATAGCGAAATGGCAAGTTTATCGACGCGTTCACGGGCAGTAACTTCGATGTCCACCCATGCAGTCTGCCCGGACTCAAAAGTGGTCTGCTCGCCGGAATCATCACGAACTCTCACAGACGATAGAAGGACTGGTCTGTTCTCTTGGGGAGTCGCGAGGGTGACGGGAGATTTCAAGTACTCCTGGATTACGGTATTGGTCTCCGCTAGAAGCAGCATTTTCCCGTGCTCGAGCAGCATCGAGCGCTCACAAATTTCCGTGACGGACTTGAGATTGTGAGAGACAAAGAGGACGGTAGTGCCCGCCTTGATAATGGAGCGAATACGGTCCATGCAGCGTTGCTGGAAAACAAAGTCTCCCACACTAAGTACTTCATCGACTACCAGCACATCTGGATCGACGTGTGCTGCTACCGAAAACCCCAATCGGGCGTACATTCCGGAGGAGTAGCGTTTTACGGGAGTCTCGATGAATTCTTCCAGACCTGAGAACGCGATAATCTGGTCAAGCTTCGATTGAATCTCCCGCTTGCTCATGCCAAGAATTGTTCCATGGAGAAAAATATTCTCCATGCCTGTGAGGTCCGGATGGAACCCCGCGGTAACCTCAAGGAGAGCAGAAAGGCGCCCGTTCACAACCATGAGGCCCTTGGTAGGCTTCATGATGCGGCTCAGAATCTTCAACGCGGTGCTTTTTCCCGCTCCATTGCGCCCAATGATACCGAGCGCTTCGCCACGCTTGACCTCGAAAGATATGTCCTGCAGTGCCCAAAACTCGCGCACGTCGCCGGCGTTGAGTTCCTGGCCGCGGAACATCTTTCCCGTTATAGCGGGCAGCAAATCACGCAGAGAATTGTAAGTCTCGCCTTTGCGGAATTTCTTGTAAATATGCTCCATACGGAGCGCGATGTCAGACATGAGAGGTTTCCATCAAATGCTCTCCGCAAAAGCGGGTTCAAGATCCTTAAACAAAATAAATCCACCCAAGAAGGCAGCCAAACTGAACACTAGACTGTACAAATACCAATGAACATCGGGTGACTGATGATGGACGACCGTGGCGCTAAGCCCTTCGAGCAACGGAGCAATCGGATTGAGCAGCAGTAACTTTCCGCGATCGCCGAGCATACGGATGTTGTAGAACACAGGAGTGAAGAAGATCCCGAAGGTCAAAAAGATTTCCACAATATACTTCACGTCACGGAAAAATAAACTAGCGGCGGATACGAGCATGCCAATACCCACGCACATCATAACCACCGTGACAAGTAACACGGGAACCCAGAGAAGGTAAATACTCAATCCAATCTTAGCCACGACCAGAAAGATCACCAAAGCAGCGCAGGCAACGAGAAAATCAAAGAAACACGCGAGCACTGCAGCCATGGGGAAAATTTCCTTGGGGAAATAAATCTTGACGACGAGGTCACGGTTATTGGTGAGGCTGTTGCAAGAGAAACGGATGCTTGAAACGATGAACGCCCACGGGATGGATTTAATGGCGACCTCGGCGATATCGGCCGTTTTCAGCGGCGCATGACCCACCATCGCGTAAGCATAACGCACCACGATGCCGGACATTACGATGAGGATGGGCATAAGGATTGCCCAGAGGAAGCCCATGATCGATTGCTTATACCGGACCTTGATGTCACGGTAGGTGATCATGTAGAGAAGCTCTCGATATTTGTACAGCTCTTGCAGTTCTTCTTTCATTTGTTGGAGCGGGTTCCGTTCCCTAGTTGAATTTGCGGTACACTGGCTTTACCGGACGGCCTTCCAGATACTTCTCTATGCCTTCGTCGATTGCCTTGCGATAGACAAGAAGAGCCCCGTGAACTGCTTCGGCAGTGCGATCGATGTCCGCATCGCTGTGTGAAAAACTGACGACAAACGAGGGGCCAATCACGCCACGGCGGATCAACTCCTGCATGAACAAAGTGCGGAAGAGCTGAGAGCGCTGCCGATCCTGGTCACGCGTAAGAAAAATGAGGTTGCAGGGACGCCCGGCGAGTTCGAAGAATTCTTCTAGATGATTTTCGGCGATGGAACCGTTCAAGAGTGTGCGGAGTCGCTCGCCCTGTTTCCATAGGAATTCGACGACTTGGTGCTCGCGATAAATGCGAATGATTTCGAGTGAAGCCGCGAGAGCGTGGGTCTCTGCACCGTGAGTGGTGGAGAGCAAGAAAACGCGGGGCTGGTCGTGATCCAAGCCGCCGAGCCGCATAATTTCCCGTTTGCCAGCAAGTGCGGCAATCGCAAAACCATTCCCCATGGCCTTGCCGAACGTGGAAAGGTGGGGAACGACGCCATGAAATCTCTGCGCACCCGCGAGATGCCAGCGAAAGCCGGTGATGGTCTCATCAAAGACGAGAACCGCCCCACGCTCTTCGCACAGCTGCTTCACCTGCGCCAAGTAGTTAGGGGCCGGGGGGACAACGGTTTCCGGCTCGAGAAACACGCAAGCGATCTGGTTCGGATGCTGGTCGAACAAGTTCCGCAAGTCGGGGAGATCGTTGTAGCGAAACTTCAGGGTCATGCGGGAAATAGCTTCAGGAATGCCCGCGCTCAGTTCAGTTGTGCCAATGAACCAGTCGTCGACCGAGAAGAACGGGTGATCGCCGCAGATGGCGACCAGGTCACGCCCGGTATGGGCACGAGCCAATTTTAGGGCAGCGGTGGTGACATCGGAACCATTCTTGGCGAACTTCACCATGTCGGCCCCATCTAGAATTCCGAGCATGGCCTCGGCAAGGTCGACTTCGATTTTGGCAGGGCGACCAAAGTTCGTGCCAAGTAGCATCTGTTTGTAGGCCGCTTCAACGACGGGGTCGAAAGCGTGGCCCAAGCTGACGGCGCGCAGACCCATGCCGTACTCAATATACTCGTTGCCATCTAAATCCCACACATGGCAGCCCTTGCCGCGAACGATAAAGCCAGGGGCTTGCTCGGGATATTGGTCGTCCCCCTTCGCGTAAGTATGCGCCCCGCCAGGAATCAGGCGGTGCGCCTTGGACTGAAGAGCGCGTGAGTTTGAAAAATTCGCTTGGCCGCCCGCCACGTGCGCCAAACCACCCAGTTTGTCTGCAGCATTCGTCATCGCGGATCTCTTTCAAACTACAGGATGAAGAATTACCTTCCGAGCGTGAAACGCTTCCGCGTAGCCGCTGGACGAGTTGGACTCCATCCCGCGAAGGCGCATCAGACTGCGAAACGTCTCGCGGCTAAACCATTTCCTGCTGCGCTGCGATTCGAACGCGGCGAACAGATGATCGATTTTTTGTTCGGATAATGTGGCTTCCAGGGGAACAAAACAGTTTGGACGACCCATGTCGCCATCGTACTTGGGAATCTCGTATTCGAGAATCAGATGGTTGCGAAACGTATTCCAAGTGAGTTCGCAAAGGAGGCGATGGTCCTGATGAGCATCGCCGCTCCATTGCGTGAAAATCAGGTCCGGATTGACGCGACTCTTTAATTCCTCGAAATAATCCTTTAACTGAGCGCCATGGTAAGGGAAAAAGCCGTCGCGATAGTCCTTCAGTACGATTTCTTTTTCGCACCCAGCAGTGAACAATTCCGCTGCCTTTGCGGCCTCCTCGCCGCGAATGCCACCCGCACTGAAAACGACCCAGTGAAATTTCAGCCCTGGAAAAGCCTGTTTGAGATGCAACAATGTACCACCACAACCAATTTCAATATCGTCGGAATGCGCGCCCAAGCACAGCAATTGGATGGCACCCTTCGTTCTCTTAGGTAGATGCAGACCGATCAAGCAACCTCTCCCGTGGCCGAACGGCCGTTCTTCCACAAATACCATGGTGGCGCGCCCGAAGCTTCCATTTCGTCGAGCAATTGCTTGTCGCGAAACGTATCCATGCACTGCCAGAAACCTGCGTAGCGGGGCGACCACACTTTGCCTTCCGAAATCAGGCGCTGGAAGGGTTCGTAGACGAGTTCTTCGCCGGGCTTGATGTAGCGAAAGATCTCCTTGCGCATAACGAAGTATCCGCCGTTCACCCAAATGTTGGCGTCCTTCATGCTTTTAATGGCCTTGACACAGCCGTCTTCCCCGACCTGAACCGTATCCAGGCTGCTGGAGCGCGGCTGCACGGAGAGGAAGGAAGCATAGCTGCCTCGGCGTGTAAATTCCTGGATCATCTGGGGGAGGTGGAAATCGGTTAGGCCGTCACTATAGTTGGCGAGAAACATCTCTTCACCTTCCAGGTGCGGTTCGATAAGGCGCAAACGATCCGCAATTGTCGCCCGCAAACCAGTATCAGCGAACGTAATTTTCCAGTCGTCGATATCGCGCTGCATGAATTCGAGTTTCCGGCCGCCTTGCGAGAAAACGAAGTCGTTCGAGACTGATTCTTCGTACTCGAGAAAATAATTCTTGATGACACTGGCCTTATAACCGAGGCAGAGAATGAATTCCTTGTGGCCAAAGTGGGCGTAATACTTCATAACGTGCCACAAGACAGGCCTCGCACCAATGGTGACCATCGGCTTCGGCACATCTTCCGAGTAGCCCCGGAGTCTCATTCCCGCGCCGCCGCAAAACAGAACAACTTTCATTCCTCACCTCACTGTTTTCGGACCTAAGAAATCGTAACTTTGGGGATTGGAACCACGAAGCGACCGCCCCATTCCCGAATGAATTGCAACTGCTCCATGATTTCGTCTTTTAGGTTCCAAGGTAAGATAACGACATAGTCTGGTTTCGTTTCTCGGATCCGATCGGGATGATAGATCGGAATGTGGCTTCCAGGGAGAAACCTGCCTTGCTTGAACGGGCTGCGGTCCACCGTGTATTCGATCAAATCCTTGCCGATCCCGCAGTAGTGGAGCAATGTCGCGCTCTTGCCGGGTGCCCCATAGCCCGCGACCTTTTTGCCCTGACGAGCGGCAGAAAGCAGAAATTCGACAAACGCAAATTTGGTCTCCTTGACCTGTTGGGCAAAACGTTCATAGCCTTCAGGAGAGGCCAGACCTGCCCGCTTTTCCGCTTCGATCAACCGGGCCACGTCCGGTTGCACTGTGAAAGTCGAACCCTCGATGCGAGATGCATAAACACGGAGCGACCCGCCGTGGGTAGAAAGTTCTTCCACATCGAATACTCTCATGCCGTGCACCGCGAGGATGCGCGTTGTGGTTAGCAAAGAAAAGTAGGAAAAGTGTTCATGATAGATGGTGTCGAACTCATTCCATTCCATGAGCCGCAGCAAGTGAGGAAATTCAAGGGTGAGAACTCCGGCGGGCTTCAAAAGGATTTTCAAGCCTTCCACAAAATCATTGAGATCCGGAACCTGGGCAAGAACGTTGTTGCCGAGAACCAGATCGGCACCACCGCGCTCGCGAACGAGTTCCGTTGCCACTTGCGCACCTAAGAAGCGTACCAGTGTCGGCACGCCTTTTTCGACGGCGACCTTCGCGACATTGGCAGCTGGTTCAATACCGAGCACGGGTACGTGCTGGCGGACGAAATATTGAAGCAGGTAGCCATCGTTGCTGGCGACTTCCACGACGAAGCTCTGGCCATTGAGGCCGAAGCGCTTGGTCACTTTATCGCAATATCCTTCAGAGTGTTTCAGCCAGGAAACCGAATAAGAAGAGAAATACGGGTAGTCGGTAAAGATCTTTTCGGCCTTCTCAAACTCTTCGAGTTGCACGAGGAAGCAATCCTGGCAGGTGTACACATGGAGGGGATAGTAGACTTCACCATTCTTAAGATCGGTTGCCGCCGGGTAGGTCTCACAAAGCGGAGACATACCGAGATCGACAAACGTACGCAGCTGGGTCGAACCGCAGAAACGGCATGTCCGGGGGGAGGTCCCTTGCTTTAGGTCAGAAGTCAGGGTCATGGTGGCCATTCGGAAGGATCCCCTTCTCAAATTAACAGATTCGAAATCATCAACCTAGGCACAGGATAATGCGAGTCGACAATCGCCCCTTACCCGGTTTGTAGACAGGTCGCATCAGCGCCGGACAGAACGAGCGGCGCAAGAGGGAGGGCCCAGTTGTCGGGCGGGCTACCGCCAGTGCGGTCCCAATCGAAGGACCCGCCTTAGAAAAGATTACGCAATCCACCTGCCAAAGTGGCACCCGATGGGCAACAAAAGGCATAGCGCGTAACCTTCGTAAATAATTGAAAAATAATGTTTTACACTATAGCGAGGCGATCTCGACTGTGCACCTGCCCCTGCTTTTGACTACGCCTCTTTACGTTCTAAGGGAAGGCCTTTACCACTATTTGCCCAACGCATGGAAGCATCGAGTCTCCTGTCCTTCAGAAGGCGCTGAATCTCGCTGATGCGGGTGTAACGTCCCTGCTGCAGGTCTTCAAAGGTCAGCCCGGCGGCTCGATAGGCGTCATAGAGCTCTTGTGCGCCTTTGCGCGCTGTCCAGTTCGGTTGGAAGCTCGGTAGGACGCGTCGGAGCTTGTCGCAATTGATGCGGTAGCAGCGCTTATCGGGGCCCCCGCCGGTTGCATATTCGACGCGGCACCCCGGCACGACCTCGCCAACGATTTCTGCGAGCTGGCTAACTCGGTAGTTTTCTTCGGTGCGGCCGACGTTGAAAACTTCGTTGTGAATCAGGTTCAGGGGTGCTTCGAGTACGCTCAAAATGGCGGCGGTAATATCGCGGATATGAACGATAGGGCGCCACGGCGTTCCGTCACTTTTCACGACAATGCGGCCGGTGGTGTGTGCCCAAGCGACCAAGTCATTGAGAACGATATCCAAACGCAAGCGGGGAGAAGCACCGTAGGCGGTTGCGCTACGCAAATAAGTAGGTGTGAAGCTCTTATCGGCCAGTGGTGCAAGATCGCGTTCTACCAAGACCTTTGATTCCGCATAGGCAGTGACGGGATTCAGTGTGGCGCTCTCATCGTGCATCGATTCTCCTGCAGCACCGTAAGCACTGCAGGAGGAAAACAACACAAAGCGCCGGACACCCGCAGCTTTGCTAAGCTCGGCGAGGTGCACGGAGGCCAAATGATTAATGTCGTAGGTCAACTGGGGATCGAGGTTGCCGAGTGGATCGTTTGACAGTGCGGCCAGATGGACAACGGCGTCAAAACCCTTCAAATCCTTCCCGACCAGATCGCGAACGTCTTTGCGAATGCCGGGAATTTCGGCTGCCGCGGAGCCAAAATCGCAACCGGCAAAAAGATCGGTATCAAGGCCGATCACATCGTGTCCCGCAGCTTGCAGGAGGGGACCCGCGACCGACCCGATGTACCCCTTGTGGCCAGTTAGAAGGATTTTCATAGGAGACCTTTTTGTTTCAGCCTTGATTTTACTATCTCGAGACGAAAAGCCGCTTCAGGAATTCGGCGCAATTTTCTCTCGTGCCACTTTGGCAGAGAACTCTTTCCTAGCTTCAGGGACAAGCTCCAACAGGCCATTCTCTCGAAGGAGCTCTGCGGCTTCAAGGATCGAGGAGAAAGGAAGGCGAGCGCGCTCCGCGATATCCAACAGAGAATTCTCTCCATCGGAAAGGTTCAACACCCAGAGCCGCGCGTTGATTTCGTTGGCGATGGAATCACCGCCAGTGGAACGGTACAAGCCGCGGCGGCCGAGTTGCGGCTCACAGAAGGGGCTGAGATTGCGGTAACTACGGTTGTTTTCGAGTACTTCGAGCGTGGTAACGCAGACTCGGAGAGATTCTGCGAGGCACCGGGCCTCGATGAAATCCAGGTTGTCGGCAGAAGTATGGTATTCGGGAAAACTGCCCCAGACGCTTCGCATCAGGCAACCCACGGCCAGGTTGAAGCCCGGAGAACAGTATTGGCGCTCGTCGTATCCGTAAGGAGAAAAGTCCAGGATTTCCGGCCTCTCGGTAAGATGAGAAAGAACATGGGAAACAGCGCGGTCGATCTCTGCGTTTCCCCTGCGGCTCTTCTTGTAGTGAAACGGCGCTTTGTCCCCAATACAGGTCAACACCAAACCGTGGCGGATGCGCGCTGCATGATCTCCATTCCGCGCGAGCCAGGTGATGGCACCTATTGTTCCGGGAATAAACAGGAAACGGTAGGAGTAGTGGAGATCGAAACCGCATTCTACGAGAAATTTCGCCAGTGCCGTGGCAACAGTCAGCCCCGATAGATTGTCATTCGCGAGCGCAGGGTGACAGGCATGGCAGGAAATCAGGATTTCATCGCTCGATTGCCCCGGGAAAAAACACTCGCCATAGCTCAGGCTTCCATCGGCGAGGGTGGAGTCGATGCAAACTTCATAGTCACCTTCCGGCAAAGCAACCAGTTGATTGTGCGAAAGGCAAAAACCCCAGTCCTCCTTGTAATAGGAGGTTCGATAGGGGATCCAATCGGGGTGCGCGGGAATCGAGAACAGATGTGGCCTGAGTTCACTTAAAGGCAAGGTGGCGTGGATGGGCACGCTATAATTGAGCACGTGCAGGTTGCATCTCTGGAAGTCCACAACGCGCCGGCCGGAACCGTCCTTGATATAAGCGTCCCGGATGTTCCACTCTCTGGGAACGGTCCAGTCAAAAACCGCTGTTCCTGAAGGAACTTCGAGGATTTCCATCGGAATACGCTGCTGAATCACCCGGAGCGTCTGCCGAATTCCTTCGCCGGTAATGCTCCGGCAGAGGGGGTAGAGTTCGGCGGCCAGCCGATGCAGTTCCCTCCCTGATTCAGCGCTGCCCACACCATCCAGATGGGGAGAGAATCTCATGGGTCTATGCAAAATCGGGATAAGACGCGTCCCGCGCGGAAATAACTTCCGCTGTTCCCGGCCACTCAATGCCGAAAGCAGGGTCATTCCAACGGACACCACGCGCCGCCTCCGGATGATAGAACTCTGACATCTGGTAGAAGACTTCACAATCGTTCTCCAGCGTCAGAAAACCGTGCGCACATCCTTCAGGGATACACAGCATATGATGGTTTTCCGCAGTCAAGACAGCG
>Ga0181526_10001620_pt1 | contig 21024 bp, 20 predicted proteins | sample PEATcosm2014_Bin_35_FD_119750 | JGI IMG/M metagenome (GOLD analysis project Ga0181526, IMG submission 119750) | Peatland microbial communities from MTU Mesocosm Facility, Houghton, MI, USA - PEATcosm2014_Bin06_30_metaG | ecosystem: Environmental > Terrestrial > Soil > Wetlands > Peat | place...
CGTAAATCAAGGGAATAAGCTCGGGCCATCGGATGCTGGCCTCCGTTCCAGCCAGCATCTTGAATCATATTCGCCCCAAACTGGGAATCCCCTCCGATTCAGAAAAAATCAGCCACGCTCTAGAGGTTTCCGATCTTTTCTTTACCGAACTCGGCACAACATTAAGACAGCGACGGCGACGCCGGCTCGATCGTAACTTCGGCATGAATTGCCAAGAGGTTTCGCACGGTCTCTTCAGTGCGCGCCCGTGCCATGCCGCATTCGGTGCCAACCCCAAAGCTTTTCAGGTATTTGTGCGCGGTGTCGATCCGACGGCGGGCTCCTTCAGCGCCGTCCGATAGATGAATAAGACCAAGATACACATCTGTGTGCGGATCAAGCTTCAAACCGACGAGCGGTTTGAAATATTCGTCATCGGTGCGGGAGACCGGAACCGGCATGTGCACATAGGAGATCTTGTGCGTGATTAACTGCGATAGCTCATTCGCAATCTCGACAAGCTTCGCCATGTCTTGCGGCTCGATAAAATGCTTGGCGCCGAAATCGCCGTAACAAAGGTGGAAGCCGAGATTGACGTCAATTGGTACCGTGGAGCAGAGGGTTCGAATGCGCTCCAACACTTGCTGCTTGGAGGCTCCCAATGTCGGAAACTCGTCCTGCGGCTGACCGTCGAGAATGATCATCTCCTGACAAAGGTCCCACTGCAGCGAGAGGTCGGAATTTGGAATGTGGCCATAGATCATCTCAACTTCGCGGAGCATCGCCTTCTCATAGGCATCCGTAATGACGATCAGATCCCGCGGCGTGCAAAAAGAATAAGTCACCGCAATCGGCGTCGGCAGGCAGACCTGAAAACGCGCCTGTTCCTGGACGTTGCCCGCCTCGCGTGCCGCAACGAAGTCGTCGTAAGACGCTCGCGCTTCGCGGGCATAGCCGAGCTCACTGAACCGCAACTCCTCGGGCCTGACACCCTCGCCGAGGCACATTTGCGGCAGACGGGAATTCTTGCGGACCGCGCCGCTCGGATCGGGACGCAGGTAGGGATTAGCGCGCAACAAAGGGTATTGCCATGCTGCCCACAGCCGACGACCGCCAGGTTCGCCATCGGGCACCCGCCTTAGCCGCCGACCAAGCTTGGGTCCAACTGTTTGGAATACCTCTTCGACAGTATCCAAACCGACACTGCCAACGAGATGAACCCGATCGGGAATATATCGCGAGCCCGGCATTGCTTCCTCCCGCGGGCGTTATCGCCCGTTCCGATCAATTGTGATCACGTTCATAAACGGCGCAGGCGGACCGTCGGCGCAAGAGCCGTTGCGCGGCATGATTACGCGGGTGTGGCTACTGCCGCATGCAATTTGAGCAAGTCTCGGACCAGGTCCGGTTTTCGGGCGCGGGCAAGACCGCATTCGGTGGCCACGCCGAACTCCTCGAGATATTCGTGGGCGAGCGCGATCCGTTGCCGGGTGCCTTCGACACCGTCGCTGAGATGAATCAAACCCAGATAGATCTTTGTATCCGGCGCCAACTTGAAGTCGCGCATCGGTGCGAAGAACGCCGCCGTCGCCCGCGGCAGCGGCACCGGCAGATGAATATACGCAATTTTGTGCGTAACCTCGGCCGCTATGGCGTTTGCGATATCGACGAGGTGTCGCGCGGTGACGGGATCGAAGAAATGCTTGCCGCCAAAATCGCCGTAGCAAAGGTGAAATCCAAGTTCGACGGAACTTGGGATCGATGCGCAGATGCGCTTAAACCGAGCCGCAATGTCCGATTTAGAGGCCTTGACCAGCGGAAACTGGTCCTGCGGCTGGCCATCCCAGACGATCATGTCGTGGCAAACATCCCATTGGATACAGAGATCTTCATTGGGAATGTTGCTGCAGATCGCCTCGACCTCGCGCACCATCGCGGCTTCGTAGGCAGTTTCGATCTCGACCACGTTTCGCGCCGTGCAGAATGCATAGATGACGCTCATCGGCGTCGGCAGGCACACCTGAAACCGGACGCCGGCCGGAATATCGCCGCGCTGGCGGGCCGCTTGAAAATCCAGATAGGATGCCCGGGCCTCGTGCGTGTAGCCCAGCTCACCGAACCGCACTTCGTCGGCACTGACCCCTTCGGCGAGACAGAGCAACGGAAAGCCCGAAGTCTTGCGCAGCGCTCCGCTGGGGTCCGGCCGCAGAAAAGGGCTGGAGCGCAAGAGCGGATATTGGAAACTGACCCATAACCGGCGCGGACCCGGCTCGCCGTCCGGGATGCGTCGCAAGCGGCGCCCCAAAAGCGGCCCAGCAGTTTTGAAGACCTCGTCGACAGTGTCGAGGCCGATGCTGCCGACGAGGTGAACCTCGGAGGGAATATACGTCTTTGCCATGGCTCTATGCTCCGCGCGCCGGCCGTAATCGCAGGAAATCGGATTATCTCGGGTTTTTCGAGGCGTCGCTTGATGGCCAAGCGTTGCAGGGCGAACTGGTCGCAGTTGGCTGCATTATTGCCTCCCCGATGACGTGCCATTCTTTATTTTCGAACATGTTCAAATTTGACGGTAGCGTTGTCAAGCTGTTTGTAGGGCGGATGCTAAAGAAAAAGAGCGGCGATGTCGCGCCTAAAGAGGGGCGCCGCGAGCTGAACAAGGCCGACAAGCTGCGGCGAATCAAATTTGCCGCGCGCGAGCTGTTCATCAAACACGGCTATGACGACGCCAGTATGAGGGAGATCGCCCATCGCGCGGACGTCGCGCTCGGCACCATTTTCAGCTACGCGGCCGACAAGCGTGATCTGCTTTTCCTGGTCGCCAACGACGAACTCGCGGAGGTCGCCGCGCGTGCGGCCTCGGCCGTGCGTACTGATGCGAAGTTGTTGGATAATCTCGTCACTGCGCTGGCGCTGGTTTATGAATACTTCGGTCAAGAACCGCAGCTATCTCGGTTGACCCTCCGAGAGATGCAATTTTATGAAATCGGCCCTCAGGCGAAAAAATTCGCAATGACGCGCGATCGCATGCGGTCGCTTATTATAAAGAGCGTGGCGATCGCTATCGGCAAGCGCGAGATTACCAGCGATCAAACGGCTGAAGTCATCGGCGATGTGATCTTTTCGATTTTTCAAATTGAAGTGCGGCAATGGCTGGCGGCGACCCGGAGAGTCGACGTGAATGACGGCATTAAGCGGCTAAAACAATCATTATCGGTTGTTTTTTCTGGGCTTCACAAATAGCTCGTGGGACCAGCTCGGCTTGCTTGCTTCGGGTCGCCAGCCGAGAAAGTTCAACTTTGTGATCAATCGGCGGCTTGCGCCATTTCCGATCGCACGATGGCGCGGAAGTCGTCGATCACCGTCAGTCCTTTCGGCGTCTCGACGTGCCAGAAGGTCCAGCCGTTGCAAGCCTCAAGTCCTTGAGCGAGCGCGCCGATGCGGTGGATAGAGCCGACCGTTTCGCCAAGCGATAGCGCGCCGTCGGCGCGGACGAGCGCGCGATGCCGACGCTTGGCGTCGACGAGTTTTATGCCGGGCGACACCAGCCCGCGTTCGATCAGCGCACTGAACGGTACCCGCGGCGCTTCGCGCGCGGTCATGAAGGTCGCCAGCGACGGCTCGGCCATCGGCTCGATGCCGTCGATGCGCTGCTGGGCTGCCGCGGCATAATCCTTGTCGCGCTCGATGCCGATGAAGCGCCGGCGCAGCCGATGCGCCACCGCGCCGGTCGTGCCGGTGCCGCTGAACGGATCGAGCACCAGGTCGTCCGGTCGCGAGGCCGACAATATGACGCGCGCGAGCAGGGCTTCCGGCTTTTGCGTCGGATGCAGCTTCTTGCCGTCGAGACCCTTCAACCGCTCCTCGCCGGTGCACAGCGGAATGAACCAGTCCGACCGCATCTGGATGTCTTCGTTGCCCGCCTTGAGGGCCTCGTAATTGAACGTATAATTGCGCTTCTCGGCATCGCGGGCCGCCCAGATCAGGGTTTCATGCGCATTGGTGAAGCGGCGGCCGCGGAAATTCGGCATCGGATTGGATTTGCGCCAGACGATGTCGTTGAGGATCCAGAAGCCGAGATCCTGGAGCACTGTGCCGACGCGGAAAATATTGTGATAGGACCCGATCACCCACAACGTCGCACTCGGCTTCATGACCCGGCGGCAGGCCAACAGCCAGGCGCGGGTGAAATCGTCATAGGCGGTGAAACTGGAAAACTTGTCCCAATCGTCGTCGACGGCGTCGACGCGGGAATCGTCGGGCCGTTTAAGGTCGCCGGCAAGCTGCAGATTATACGGCGGGTCGGCGAATACGAGGTCCACCGACTGCGCCGGCAGCTTCGTCATCTCGGCAACGCAATCGCCGGTGAGAATACGTGCCGAAGTCTGGCGAACAGACGCGGCGGACTCGAAACTCACGCGGGGCGCCCTTGCGGACGCCCCGCGACGCGACACAACCATGACTCAGAACTCTGACTCAGGCGACGCGGATCGGCGACGCGGGACCTACAACCGACGACCGGGATAATGCGGTGCCAAGGTAAAAATCCGCTTAACCGAAATAAGGTGTAGCTAGGCAATAAATGCCGGGAAACACTTGGTTAATTGCACGCGTGCGGCAGCCGTCATGAAGCTCTTTGTGAGTTCTTTGATCGCTGCTTATGCGCCCGATTTGTAAGGGAGAACCGCAGATGCGTTGGGATGATTTCCGTCGCTCCAGCAACGTGGAAGACGATCGCGGCGAGAGCGCGCCGGGCGGTTTTGGCATGCCCGGCGGCGCGCATGGCCTCGGCATCGGCACGATTATTATTCTCGGTCTTGTCGGTTGGGCGCTCGGCATCGATCCGAGCGTGCTGATCAACGGCGCGCAGATTATCGCCGGCGGCGGCTCGGACATGCAGCAGAGCTCTGGGCCACCGGTCGCCCGCGCACCGCGCGACGATCAGACGACGGATTTCGTCGCCGCGGTGCTCGGCGACACCGAGGACCGCTGGACCGAAATCTTCGCAAGCTCCGGGCGCACTTATCATCCGCCGAAGCTGCGGCTGTTCTCGGGCGCGATCGACGGCGGCTGCGGCCGCGCGCGGTCGGCGATGGGGCCGTTCTATTGTCCGCGCGATCAGGACGTCTATCTCGACACTTCGTTCTTCCAGGACATGCAGAGCAAGTTCGGCGCTTGCTCGAACGATAACGCCTGCAAGTTCTCCGAGGCCTATGTGATCGCGCACGAGGTCGGCCATCACGTCCAGGACGAGCTCGGCATCCTGCCGCGGGTGACGCAGGCGCAGCAGGCGGCCTCGAGCCAGACGGAGGTCAATGCCCTGCAGGTGCGCATCGAATTGCAGGCCGATTGCCTCGCCGGCGTCTGGGCGAACCGGGCCAAGGAGAAGCACGCCAATTATCTCGAACCGGGCGACGTCGATCAGGCGCTGCAGACGGCGTCGGCGATCGGCGACGACCGGCTGCAGAAGGAAATGCAAGGCTATGTCGTGCCCGACAGCTTCACCCACGGCACCTCCGCGCAACGCAAGCGCTGGTTCCTCAACGGCTTCAATTCGGGCCAAGTCTCGGCCTGCGACACCATGGCGGCCAACGCGCTTTAGTGTCATAATTTATCAGGTCAATCCGCTCATTCCCGCGTAAGCGGGAATCCGGCTCTGGGTCCCCGCTTTCGCGGGGACGAGCGGGAGAGTAATGGAGAGTAGTTGCGTAGGGGGTCCCCATGCCCGGGGTCGACGAGTCCAAACAATTCGTGCCGCTCAAGATCGCAGTGCTGACGGTTTCCGATACGCGTTCGCTCAAGGACGATAAATCGGGTTCGCTGTTGGTGCAGCGCATCGCCGGCGCCGGCCATTTCATCGCCGAGCGCGGTCTCGTCCATGACGACGTCGACGCCATCCGCGCCCGGGTCAAAGCCTGGATCGCCGATCCGGTGATCGATGTCATCATCACCACCGGCGGCACCGGCTTCACCGGCCGCGATGTGACGCCGGAAGCGGTCGAGCCGCTGTTCGAGAAAAAGATGGACGGCTTCTCGTCGCTGTTCCTGGTGATCAGTTTTCCGAAGATCGGCACCTCGGCGATCCAGTCGCGCGCCACCGCTGGCGTCGCCGGCTCGACCTATATTTTCTGCCTGCCAGGCTCGCCCGGCGCCTGCAAGGACGCCTGGGACGAGATTTTGGTGCACCAGCTCGATTACCGCTACGGTCCGTGCAATTTCGTCGAGATCATGCCGCGGCTCGACGAGCATTTGCGCCGGCCGAAGGCGAAGGGCGCGTCGGTCTAATCGCCTTCGCCATTGCGACGAGCGAAGCGACGAAGCAGGCCAGCGGCGGCGCGGCAAAACTGGCTTGCTTCGCTTTGCTCGCAATGACGAGTCACAACTGCAAATCCCAGTGCTCGCTGACGACCGGCTGGCTCCAGCTGACGCGCTTTTCGCTGCGGGTGAGCTTGAAGCCCGCCTTCTGATAAATATGCCGCGCGGCGCCGAGGATGCTGTGAGTCCATAGCGTGATCTTCTTGTAGCCGGCGCCGCGGGCGAAGCCGATGCATTCGTCGGCGAGATGCGCGCCGAGGCCGAGCCCGCGGGCTTTCGGCTCGACCAGCAATAGCCGGATACGGGCGAGCGTCGCGGTTTCCTTGACCAGAAAAATACAGCCGACATTTTCGCCGTTCATCTCGGCGATCCAGCAGCGCTCGCGCTTCGGATCGTGGCTGTTGGCGAAATCGGCGACGATCCGCGCGCAGACGCCCTCGAACGGCTCGATCCAGTGGTATTCCTGGGCGTAAAGCTCGGCGTGGCGCTTGACGATCCAGCCGAAATCGCCCGGTCGCGGTTCGCGTAGCGTGTAGCCTCGGCTCACCTTCCGATTTTCAGGAGGTTCGGCCGAGGTCTCGCCGCCGAGCAGTGTTTCGATGGTGGTCATCGCCGCGATCAATTGCGCCTGGTTCGCCGGGGTGAGGCGCGCGAGCATTTCGTCCGTGCTGCGCTGCGAGCGCGCTTCGAGCGGCGCATAGGCTCGCTTGCCCTGCGCCGTCAAAGCCAAGTGACTTTGCCGGGCATCGCTCGCCGATGCGGTGCGCTCGATCAGCCCGCTCTTTTCAAATCGGCGCAGCACGCGGCTCAGATAGCCGGCATCGAGATCGAGCGCCCGGCCGACGTCACTTGCCGTGGGCTTGTCCTGTCGGGCGATTTCGTAGAGCACGCGCGCTTCGCCCAGCGAGTAGGCACTGTCCAGATAGGTTTTGCGCAGTACGCCGATCTGCCGGGTGTAGAAGCGGTTGAAGCGGCGCACCGCGGCGATGCGATCTTGCGCGAGGCGCGTTTCGTCCGAGGAAGGGGTGCGGTTCCGGGCTGCCATGGCGTAGCCTCGGTCAGATAGTTGACAAAGTCAAGTATCTGAATCCTAACCTCCGCCGGAGTCGAAGGCGCTGGTCGTGAGCTTGGCGCTGCGCGGCCGTCCGATGCGGCGCATCAACTCGTATTCGGGATCGGTCGAGCGTTCGGAATGGCCGCCGAGCGTGTCGTAGAATTGTTTCGAGATCAGGAGGCCCTGTTCGGGACGCGGCAGTGCGCCCAATACCGCGGTGAACAGCAGCAGGAATTCGCGCAGCGCCGAGGCCGACGGATTGCCGCGCCGGAACACCGCCGCCTGAAGATCGCGTACCGGATGCTGCACGAAGCGCCCGACCTCGCTGGTCCACGGCGCATCGAGGACGATGCCGGGCCGCAGAAACATGAGCCAGGGCGCGCGCGCCGCCGCCGCTGCGGCCTTGAGCCGCCGGCCGAGCGGCCCCTCGATTTGCAAAAAATCGCAGCCGGCAACGTCGGCGACCGCCGCGGTCTCGTCCTGCGAGCCGGCGTCGGTCACCAGCACCTCGCTGATCAGTCCCGAGGTGGCGCCGGGGACGAGCGCCGCCAGCGTCGGGACCAGTGCCCGCTCCGAATTCAGAGTAGGAATGATGACGCTGAGCATGCGCCGCGGCCCAAGGCCTGCGTTCCCCCGAAATTGCCGTCCCCGCCGCTCCATAGGCCCTGATCTCGCGGCCACCAAGCCCTGATTGCCGGGATTTTTGACAGGATGCAGCGTTCACAAAGAATTGTTCTTGTTTTGTTCTAAGAGACGCGTTAGCCTTGGTCACAGATCAGCCGATCAGTCATCGAGTCGCCGCCCATGAGGCGCTGTCCATGAGTCGCATTGCTGCTTTAAGACGCCCGCCGGCACCGCTGCCCTCCACGCCGGCGGGCGAGCCGGGTACGGCGGTCGATCGCGAACGCCGCCGCGGCCGCGGCACGGTGTCGAACAGTTCGGGCCGCTTCGAACCGCTGGCGCGCGTCGCCTTCGACGATGGATGGCAAGATTCGGGCTGGCGGGATTTAGACGACCTGCCGCCGTTCAAGACCACGGTCACGGCCGATGCCACGCGCAAGATCATCGCCCGCAACGACTCGCCCGATATTTCGTTCGATCGCTCGATCAATCCCTATCGCGGCTGCGAGCATGGCTGCGTCTATTGTTTCGCGCGGCCGACGCATGCCTATTTGGGCCTGTCGCCCGGCCTCGATTTCGAATCCAAGCTGTTCATGAAGCCGAATGCGCCCGAGCTTTTGGAGCGCGAAATAGCGGCGCCGGGCTACGCTCCGAAGATCATCGCCATCGGCACCAATACCGATCCCTATCAGCCTATCGAGCGCCAGCACCAGATCATGCGCCGCGTTCTCGAAGTGCTGGAGCGTGCCGGCCATCCGGTCGGCATTGTGACCAAGTCGGCGCTGATCCTGCGCGATCTCGATATCCTTGCCCGCATGGCCAAACGCGATCTGGTAAAAGTGGCGATCTCGGTGACGACGCTCGATCCAAAGCTCGCCCGCACCATGGAGCCGCGCGCCTCGACGCCGCCGAAGCGGCTCGAGACTTTGCGGCAATTGGTGGCGGCCGGGGTGCCGGCCTCGACGCTAGTCGCGCCGGTCATTCCGGCGCTCAACGATGCCGAGATCGAACGCATTCTCGACGCGGTGGCGGCGACCGGCGTGCGCCATGCCGGCTATGTGCTGCTGCGCCTGCCGCTCGAAGTGCGCGACCTGTTCCGCGAATGGCTGATCGAGAATTTTCCCGACCGTTACCGCCACGTCTTCAAGCTCATCCGCGACATGCGCGGCGGCAAGGATTACGATTCCACCTTCGGCAGGCGCATGACCGGCTCCGGCCCGATCGCCTGGATGATCGGCCGGCGCTTCGAAGTCGCCTGCGAGCGGCTCGGCATCAATCTGACGAGCGTGAAAACGACGACCGAGCATTTCAAGCATCCGCGGCCGGCGACGGAGCAACTCGATTTATTCTAGGGCGTGTACTGATAAATCGAACTCGGCGGCCGAACATTGCCCAATGTCCGCCATTCCCCCCGAAAGCCGCAGCGACTACGACAGACTGGCGCGAAAGCAAAGGACCGTGAACTGCCTCGTGCATTGCAATATGATCGCGCAAAAAGAAAGACCACCTCGCGGTGGGCTATGCTGCTTTGATTGCGTCGTATGCGCGTGAATTTGATGTGGTCGCGGAACTGGGCAGTCGCGCGGAATCCCCGGCGTTGGCCGCGCCGCGTACAACGCCGGGGCCCGGTACAGTGGGTGGTCTCCCGTCCCCACGGTTCCAAATCTGATCGTACTCGGGCGTGTATTAGCGATGACTTAAAACGGGCCGCATTCCACCGCTAATTTCGCCAGGAATGTGGGGTGGCGATCACATAGCTGCGGCCAGCAATGGTCCAGCCTTTGATTCTATGCATCGAGCCTTACGCCGCGCCCAGGATGGTGCATATGACCAGAGGCGCGGCGCAACTCAGTCGTTGGGTTGCGCCGTCTTCAATTTTGGTCCTGAGAGACTCCGCCGGCTTGGCGATGTGCCGCACTGCGTTTGCGCCCAAATCAGAAAGACCGTCGCGGGGGCGGTCCCTACGAAATCCGGATGTTGGTTTAATTAGGCCGGGATGGCGGCAGAGTTGTTCCGCTTTCTGCGCCAGCCGAGCAGACCCAAGCCGCCGAGGCCGGTGGCAAAGAGCGGCAGCGCGGCAGGGATTGGCGTGGCTTGAAAAAACTGAAAGTTGTCGAGGATATCGAGTTCATCCCCCGCGTAAGGACCCCGCAGAAGCGTCTTGGTGAACTCGTATGTAAATTCATAGTCGGTATCCACGGGAACAAAAGTACTTGGATCGAAGCCCGCGACGGGGCTGTCTCCGAGAATATTGGCGTCTACGGAGTTGGATATCGCTGTCAGGACAAATGAAGGTATCGCCTGAATCGGTGCGCACCCCGAGGTGGAGACCGCACCCGTTACTGGGTCGAAGCATTCTGACGGCTGGCCCGAATTGGCCCCCGGATCGGCGGCAAGCTGCTCGGCGATGCTTCGGCCGGCATCCAGCACAATGCGGCTTGGCAGCACATAATCCACGACGCCCACGAAGGTGACCGACCCCGGGGGGCCAGTCTCGAGCCCAAAGCTGGACGGCGCGCCGGTCTGGATTGTCAGAATATTGTTTGTGCCGAAAACGACATCCGTGACCACATTCGCGACTAGCGTATCTGCCCGAGCGGCGGACTGCAGGCTCGCGGTCCCACATACGATAGTTGCAGTAAAAGCTATTGCAGTGGCAAGGCTTCGCCGAGTGCAATCCGTTTGCGCTTTCTGCTTCCTGCGCAAGCCGAGCAGACCCGTTATCATTACTATTTATCTCCGGACGTCGAAGACGGACCAGCCACGCTACATTGGATTTTCAAATTCCTGGTCGGGACTGTCAAGGCGAGGTAGGTTCGCAATCTTCGACAGGTGCCGCATTCGGGTCAGAACCGGTGGCGGTCGTAGGCTGGCGCGGCAGCTATGCACCTAACGCGAAGGCGTACGGTCGGCGCCGTGGCTCCGGCTACGGTTGCGGCCCCTTATTATGTGGAATCTTAGATCAGGTCACCGGCGTCAGCGAGTGTAGGACAGCGTCGGCTAACTTTAACCATTCGGCTGCCATTTCGCGGTTGAGGGCCCGAGCGTCCTGATCTTTCGTCTCGGTCACCATTTTCAAACATTGCTCGGCATAACGGACGTATGCTTTGTGCTTGTTGTTCTTCGGAATTGACATGATTCACCACCTCGGTTGGCGGTCAAAATCTGCGGCGCATCCCCAGCCCGCGTCTGTTCAAAATTGATCACTATCGAACCGACGGAAGCCCGAGTTGGCTCGGAAGCGGACATGCCGCTCCGGTTGGCAATGTCCACTCCTGCTCCCAAAGCAGGCCTCCTTGGAGGCCAGGAACGCCCGTCACGCGGCGCAATTGGCCGCCGTGGCTGCTTTGGCACGGGGCATGATAAACCTGTGCACATCGCCGTTATGCAAGAATCTCGGGTCGAGTTTGGCATACTCTCATGGTCCCGAATCAGGATGAATCGAAATGTCAAAGCCGATGACCAAATCTGAGCTTATCAGCCAAATTGCCGAACAGTCGGCATTGACGAAGGCTGACGTTAAGGGCGTCATGGAGAAGCTTGCGGCGATTGGTTACAAGGAATTGAAGAAGAGTGGCTCTTTCCTCGTGCCGGGTTTCGCAAAATTTGTTGTGATCAAAAAGCCCGCAACAAAGGCCCGTGCCGGGATCAACCCTTTCACCAAGGAGCCCACTGTATTCAAGGCTAGGCCGGCTCGAAAAATCATTCGGGCACGCCCGGTCAAAGCCGCCAAGGACGCCGTGTGAAGAAGAACCAATCGGCGAGGTCAGCGCTGTCGATTGGGGCTGCCGCAAAAGCAAAAATCGGCGCCCGATTTCCGGAGCGCCTTTACTTTTCCGGTGGAAGTATCTCCTGAATGCAAACTTGATCGATCAGATGTCCTCGTTTCAGGTCTAGCAAGTGGGCCCGCTTTTCGTCATTGGTTAGGTTGGCGCCAATGCCGTTGGTCATGACCAAAACGAGAGTCCGATCATTCATATCCAGCCAGTAGGAACGACGGACGAGCTTGTCGGCGCCGTCTCTTACGAATGGACTGTCGAATTCCTGGCTTAGGTCGGGTTGATAAAAGCGCGCCGTCGTCATTTCAAAATGCACCGGTGGTGAGGACTGCGAGTTGATCGCGTCGCTTGGCTATTAAGAGAAAAAGGCGGCTGGAGGTATCCAGCCGCCAAACTCTGACATCGCACGCAAAGCTGATGAGCCCGATTGGCGTCAAATCCTAATGACGCCAAGGCTCAAAATTACTTTTTCTTCTTCGCTTTCGCTTTCTTTTTGACCTTCTTTGCCACGGTGTAGCTCCTTTGTTGAAGCGTCGGACAATTATCAGTATCTGATTCGCGCAAAAATCGAGCATGCGCCGCAGGCGAAATGCACCCTAGCGGCGGTGCATGGATCGGGTTTCGGCTGCCAGAGGCCGTCTGGTTTTCGATCGAATGACGGTTCGGCCCTACGGCCGCTTGAACTCAGCCCCCGAAGTTGGCCACGCTTGGGCGATTATGAATCCACGGCCGAGAACGAATTCTCCCCGTAATCCTCCGGCAGCATTTTGCGCGTTGCGGGCCATGGCATGGCGTGATCATGATCGGCCGCATGAGTCGCAATGGGACCGGCAAGGCGGCGCGGCTGCCGCTCGACGAGGAAATCGCACGGCCGACGTTCCGGCGCGAGCGCGCAGCGCTGAAGCGCGGGGTCTGGCCGATCGCGGGCTGCGACGAGGCCGGCCGCGGACCGCTCGCCGGGCCGGTCGTCGCCGCGGCCGTCATTCTCGATCCCGACGATGTGCCGCGCGGGCTCGACGATTCAAAGCGGCTGACGGCCGAGCGGCGCGAGGTGCTCTATGAGCGCATCTGCGCCCGCGCCCAGGTCGCGGTCGCCATGGCGCCGCCGGCGCGCATCGATCGCGATAATATTTTACGCGCCTCGCTGTGGGCGCTGGCGCGCGCGGTCGCGGCGCTGCCGGTGCGACCGCGTCTCGTTTTTGTCGACGGCCGTGATCGCATCGATGCGGGCTGCGACTGCGAGGCGGTGATCGGCGGCGACGGGCTCGTCGCCTCGATCGCGGCCGCCTCGATTGTCGCCAAAGTGACGCGCGACCACTTGATGGCCTGCCTCGGCTCGGCGCATCCCGGCTACGGCTTCGAGCGGCACATGGGCTACAGCGTGCCGGAGCACTTTGCCGCGCTCGGACGGCTCGGCCCGACCATCCATCATCGCCGCTCCTTCGCGCCGGTGGCCGGAGCGCTCGGCCTGACGGAGGACACCGAGCAGAAGCTCGTCACCGCATTGCCTCTGTAAGGCTGCCGCCGTATAGGGCACAGCCGTTATTCCAGGGCGCGCCGCGACCGGAATGACCTATGCGGGCTCAATGTTTTACGTCCCTCTCTACGTCGAAATGCTGCGCTCGCGCCCGGGCTTGGTGTTCTGGGTGGCGGCGCTCGCGCAGGCGCTGGTGTGGCTGGCGGTGCCGATGCTGTTTTACGCAGCCCCGCCTATCGATTTGGCGGAGCTTCTCGCGATCGGCCACGAGTTCCGGTTCGATGCCGGTGTCGGTCCGCCGCTTGCGTATTGGCTGGCCGAGATCGCGTTCCGTGTCGGCGGCATGTTCGGCGTCTACCTGCTGGCGCAGATTTGCGTGGTGACGACCTATTGGTGCGTTTTCGCGCTCGGCCGAGCTATTGCCGGTCCGGCCCATGCCGCGATGGCGGTGCTGTTGATGGCTGGAATTTCGCTGTTCACCGTCCCGTCACCCGATTTCGGCCCGCCGATCCTGACCATGGCGCTGTGGGCTATGGCGCTGCTGCACTATTGGCGCGCCGTAATGGAGCGCCGGCCGCATTCCTGGTATTGGCTCGGCGTCGCCGCGGCCCTGATGTTGCTTACGAGCGATGCCGCATTGATGCTGCTAGGCTTGCTCATCGTCTTCACGGCCATGACGGCGCGCGGCCGCGCCGCGTTCGAAGCGACCGAGCCTTGGGTCGTCGCAATCGGCCTCGTCGTTTTCCTGTTCGTGCATCTGCTGTGGCTCCAGGGCTTCGGCGACAATGGCATGGGTGACAAGGGTTCGGGCGACAGTTTGATGCCGATGCTCGCACAGCTGCGCGACGCGCGGGCGGCCGACGGCAATATGTCACTCTGGCTCCGGCTCATGATCGCGCTCGTACTCGCCCATGCCGGCCTCATTATCTTGCTGGTGCTGGCGTCCGGCTGGCCGCGGGTGCGCGCGGCACCGGCGCCGCCTCTGGCGCGGCGTGCGATCGATCCGCTCGCCGTGTCCTTCGTGAAAGTCTTTGCGCTTCTGCCCGGGCTGCTGGCGACGATCTTCGCCACCATTGTCGGCCAGCGCCTGCCGATTGGCGGCGCGGCCCCGCTGGTCATTCTTTCCGGACTTGGGATCGTTGTGGCGGCGGGCGACGGCATCGCGCTTTATCATCAGCGCGTGCTCGGCTTCGCCTGGGCAGGCTTGTTGATCGTGCCGGCGCTGTTCGTGCCGCTCTTGATCGTACTGTTGCCCTGGGCGGTCGGCACCGATCTGCAAGTCGCGCAGCCGGCGAGCGCCATGGCGCGCTTCTTCGCCGAGAATTTTACCCGGCGAACCGGCGAACCGCTCGCCGTCGTCACCGGCGATCCGCGCACCGCGGCGCTGGTCGCGCTGTTCGCGCCGAGCCGCCCGAGCGTGTTCTTCGACGCCGATCCGCAGCGCTCGCCTTGGGTCACCGCCGACGACATCCGCAAGAAGGGCGCTGTGGTGGTTTGGCTCGCGTCCGACACCAGCCAGACGCCGCCGCCCGACATCAAAACCTACTTTCCGGACCTCGTCGCCGAATTGCCGCGCAGTTTCGATCGGCCGGTGCAAGGCCGGCTGCCGGTGTTGCGGGTCGGTTGGGGTGTGATCCGGCCCGGCAGCGTCGCGCCGGCGCATTGAACGTTGTCGCCACAGGAGGTCATGCCATGAACGCCGGCGCTTTCTCCAACGCAATTTCTTCCTGGCAAATTTGGGCCGTGCTCTCGGCCATCTTCGCGGCCCTGACGGCGATCTTTGCCAAGGTCGGCGTCGAGAACGTGAATTCGGATCTGGCGACTTTCATCCGCACCATTGTTGTTGTCTGCGTGCTCGGCTTGATCGTCTACGCGACCCGGCAATTCCAGAACCCGGTGGAGATTTCCGGCCGCACCTATTTGTTCCTGCTGCTGTCCGGCCTCGGCACCGGCGCCTCGTGGCTGTGCTATTTCCGCGCGCTGAAGCTCGGCAATGCGGCGCAGGTCGCGCCCATCGACAAGTTGAGCGTGGTGCTGGTCGCGATCTTCGGCGTAATATTTCTCGGCGAGAAGCTCGCGCCGGTGAACTGGCTCGGCGTCGCGCTGGTGGCGGCCGGGGCGATCCTGGTGGCGGTGCGCTGACCGCTATCCCGCGAGCGCCTTTTTCAGCGCCAGAAAATCGCGCCAAGCGAAGCGCTTTTGCAGCGGGCTGCGTAACAGGAACGCCGGGTGGAACGTCGCCAGCGCGCGGATTTCGCGGCTGCCGGTGTCGAAACTCATCCAGCGACCGCGCGACCGGGTGATGCCGTCTTTGATGCCGAGGAGCGTTTGCATCGCCGGCCCGCCGAGACAGACCAAAAAATCCGGATTGGCGAGCTCGATCTGGCGGCGGATGAAGGGCAGGCAGATCGCGGTTTCTTGCGGCGTCGGCGTGCGGTTGCCGGGCGGCCGCCACGGCACGACATTGGCGATGTAGACCTGGGTGCGGTCGAGCCCGATCGCCCCCATCATCAGATCGAGAAGCTTTCCGGAACGGCCGACGAAAGGCCGGCCGATGACGTCTTCGTCATAGCCGGGCGCTTCGCCGACAAACATCACTCTGGCCTCCGGATTGCCGTCGGCAAAGACGAGTTGCGTCGCCGTTGCGCGCAAGGCGCAGCCCTCGAAATCGGTGAGGAGCGCCCGCAATTCGTCGAGCGTCTTGGCATTTTTGGCGGCCTCGCGTGCCGCCATCACGGCAATTTCCGGCGAAGCCGGCGCGGCTGCCTGGTAGGAGGCCCGCGCCGCCTCCTTGCGGGGCACCGGAGGGCTTTCGTTCGTCCGCGAGGCCGGGGAGGGGCGGGCCACAATGGCGGACGCAACTGCGGGCTCTTCATCCGCCATGCGGTCGAGCGGTATCTCGCCAAGCACCGCGTCCGCCCCGGCATCGAGGTAGAACGCGATGAGCTCGCGCGCTTCGCGTCTAGGGTCCTGGCGATCGGGGCTCATGTTCGGCGATTGAGCGGTGGTGGCTGACGATCCGCAATGTCGTTGTCGATTGTCTTTGTCGATTGTCTTGGCATCAATTTCGTGAAAAATCATCCTTTGTCGACCGGGACACGGAGCGGACCATGACTACAGCGGAGCTTCCGGCCCGAGAGGCGATGGAATTCGACGTGGTGATTGTCGGCGCCGGGCCGGCAGGCCTTGCCGCCGCGATCCGGCTGAAACAAGTCGCACCCGATATATCGGTCGTCGTCGTCGAGAAGGGCTCCGAGGTCGGCGCTCATATTCTCTCCGGCGCGGTCATCGATCCGATCGGTCTCGACAACCTCATTCCGGAATGGCGCGGCGAGGATACCCCGATCAAGACCGCGGTGACCGCGGATCGCTTCTATGCGCTCGGCGCATCCGGCGCGCTGCGGCTGCCGCTCTCCTTGATGCCGCCGCTGATGGGCAATCACGGCAATTTCATCGTCTCGCTCGGTGACGTCTGCCGTTATCTGGCGAAGAAGGCCGAAGCACTGGGTGTCGAAATCTATCCGGGCTTTGCCGCCGCCGAGCTTTTGTTCGAGAACGATGCGGTCGCCGGCGTTGCCACCGGCGACATGGGCATCGGCAAGGACGGCCATCACAAACCCGGCTTTGCCCGCGGCATGGAACTGCGCGGCAAATACACGCTGTTCGCGGAAGGCGCGCGCGGCAGCCTGTCAAAAATCCTGATCGAACGCTTCGGGCTTTCACAAGGCCGCGAGCCACAGAAATTCGGCATCGGGCTGAAGGAGCTTTGGCAGGTCACGCCCGATAAATTCCACGGCGGCCTGGTGCAGCACACGCTCGGCTGGCCACTCGACAACGGCACCGGCGGCGGCTCGTTCCTCTATCATTATGACGACAATCTGGTCTCGGTCGGCTTTGTCGTCCATCTCAACTATCGTAATCCCTATCTGTCGCCGTTCGAGGAATTTCAGCGCTTCAAAACGCATCCGCTGATCCGCGACACGTTCGCGGGTGGCAAGCGGCTTGGTTATGGCGCCCGCGCGATCTCCGAGGGCGGCTGGCAATCGGTGCCCAAGGTTGCCTTTCCGGGCGGCGCATTGATCGGCTGCACGGCGGGCTTCCTCAACGTGCCGCGCATCAAAGGCAGCCATAACGCCATGCTGTCGGGCATGCTTGCCGCCGAGCATGTCGCCGCGGCGCTCGGCGCCGGGCGCGCCAATGACGAATTGTCGAGTTACGAAGCGGCGTGGCGCTCGTCGCCGATCGGGCGCGATCTGTGGCGGGTGCGCAACGCCAAGCCGTTGTGGTCGAAGCTCGGCACCGCCTTGGGCATCGCGGCGGGCGGTCTCGATATGTGGACCGCGACGCTCGGCGTTTCGCTGTTCGGCACACTCAAGCACGGCAAGCCTGATTATGCGGCGCTCGAGCCGGCGGCGAAATGCCGGCGCATCGTCTATCCCAGACCCGACGGCAAGCTCACCTTCGATCGGCTGTCTTCGGTCTATCTGTCGAACACCAATCACGAAGAGGACCAGCCGGTGCATCTTCTGGTGCGCGACGCGGCGTTACAGAAAGCGTCCGAGCACGATGTCTATGCCGGGCCGTCGTCGCGCTATTGTCCGGCCGGTGTCTATGAATGGATTGAAGAAGGCGGGCAGCCGCGGTTTGTGATCAACGCGCAGAACTGCGTCCATTGCAAAACCTGCGACATCAAGGACCCGAACCAGAACATCACCTGGGTGCCGCCCGAAGGCGGCGGTGGGCCGAACTATCCGAATATGTGACAAGGGCCTGGACGCTAGCCTGACGCCCGCCGGGAGTGAATGCCGCCGCCGCGATTTTGCCGCCGTTCGGGCTTAGGGAGCGTGGCGGTGCGGGAACTGTGGGGGCGGCTGCCGAGTGTGTCCTTGCGGCCACGCGGCAAAACGGTCATTCTCGCGCCGACTGAAGGGTATCGGGCGTTCGATTCCCGGTTCGCCGATCAACTCCCTCAGCCGATCCAGTTCGCCAATGGAGCTCTCGTGATTCATTCGCTGCTGCCCCGGCATGCCGCTGTCGCCGGCCTTGCCCTGGCGTTGAGCCTGCCCCCGGTCCTTGCCGCGCAAGCGGTCGCCGCCCAGTCGCCGCCGCAGCAGGCGCTGCTGCCCGACAATGTCTTCGGCAGCTACCTGGCGGCCCGCCATGCCGGCGCCGAGCGCGACTCCGGCGCGGCGGCGGCCTATTATCTCAATGTGCTGAAGCTCGATCCGAAAAATCCCGATCTGCTCAGCCGCACTTTCCTCTCCGTACTCACCAATGGCGATATCGATGAGGCGAGCAAGCTTGGCGAGCGGCTGCTCGCGATCGACCATACCGATCGCATCGCGCGTTTGGTGATCGGGATCAGGGAACTGAAACAGAAGCACTATGGCGCGGCGCGGCAGGACTTCTCGCAGTCGGTGCGGGGCCCGGTAACGGACCTGACCGCGACCTTGCTCACCGGATGGGCGATGTACGGCGAGGGCAACAGCCGCGCGGCCGTCGACACCATGGATAAGCTGACCGGCCCGGACTGGTACTCGATCTTCAAGGATCTACATGCCGGGCTGATCCTCGACCTCGCCGGCGACAAAAAAGAGGCCGGCAAGCGTTTTGAACGCACCTACAAGGCGGACCCGACGGCGTTGCGGGCGGCGGAAGCCTACGGCCGTTTCCTGTCGCGCAATGGCAGCAAGGACGACTCGCTGAAGGTCTACCAGGAATTCGACAAGGCGCTGCCGAACCACCCGCTGATCAAGGAAGAGATGAAACAGGTCAGCGACGGCGAAAAACTGCCGCCGCTCGTCGACTCACCGCAGGCCGGCGCCGCCGAGGCGCTCTACGGGCTCGGCGCCTCGATCGGCCGCCGAGGCGGCGAGGATCTGGCGCTGATCTATCTGCAACTGGCGCTTTATCTGCAGCCGTCGCACCCGATGGCGCTGTTGTCGCTCGGCGACCTCTATGAGGATCTGAAAAAGCCCGAGCTCGCGATCAAGGCTTACGAGCGGGTGCCGGCGAGTTCGGCGCTGTCGCGCAATGCCGAAATCCAGCTCGCCGTCGATCTCGATGCCCTCGATCGCACCGACGAGGCCAAGAAGAAGCTCGACCACGTCATCTCCGAACACCCGAAAGACACCGAGGCGATCATCGAGCTCGGCAACATCCAGCGCGGACGCAAGGATTTTGCCGATTGCGCGACGACCTATGGCAAGGCGATCGATACCGTGCCGAACCCTGAGAAGTCGAACTGGGTGATGTTCTACTTCCGCGGCATTTGCAATGAGCGCTCGCATCAGTGGCCGGCGGCCGAGGCCGACATGAAAAAGGCGCTGCAGCTTTATCCCGAGCAGCCGCTGGTGCTGAATTATCTCGGTTATTCCTGGGTCGACCAGGGCGCCCATCTCGACCAGGGCATGGACATGATCCGCCGGGCGGTCGAGCAGCGGCCGGACGACGGCTACATCGTCGACTCGCTGGGCTGGGCGTATTTCAAGACCGGTAATTACGACGAGGCGGTCAAAAATCTCGAACGCGCCGTCGAGCTCAAACCCGAAGACCCGACCATCAACGATCATCTGGGCGACGCCTATTGGCGGGTCGGCCGCACCCTCGAAGCTCACTTCCAATGGTCGCACGCCAAGGACCTCAAGCCCGATCCCGAAGACCTGCCCAAGATCGAGGCCAAGCTGAAGGACGGCCTGCCGCCCGATACCTCGACTGCCGCCGATGCCGAGAAACCCGCTCCGGCGAGCGATGCCGACAAAGCCAAGAAGGCCGGCAACGGCGGCTAAGGGGCATCCTTGCCCGCGTATCCAGCCGAAACCGCTCTGGTCGAAAACGCGCCCGCCAAGGTCAATTTGACCTTGCGGGTGTTGTCGCGCCGCGCCGACGGCTATCACGAGCTTGAAAGCCTGGTGGTGTTCGCCGGCTGCGGCGATCGCCTGACGTTCATTCCGGGGGACGAGCTTGCCCTTGACGTGGGCGGGCCCCGCGCCGCGCATGCCGGCGAGACGGCTGACAATCTCGTCCTCAAGGCAGCGCGCGGGCTTAAAAGCCTCGTTCCGGGCCTGACCGTGGGCGCGTTCCAACTTGAAAAGACCTTGCCGGTTGCGGCCGGGCTCGGCGGCGGGTCGGCCGATGCCGCGGCGGCGCTGCGGCTTCTGGCGCGGGCAAACAATCTCAAGCCCGACGACCCACGTCTTTACGAGGCGGCCCGCGCCACCGGCGCCGACGTGCCGGTCTGCCTCGATCCACGCCCGCGGCTGATGCGCGGCATCGGCGAAAAACTTTCCGCGCCGCTCATAATGCCTCAGCTCCATGCCGTGCTGGTCAATCCCGGAGCAGCGCTCGCCACCAAGCTTGTCTTTGCCGGTTGCAAGCCCGGGCCGGCGTCGGTTGAGGGTTTCGATGTCGCGGCGCTTGCGCAAGCAGCGAGCCTTGAAGCGCTTCTCCCGCTGCTCGCGGCGGAGCCCAACGATCTTGAAAGCTCAGCGATCGGGCTTGCTCCGGTAGTGGCCCAAGTGCTCGCCGAGCTAGCCGCGCTTGCAGGCTGTCGCTTGGCTCGCATGTCAGGGTCGGGAGCGACGTGTTTCGGCGTTTTCTTATCAGCTGCGCAAGCCGCCGCCGCGGCGAAAACCTTGGCCGGCAAATATCCGGACTGGTGGATATGCGAGACGACGTTCGGCTAGAGCGTGGCTGATTTTTTCTGAATCGGAGGGGATTCCCAGTTTGGGGCGAATATGATTCAAGATGCTGGCTGGAACGGAGGCCAGCATCCGATGGCCCGAGCTTATTCCCTTGATTTA
>Ga0181526_10001622_pt1 | contig 21015 bp, 19 predicted proteins | sample PEATcosm2014_Bin_35_FD_119750 | JGI IMG/M metagenome (GOLD analysis project Ga0181526, IMG submission 119750) | Peatland microbial communities from MTU Mesocosm Facility, Houghton, MI, USA - PEATcosm2014_Bin06_30_metaG | ecosystem: Environmental > Terrestrial > Soil > Wetlands > Peat | place...
CATGGCCGATTCAGATCCCAGCGAGACGGACACCCAGGACCCGCACGGCGAGCGGCCCGACCACCCGGTCGACGACGAGCGCAACCGCAGGGACCGCCACGTCGACGAGCAGGAAGAGGAGTCCTTCCCGGCCTCCGACCCCCACGGCGACTGGTCCGGCCCACCCGACTGACGGGAAACCGGACCGTGAGGAACGGCCCGACTCGGGCGCTCTTCACTTTGTTCCCTGCCCCCTGGATCGGGGGTTGCAACTGGCGTAGGGTGGCCCCGAAGGAGACAAAGCAGGCGAGGGTCGTTCTTTCTTTGCCGGAGTGCCGCAGGGGTGGCGGCGAGTCCCCGGCACGCTTGCAACCAGGGAGGGAAACACATGTACCTTTTCAGCCGTAGCGTCCGCCTCGGCCCGGGGAACCCAGAGAAGCAGATGGCGTGGGCACTGAAGATGACCGAGAAGGTCAACCAGATCTCCGAGATCCCGGTCAGCCTGTGGACGAGCGTCTTCTCGCCCGACGCGGGGCGCCTGGTGTGGACCGTCGTGTTCGATGACCTCGCCACGCTCGAGGGGACGTTCGACAAGCTCGTGAGCGACTCGGGCTACACCTCGCTCGTCGAGGAGGGTGCGGCGCACGCGTCGGGAGACCCGGTCGACGACGGCCTGCTGCAGCTCGTCCACACCGACACGGGGGCGGCCGGCGCGGAGGCCCAGTACGCGCTGGTGATCCAGGCGACGCTGGCGCCGGGCGGCTCGGTGAAGGGGATCGAGCTCGGTGTCGAGACCGCACAGCAGGCCACCAAGATCACGGGCTCGCCGACCTCGTTCGGCGTGAGCGTGACCGGGCCCTACGGGCAGGTCGAGTGGATCAGCAGGTACGCGTCCATCGCCGACCTCCAGAAGGCCGGGGATGCCATCGCGGCCGACCCCAACTTCAACGAGAAGGTGGACCAGGAGCTCAGCAAGGTCTACCTGCCGGGTGTGACGACCCAGACGGCCTACCGTCGGATCGTCTGACCGTCGTCCGGTGGGGGGTCATCCGGCCGTCTGACCCTCCACCGGAAGCGGCGGGATCACGCCGCAGGCTGGTCGCGTCCGTCGGCAGGGACTACCAGACGCCGGGCAGCAGCCGCCAGCGGACCCGGCGGCTGTACGCGCCGTAGGTGCCACCCGTCTGGAGCACGCGCTCCTCGGCGCGCGCCCGGCCGACGTTGCAGCCGGACGCCAGCACCATCACCGCGACGTTCCGCAGCGACAGGCTCTGCAGCACATAGCCGCACTGCAACAGCACGTACGACGCGTAGATCGGATGCCGGACGACGGCATAGGGGCCACGCCGCACCAATCCCCTGTCCGCGGCGACGAAGCCGAAGGACCGCCCGAGCACGAGGAACGACGTCACGCAGATCCCGAGGCCGACGAGCTGGCACACGAGGCCCGCGGTCATCCCCCATTGGAGGTGAAGGCCCGTCGGGCGGAACAGGACGCCGCCGAACGTCCCCCCGAAGGCGAGGAGCCAATCGCTCGACCGCCGGCTCACCGTGCGAGCCGGCCGCCGGATCAGGTAGGCGACCACGACCCACGTCTGCTCCAGGCAGAAGGCCCCGCCGATCCATTGGTGCGTGTGCAGGTAGACCGTCAGGGTGAGGTAGGCGAAGTAGGCCGCACCGGCCGCCCCGACGAGGTTGGCGGCGATCCTGATCGCCCGCTCCGGCCCGGCCGAGAGGGCATCGGGCTCCGACCAGAGCCTCCGGAGCGTGCTGGCCGGCTTCGGTGAGCCGCCCGGCGCGAGGGCCGTGACGACCGGTGCGCCGGCCGCGTTGTCGCTCCGCAGCAGCGTCATCGCGCCGGCCGGCCGGGCCGCACGGCGGCGGGCGTCGGACGGCTCATGCCGGCTGGGGCGCCTGGCGCGACAGGAGACGGCGTTCGATGACCGCATCGAGGCTCAGCCGGCCCGAGCCGAACACCGCCACGACCAGCGCCAGGACGCCGAGCGCCAGGTTCAGTTGGTAGCCGGGCGGCGCCGTCTGCGAGTTGATCCCGGTGGCCCAGGTCACGGTGATCATCGCCATCACCATGTCGCCGAACAGTGCGATGCCCGCCAGGCGCGAGCACAGGCCGAGGCCGAGCGCGACCCCCCCGCCGAACTCGATCAGGCCGCCCAGGACGGCGAAGAACCCGCCCGGGTGGAGGTGCGCCGTGTCCGAGAAGTAGATCGCCGTCCGGTGGAGGCCCGGCCCGTTGAACCACCCGAAGAGCTTGCCGCCGCCGTAGTAGATGAAGACCCAGGCGAGGGCGATCCGGGCGGCCATGAGTGCGAGGTCGGCGGCGAGGGGCGCCGTGCGGGTGCTGACCACCGCCTCGAGGACGGAGCGGCCCGGACGGCGCTGCGTCCCGAGTGACGCCGTCACCATCGGGCCACCTATGCGCCGCGGCCGGGTGTGCCGGCGGAAACGAGGCCCTCGGGATGCGACGGGTGGGCGGCCCCGCGCCCGGAGTGGTCGCCCGGCGGCGTCCGCCAGGGGTCGCCGGCGTCGCCCACCGGTCGGAACGGGCCTGCGAGCTGCGCGGCCAGGACGGCCACATGACGTGGCCGCGCTCCCTCCTGCTCGACCGCGAGCGGTCGCCCCGGCAGACCGGTGTCGATCCCGACGGTCTCCGCGGTCGGGAACACGGCACGACCGAAGAGCTGGTCCCACACCGTCAGCGCGAAGCCGAGGTTGACGTCCTGCCGTCCGTCGAGCCGGTGGTGGATGCGGTGGTAGTTCGGGCTGACGAAGACCCGGCCCAGCGGCCCGAAGCCCAGGCGCGTGTTCGAGTGGGCGAAGGCCACGACGACCCCGTAGGCGACGAGCAGGCTCACGGACAGGGCGCCGTTGGCGAGCAGCACCAACCCCGGGATCAGCGCGACCAGATATGAGACGTGGATGAGCGGGTGGGTGCGGAACACGGTGAGGACGTTCATGTCCTCCTGCGAGTGGTGGAGCTCGTGGAAGCGCCACAGCATCCGGACCCGGTGGTTGGCCATGTGCGCGAACCAGTTGCAGGCGTCCATGGCCACGAAGATGAGCACGATGGCGCCCCAACGGGGCAGGGTGCCGATCCTCGGCAGGACGACCCACGGGACCGACCGGCGGACCACCTCGGAGAACGACAGCGTGAGCGCGGTCACGAGGGGCGCGACGAGCGTGGCGTTCATCACGGTGAAGAGGACGTCCTGACGGTGCCCCCGAGCGACGAGCGAGCGCTGCTGCGCCGGCCAGACCCGTTCCACGACGAGGATCAGCCCGACGAAGGCGAGCGTCCCCGGCCCGACGACCACGATCCGGAGGCTGGTCAACGACCCGGCGAAGGCCGCACCGCCCCAGTGGTCGGACCAGCCGATCCCCACCAGGAGGGCGGCCAGGGCGGCGATCGAACAGGCGGGGAGGTAGACCCGCGACGACAGCGCCGCCCAGCCACGGCTGACCCTCCGCTCCCCTCGCGCCGCGGCGAGGGGAGCGAGGGAGCGGGCGGTGCCGACGAAGACGGACGTCATGACGACGGCCCTGATCCGCCGGCCACCATTAGAAGGACACTCCGCCGGTGCCGGCGCTCGAATTGCCCGTGTTGGAGTTGGAGCCGGTCGTGCTCGAGGCGGCCGACTTCCCGATCACGACGACGGACCACTTGCCCCATTTGTCGGTGATGTTCCCGTTCACCTGGCCGGCGCGCTTGTCGTCGAAGAACCAGTAGAGCGGCTTGCCGCCATACGTGATCTGCATGACGCCGCCGCTCCGGGCCACGGTGCCGAGCATCGCCGCGGTGACGCCCGACCCGGCCGTGGGCGTCGTGACGCCCTTGGGCAGCACGACCTCGGGCCAGATCTTCAGGCACCTGGCGGTGCACGGCGTGCTGCTGGCCTTCAGCGTGTAGACGGTCTTGCCGCTCACGAGAATCGTCCCGAACTTGGCGTTCTTGGTCGTCGAGACCGTCGAGCTGGTGGTGGTGGCAGCGGCGGCGCCCTCGGCCGCCATGGATGCCATCACCCCGCCCAGGGCCACGATCGCGACGGCTGCCGATCCGAGTCGCCCTCCACGGGTTGTTGCGCCGAATGACTGTCTCATGGTTCTCGTCTCCTGCTCCACTAGCTGGGTTCGTCAGCATGAATTACGCACGAACTCGGACAAGGGATCGCTCGCTGGAAATTCTACGACGAGACAGTTCCGTGCGCCTCGAATTGAGGCCCTCTTCGTGATCGCCGGAGTGATCCATTCGCCAGCTTGGTCCGTACCACCCGTGTCCACGAGCTGAGGAGAGCCGACATGGAACAGGTCACGCGAGCCCGGGAATCGACTCGTCGGGTCCCACTTCGAGCCACGGCGGCGGCCCTCGCGGTCGGCGCGCTCTCCGCCTCGGCCCTGGCGACGGGCGACGCCGGCGCTGCAGCCGCACACAAGCCGAAGACCCTGGTCATCTCGACCGCCGACAGTGCCACGTTCGGGACGATCCTCGTCAGCGGCACGACCGTCTACACGTTGAAGGCGAGCAAGGTCCCCTGCAAGTCCCAATGCCTGAAGGTCTGGCCCGAGGTCCTGCTCCCGAAGGGAGTGAAGAAGGCGAAGGCCGGACCAGGCGTCAACGCGGCGAAGCTCGGCACCGTGACCCGGAGCAAGGGGGCTCGCCAGGTGACCTACGGTGGGAAGGCGCTGTTCTGGTTCTCCGAGGACACCGGCATCGGCCAGGTCAACGGGAACGTCACCGACACCTGGGGCAAGTGGTCCGTCGTCGTCACGGCCAAGGTGGCACACGCCTCCACACCGGCCGCGCCGACCACCACGACGGCACCCAGCCGCTCGACCACGACGACGCCGTCACCGACCAGTGCGACCCTTCCAAGGTCGACCTCCTCGCCGACGGCGCCACCCACGACGATGGTCACGACGCCGCCCACCACGCAGCCCACCGCGCCGCCGACCACGACCCCGTCCACGCCGCCGACCTCTCCGCCGACGACGACACCGACGACACAGCCGGTCACCACCACGACGAACGCGGGATCGGGAGGCGTGGGCTTCTGACACCCCTGTAGTGCAGCGGAACGGCCACGTGCGTCGTCACCGGTCACGGTGGCAGCGGGTAGAACGGGATCCGGCCGTACCAAGACGGCGGTGCTCGAGCTTCGGCGCCACGTCCGCGTGCACGAGGAGAGGATGACGGATGCCAGCGAAGACCCTTCCGGGCGGCACGTTCACCATGGCGCAGGATCTGACCGTGACCCGCATGGGGTACGGGGCGATGCAGCTGGCCGGCCCGGGAGTCTTCGGGCCACCGAAGGATCGTGACGCCGCCGTCGCCGTCTTGCGAGAGGCGATCGAGCTGGGCATCACCCACATCGACACCAGCGACTTCTACGGCCCCCACGTGACCAACGAGATCATCAGGGAAGCCCTCCACCCCTACCCCGACTCGCTGCACATCGTCACCAAGGTCGGCGCGCGCCGGGATGCGGAGGGCGGCTGGCTCCATGCTCGTTCTCCCGAAGAGATCCGCCAGGCCGTCCACGACAATCTGGAACGCCTGGGACTCCGTGCGCTCGACGTCGTGAACATGCGCGTCGGGGGATTCGAGCGACACGAGCCCGGCTCCATCGCCGAGCCGTTCACCGCGCTGGCCGAGATGCAGCAGGAAGGACTGATCAAGCACCTGGGTGTCAGCACCGTGTCCGCCGAGCAGATTGCCGAGGCACAGTCCATTGCGCCGGTCGTCTGCGTACAGAACTTCTACAACGTCGCCCACCGGGAGGACGACGACCTAATCGACTCCCTCGCCGCGCAGGGGATCGCCTACGTGCCGTACTTCCCGCTCGGCGGCTTCACTCCTCTGCAGGCCGGCGAGCTGGACTCGGTCGCCGCCCGTCTCGGCACCACGCCCATGGCCGTCGCGCTGGCCTGGCTGCTCCATCGTTCGCCGAACATCCTGCTCATCCCGGGGACATCGTCTGTCGCGCACCTGCACGAGAACGTCTCAGCGGCGGACCTCGTCCTTCCCGAGGACGCGCTCACCGAGCTGGACGGCATCGCCGCGTAGGTTCGTCTCGATTCCACAAATGCCGGCGGTCAGGCCTTCTCGACGAGCGGGATGTCGTAGAGCGCCGACCAGTTGGTACTCACGATGCGGGCCTTGCTCTCGTCGGAGAGAGGGAGCTTGTCGAACGTGTCCACGGCGTGGGGGTACTTGGAGTCGCCGTGGGGGTAGTCCGTGGAGAAGATCAGACGTTCGTCGCCGAAGGTCTCGACGAAGTGCGGCACCGTCACCTCGTCGGCCTCGACCGAGACCCAGCAGTTGCGCTTGAAGTACTCCGAGGGCGGCATCGTCAGATCAGGCGCCTCGTACCAACCCGTCCACTCCCAGTGCTCGTCGAGCCGGTACAGGAACCACGGCGCCCACGAGCAGTTGCCCTCGAGCAACGCCACCTTCAGGTCGGGGAAGCGCTCGAGCACGCCGCCGCCGCAGAGGCACGCCGTCACGAACTGGATCCCGAGCGGCTGGCTGAAGGTGTGCCACAGCATGAGCCGGTCCAGCACCTCGAGCCCGAAGTCGGGTGTCAGGTAGGTCTGGCCGCCCCCGTGGAACGCCAGCGGCACACCGAGCCGCTGGATCTCCGCCCACAGCGGGTCGTAGGACGGATGGTGCCACGGCCGCCGGTTCACCGCCGCCGGGGGCAGGAAGATCGCCTTGAAGCCGAGGTCCTCCACGCACCGTCGCGCCTCCTCGACGGCGCCGGCGACGTCGTGAGCCGCCACCATTCCGGCGCCGAACATCCGGTCCGGGGCGTGGTGGCAGAAGTCGTTGAGCCAGTCGTTGTAGGCACGGGCGATCGCGGTGGCGAACTCGGGTTCCAGCCCGTCGGCGCCGATCTGCTCGGAGGAGTCGAGGCCGAGCACGAACAGCCCGCGTGAGGGGAAGAGCACGGCCAGGTCGAGCCCCTCGGTGTCCATGGCGTCGATCTGCGACTGTGCGTCCCAGCCCCGGGCCTCGGACGCCGCGTACACGGTGTCGTGCTCCTTCTGCCACCCCGTCTTACGGCCCTCCACGCGCATTGGGCGGGTCGCGCCCATCCGGAGCATGACGTGGTTCTTCACCCGCACCCGCATGTCGCGCGTGATCTCCGAAAGCCCTCGCGGTGCCGCGTGGGCGTAGGCCGGATCGATGTAGCGCTCCCACAGGTCGGGCGGCTCCATCACGTGGAGGTCGCTGTCGCAGATGACGTGGTCGCGCAGACCCATGAACTTGACCCCCGGGGATCTCTGACGCTCGAGCGAGTTTCCACTATACGCTCTCGTCCCACAGGCGCTCAGGGGCCGCTGCCAGGGAGTTTCGAGACTCGGGAGGGTCGATGCCGACGGGTGTGATCGGGCTGGGGAACATCGGTGGGGCCATTGCGGCCAACCTCGTGGCGGACGGCAACGAGGTCGTGGTGCACGACGTCGACCCGTCGGCCATGGCGGCGGTGGCCGGCGCATCTCCGGTCGCGGACGTGGCGGCCGTGGCGGAGCGGGCCGACGTCACGCTGCTTTCGTTGCCGACGCCGGACGTCGTGGCGGACGTCGCTGCGGCCTGGGCCGGTGCAGCCGCGCCGGGCTCCATTCTCGTCGACCTCTCCACCAACAGCCCGGCCGTGGTGCGCATGCTCGGCGAGCGCCTGGCCGCGACCGGTCATCATCTCGTTGAGGCGCCCCTGACGGGTGGGGCCATCGGGGCCGAACGCCGGATGCTCGTCTTCATGATCGGCGGCGACGACGAGCCCGTCTCCCGCGTGCTGCCCGTGCTCGAGCCACTCGGCCGGGCCTCGTTCCACGTCGGTCCGCTGGGACTCGGCAACACCATGAAGCTGCTCAACAGCCTCATCGCGTTCACGACGACCTGGGTGAGTCTCGAGGGTTTGTCGATGGCGCTCAAGGCGGGCATCGAGGTCCGCGACGCCGTCGAGATCCTGCGGACGGCTGGGGCGTCGAACTTCTACCTCGACCGCCAGGTCGAGACCATCGACGGTCGAGGCCGGCCTACCCAGTTCGCTCTGACCCTGGCCGCCAAGGACGCCGGCCTCATCGTCGACTCGGGCCACGCGCTCGGCGTGCCCACTCCGGTGGCGGCGGCCGTGCGCGGCGTCCTCGACGGCGCCGTGGCGCAGGGCCTGGGCGGTGCGGACTGGAGCGAGCTCGTCGCCTTCGCCGAGCAGCAGGCCGGTGTGGCGCTGCGCTGGGACCGCTCCTAGGGATCAGAAGCGGTCGACGGGGCCGACCGCAAGGACCGATGGCGCGGGAGGGCGGACGGACAGCCGCCCCGCACTCAGTCCGTGCCGAGCACGTCGGCCGCGACGCGCAGGGCCGAGCCGGCCGCCGGCACGCCGGCGTAGATCGACACGTGCATGAGGATCTCGACGATCTCCTCCCGCGAGATCCCCACGTTCAAGGCGCCCGCAAGATGCGACCGCAGCTCCTCGGGCTGCCCCAGTGCCGCCAGGAGGGCCACGGTGATCATGGACCGGTCACGCACCGGGAGCCCCGGGCGCGTCCAGATGTCGCCGAACGCGCTCTGCAGCACGTGGTCGAAATAGTCGGGCGCCAGCTTCCCCGCCGGGAACTGGCCCGTGGGGCCCTTCAGCGTCGCCGGCCACAGCTGTCCCTGGATCTCCCGGCCTGCGGCCCGGCGCTCGTCGCTGGTCGTCATGCTCAGCTCCTCTCCACACCCAAGAGATTGACGGTGGCGATGCTGCCGCCCCCGACGAGATGCATCAGCGCCACCCGGGCGTCCTCGACCTGCCGCCCCTCGGCCTCGCCCCGCAGCTGGAGCACCGCCTCGTGCAGCTGAGCCACCCCGGTCGGCCCTCCGGGGTGTCCCCGGGCGATCAACCCCCCGTCGGTGTTGAAGGGAATGCGGCCGCCCGGGCCGGTCTCGCCCTCGACGACGAGCTTCTCACCCTCGCCCTCGGCACAGAACCCGAGCAGCTCGTAGTACTCGAGCTCCTCGTTGACGAAGGCGTCGTGGCAATAGGCCACGCTCACGTCCTCCGGTCCGAGTCCGGCCGCCTCGTAGCACTCCGACGCGGTGAGCCGCGTCATGGACGAGGGGCCGACGACCGGGCCGACGAAGGTGTGGCCCGGCGAGTAGGTCTCCGACGTGAGGGCGGACGCGAGCGCGCGCACCAACGGACGCCCGGGCTGGCGGGAACGCACCAGGTCCTCGCGGGCCACGATGATGCAGGCGGCCCCGTCGTCCGGAGGGCAGCACATCATGGTGGTGAGCGGCTCGGCCACCATCCTGGCCGCGAGCACCTCCTCGGCCGTGACGACGTGATCGGAGCGGCGGTGGGCGAAGGGGCACACGGCGCCGTAGTTCCAGTTCTTCGCCGCGATGGTGGCGAAGTGTTCGGGCGTCGTCTCCCGGTCGTGCATGCGGCGCTGCGCCCAGAGCGCGAAGTAGGCGGCGGGCAGGATCGGCGCGTCAATCTGATCCCGCCCCGCGCCCCGGCCGCCCGTGCCGGTCATGTCGGTGAACTTGTCGAAGCACAGCGCCATCGCCACGTCGGCCCGCCCCGACGACACGGCCCACGCCGCTTCGCGGAAGGCGACGAGCCCGGTGGCGGACGCGTTCTCAATGTGCGTCACGGGCAAACCGGTCAGCCCGAGCTCCTTCATGGCCTTGATGCCCAGCATCGAGGCGGGCTGGATGTAGCCCACGAACGCCTCGTCGACGTCGGCCAGGGTCAGGCCGGCGTCGTGCAGTGCCAGCAACCCTGCGTCGCGAGCCAGATGTGCCCCCGGCACGTCGCGGAACATCCCGAAGCGCACCATGCCGATTCCGGCCACGGCGACGTCGTCGAAGCGCAGGCCGTGGCTCACGCCCCGCCTCCAACCGGCGCGTTGCGCAGTGGCCGGAAGCGATAGATCACCACGTCATCCCCGTTCGAGTTCTGCCGCAGCGTCTCGAGGTCGATCTCCACTGTCATTCCGATGGAGAATTCGTCGCGCTCACCGGAGAGTATCGACTGCACCCGCGGTCCCTCGGGCAGGTCGACCTGGGCCACGCCGTACCCCGACACATCCGCGTCCTTCTTGCCGAACAGAGGCACGTGGCAGTAGGTCCAGGTGTAGATCGTCCCCGACGTCGACAGCTCGGTGTCCTCCGTGCCCTCGCGCAGGCACTTGGCGCACACGAGACGCCGCGGGAAGAACACCTCGCCGCAGGCCGGGCACCGGCTCCCGAGAAGGCGCGGCAGCTCCTCCGGGTCCTCGGGGATCCGGAAGAAACCCTCCTCGATGGGGACACGGGCCATGCGCTCCTCGTTTCGTCGGCCGAACGTGGGTGCACCGTACTGTCACCGGGGCAACCCGAGCACGTGCTCGGCCACGATGTTGCGGTTGATCTCCGATGTCCCCCCGGCGATCGAGGCCTGGCGGACCGCCAGCAGGTTCTCCCCCCAGCGATCCCCGAGTGCCTCGAAGCCGATGAGGTCCACCGCCAGGTTCGCCAGCTCCTGGTCATTGTGGGCCCAGGCCAGCTTGGCCAGGCTGCCGCCCGCGCCGGCGGCCGACGGGTCGGCCAGGGACCGCTCGGTGAGATAGCGCATGCACGCGATCCCGGCGTACGCCCGGGCCAGGCGATCCCGCAGCCGGGGATCGCGCAACCCCTCGGCGGCTCTCGGATCGGCCAGGAGGTCATGGAGCTTGTTGGCCAGGCTGAGGTGCAGTCTCGCCACGCCGGCGCGCTCGTGGCTGAGCGTCGTCATGGCCACCCCCCAGCCCTCGTGGAGCGCACCCAGCATGGCCGAACGGGGTACGCGCACGTCGGAGAAGAAGAGCTCGGCGAAGGTCTGCCCGCCCGTGATGGTCGTCAGGGGCCGGGCCTCGATGCCCGCCGTCGTGAGGTCGACGAGGAAGCACGTAATCCCCCGGTGCTTCCTGGCCGTCGGATCCGTCCGCACGTAGAGCTGGCACCAGTCGGCGAAATGGCCCATCGAGTTCCAGGTCTTCTGACCGTTGATCACGAAGTCGTCGCCGTCCTCGACAGCCTGGGTGCGCAGCGCGGCGAGATCCGAGCCGGCGTCGGGCTCCGACATGCCCTGTGACCAGATCTCGTCCCCGCGCAACATCGGGGAAAGGAACCGCTCCTGCTGTTCGGCGGTGCCGAAGTGCATGATCGCCGGGGCGATGTTGGAGACGCCGATCACGTTCAGTGGCCCCGGGGCCCGCCGCCGGTTCATCTCCTCGAGGTAGACGAGCTGCTGTTCGACGCCGGCGCCGCGCCCGCCGTGCTCGACCGGCCACGACGGCGCCGCCCACCCGCTGTCGGCGAGCGTCCGGTTCCAGGCGCGCAGCACCTCGAGGTTCGCTCCCTCGACCGGACGGCTGCCGGCTCGGACAACCTCGTCGGTGAGGTGGTCGCCCAGCCACGCGCGCAGCTCGTCCCTGAAGACGTCCAGACCCGTTCTGACACCGGCGTTCCCCATGGCGGCCTCGTTTCTAGCCCGCCGCCGGCGGCCACACTGATTCCTTGGACGAGCTCTCGGCGCTGGAGCAGAACGGCCACGAGTGCCAGCCCAATTTCATCGGGATCACCGCCCGTGCCGATGTCGGCCCTCCCGCGTCCGCCCCCGAGGTTCCCGTGGCTCACTTCCTGCCGTTGGTCGGTTTGGCCGTCTTCGGCGGCGGAATTTGCCTCCGACACGATCGGCGGCGACGGAGACGTGTCACGACCTAGGTGTGCTGCCCAACCTCCCTGCCTCCCGACGGGCCGGGGACCTGGTCACGGTTCGGGTCGAGGAGGTGGCAGCTGACGGCGAGCCCACCCACATGGGTGGTCGGTGGCTCCACGACGGCGCACACCTCCATGGCGTGGCGACAACGGGTCCGGAAGTGACAGCCGCTCGGCGGGTTCATGGGAGAAGGGATGTCGCCCTCCAGGACGATCCGCAGTCGTCGTCGGGCGGGGTCGATGCTGGGCGACGCCGAGAGCAGGGCCTGGGTGTACGGATGGCGAGCCGAGCCGAAGAGCTCCTCGACCGGTCCCTCCTCGACGATGCGCCCGAGGTACATCACGGCCACTTGGTGGCTGAGGGAGCGCACGAGGTTCAGATCGTGGGAGATGAAGAGGTAGGCGATCCCCAGGCGTTCCTGGAGATCGCCCAGGAGGTCGACGATCTGCACCTGGGTGGCCACATCGAGTGAGCTGAGCGGCTCGTCCAGCGCCAGCAGCTCGGGGTCGGTGGCCAGGGCTCGTGCGATCGCCGCCCGTTGCAACTGACCGCCGGAGACCTCGCGGGGACGGCGCTTGGCGAAGGACGCGGGGAGGCGAACCTGGTCGAGCAGCTCGGCCGTCCGTTGCTCACGAGTGGCGCGTCCCAGCTCGGTGTGGACCACCAGCGCCTCCCCCACGCTCGATCCGATGGTGGCGAGCGGGTCGAATGAGGAATAGGGATCCTGGAAGACGAGCTGCATCCGTCGGCGCAAGGTCCGCAGGCGGGGACCCTTGACATGGGTGATGTCGTCGCCGCCGAGCACGACCTGCCCGGACGTGGGGCTGATCAGACGCAGGAGCAAACGGGCCAGCGTCGACTTGCCCGAGCCGCTCTCACCGACGAGCCCGAGCGTCCTGCCACGGACCACGGTGAGGTCCACGTCATCGACGGCGTGCACCGTCCCCTTGCCACGGCCTGGAAGGCGGACCGAGAAATCACAGGACACGCCGACGAGCTGGGCCACGACCTGCTCGCTCGGTGCCGGAGCCGAAGCCGTCTCGGGGTCGCTCGTCACGGCGTCCCCACCGCGTCGGCACCCAGTCTGGCCGCAACGTCGGATCCGACTCCGGGCAGGCTGAGCTCGTCCACTCGCCGACACCGGCTCTGGCGATCCGGCCCGGCCGTCGTCAGGAGGATGGGTTCGCCCCGACAGGCCTCCTCGGCATAGGCGCAGCGCGGATGGAACCGGCATCCCGACGGGAACTGTCCCGCCTGGGGAACCTGGCCGGCGATGAGTGCCTGCCGGTCTCCCGGGCCGTGGATGCCCGGGGAGGCCGCCAGGAGGGCCGCCGTGTAGGGCTGGAGTGGTCGGGCGAAGAGATCGGCCGTCGCGGCGTGCTCGACCACCTGGCCGGCGTACATCACGGTGACCTCGTCGGAGAGCTCGGAGATCAGGGCCAGGTCGTGGGTGACGAACAGCACGGCCAGGTCGTGGGACTCACGCAGTTCGTTGAGGAGCTGGACGATCTGCGCCTGGACGGTCACGTCCAGCGCCGTCGTCGGCTCGTCGGCGATGAGGAGGCGCGGGTAGCAGCTGAGGGCCATGGCGATCATCACCCGCTGGCGCATCCCGCCCGACAGCTGGTGCGGGTAGGCGGAGAGACGCTGCCTGGGATCGGGGATGTGCACACTCTCGAGCAGCCTGGCCGCGCGGTCCCGGGCGGCGGACCGGCTGAGCTTTTCGTGGAGCCGGATCGCCTCCACCAGCTGGTACCCGACAGTGAAGGACGGGTCCAGGCTGGCCAGCGGATCCTGGAAGACCATGGCGATGTCTTGCCCCCGGATCTTCCGCAGTTCGTCGAAGTCCATGTCGAGCAGATCGCGCCCGTCGAAGCGGATGGACCCCCCGACGATCTGGGCCGGCGGTGACGGAAGGAGGCGTAGGACGGCGAGCGAGCTCACGGTCTTCCCACAACCCGACTCACCCACCAGCCCGACGATCTTGCCCGCCTCGACGTCGAAGGACACGTCGTCCACCACCCGCACCCGGCCCGCGTCGGTCTCGAACTCGATGCACAGGTCGCGCACCTCCAGGAGTGCACGATGGCCATCGCCCTGGGACACCGCGTCACCATCGGCCGGTGCCGGCTGCGCGGGACGAGCCACCGCGGTGATCCCGCGTTGGCGCTTGACCCCGCGCTGGCGACGCGACCGAATCGTCGATCCGCTGATCGTGTCGCGCAGGGAATCACCGATCGTGTTGAAGGCCAACACCGTCAGGACGATGGTCAGACCGGCCGGGACGATGGCCCACGGATGGGTGAACAGCGAGGTGTCGTAGGCCTCCTGGACCATGGCGCCCCAGCTGGCCGCGGGCGGGGGCGGTCCGAGCCCCAGGAAGGCGAGACCGGATTCGGCCAACAGGGCAGAGCCGAGCGCGATGGCGATCCCGACCACGAGCCCGGTCATGACGTTGGGGAGGATCCGCACGATGACGATGCGGAGGGGAGACGAACCGATCGAGGTCGAGGCCTCGACGAAGGACTCCTCCTTCACCGCCAGGGTCTGCCCACGGATGAAGCGGGCGAAGCCCGGCGCGAAGACCAGCGCCAGGGCCAGCGCAACGTCGTTCACCGAGGTCCCGACGACGGCCACGACGGCCAGTGCGAGCACGAGCGGCGGGAAGGCCAGGCCGGCGTCGGCGCCCCGCATCAGGAGGTAGTCGATCCGGCCACCCCGGAACCCGGCGACGAGGCCGATGATCAGTGCCAGCACCAGGGCCAGTCCCACCGTCTCGAATGTCACCTGCATGGAGCTCTGGGCGCCGTAGATGAGACGGGAGAGAACGTCGCGCCCCAAGTCGTCTGTCCCGAGCCAGTGGCTCGCGCTGATCCCGGCCGAGGGCTGGGCCAGGTTCTGGGCGTTGGGGTCGTACGGGGCGATGAACGAGGCGAAGAAGGCGAAGACGATCATGAGCAGCAGCCAGGCGATCGACAAGAGGACGCCGGTGTTGAGCAGGAACCGTCGCAGCCGCCGATGCTCCGCCATCCACCGGTGGGGCGAACGTCGGTCGTTCCCCGCTATGCCGAGGTCACCCTGAACGCTCGTCACGCGACCCGAACCTTCGGGTTCAAGTACCCATAACTGATGTCGACCAGAAGGCTCATGGTCATCTGGAAGAGGACGAAGACGATCGCCACCCCCTGGACGACCGGCAGGTCGTGATCGGTGATGCCGCTGAGCATGTAGGGCCCGAGGCCCGGCAACGCGAAGATCTGCTCCACGATCACGGCACCACCGAGCAGGTACCCGATCTGAATTCCGAAGATGGTCACCACCGGCATGGAGGCGTTCTTGAGCGCGTGACCGAACAGCACCGTGCGGCGGGTCCCGCCTTTGGCCCAGGCCGTGCGGACATAGGGCGTATCGAGGACGTCGATGAGCGAGGCCCGCAGCTGGCGGGCCAGCGTCGCCCCCACCAACAGGCCCAGGGTCACCGCCGGGAGGGTGATGTCGGTGAGCCAGCCGGTGAACGACGACGTGATGGAGGTGTAGCCGGTCGGCGGAAAGATCTTCCAGTGCACGGCGAAGATCGCCACCAAGATGATCGCCAGCCAGAAGCTCGGCACGGCCAACCCCAACGTGGAGAAGGTCCGGGCGCCGCCGTCGACACTTCCCCCCGGCCGGACCCCGGACACGATGCCCAGAGGGATCCCGACGAAGAGCGACACGATGGCCGAGGCCACCACGAGGCCGAAGGTCACCGGGAACCGGGTGGCGATCTGCTGGCTCACCGACTGGCCGCTGGAGAGCGAGGTTCCGAGATTTCCCCGGACCGCTCCGGTGAGCCAGTGCCAGTACTGGACGAGCAATGGCTCGTTCAGATGCAGTTCCGCCCTGACTCGGGCGATCTCCGCCGGCGTGGCGGTCACGCCGCCCGCCAAAGTGACCGCCGGGTCGCCGGGAACCAGCGCCAACAAGAAGAAGATGGCGAAGGACACGATGAGCAACACCGGGATGATGCTCAGCAGACGCCGTAGGACCAATCTGCCCACTCGACTCCCCCTGGCAACCCTTCGCTGTCGTGACCGCGTGAACACCCTGCCGATGTGGCAGCGCTGCGCATCCTACTCAGGGCCGAGTTCCGACGGACTGAGCAGCCATCTCCCCACCCGGAGGAGGTCGCGAGGCTCAGGAACGGGTGCTGAGCATGTTCCTCTTTGGTTTCGAATACTGGACAATCGTGTGACTTCCGGTCAAGCTGGCGAAGAACAAGGTGGGCCGTATCGGAGTGACATGACTTTGTCGCTCGTGTCCCGGCGAGGCACGCGGCAGAACGGGGGAAGTTGACGCGATCACGTCCTGCTCGCAGGAGCACGTCGATGTAGGCCTCGCGCGTCTCGCTCACCCCCACCGGTGACCGACGCTGCCGCTCGGTGTTGCCTCGTCATCGCAGAATTGGGTTGTTCCAACCGCGTCCGAATCAAGAAAGTTGAGCTGCCAAGATGAAGAAGAAGTGGGGAACTGGGGCCCGGCGCGTCGCCATGGCCGTGACGGCCGTCGGCCTGATGCTGAGCGCGCAGGTGTTGGTGGCTGGAGGCGCGACCGCCGGTGCCGCTTCGGGTGGAAATTACGGCAACCTGACGACCGGGTACGACCTCTCCGAGACCATTCAGCCCATTGAGTTCGATCCCGTCCAGTTCACCAGTTCGGGCTGCTGCTTCGCCTACGACTGGCCGATCTATGCCGGACTCCTGCGCGAGACGACGAGCGGGGCCTATGTCCCCGACCTGGCGTCAGCCGTCACGGTGGCCAACCCCAGCACCCTCGACATCACCGTCCGTCCCGGCCTCGTCTACTCCAACGGCACCCCCCTGAACGCAGCCGCCGTCAAGGCAGGGTTCGAGCGCAACATGACCAATCCGCATTCGGGAGTGTGGGACCAGTCCATGTCCGAGATCTCCTCCATCGACGTCACAGGGACCGACTCGCTGGTCATGAACTTCTCGCAGCCGGTGGCCAGCACCTTCTATCCGCTGCTGGCCGACCAGGAGTCCTTCATGGCCCTGCCAACAGGCTCGGGTTCGGCAAACCCGAACGAGAACGTGGTCGGCGCCGGTCCGTTCATCCTGAAGAGCTACGTCGAGGGGGAGAAGATCGTCCTGGCGAAGAACCCTCACTACTGGGACGCCAGCGCCATCCATCTCACTGGCATCACCTTCGTCAACGTTCCCACCGGGCCCCAGCAGCTCAACTCGCTCGAGTCGGGCTTGGTCCAGGTCGAGGGCATCCCGGACAACGACATCCCGGCCCTGAACGCCCAGACCAGTCTCCAGTCGAGCTCGCAGTTCCCCGACGCCAACTACTACTTCGTCCCCATCTGCAAGTCCTCGGGACCACTGGCCAACGTCAAGGTCCGTCAGGCCCTCAACTTCGCCACCAACCGGAACGCGATCAACAGCGCGCTCCTCTACGGCAAGGGTGAACCGGCCTGGAGCATCTTCCCGACCTCGTCGAACTACTACGATCCCTCGCTCACCAACGTCTACGCCTTCAACCTGAACAAGGCGAAGACGCTGCTGACCCAGGCGGGCTACCCCCACGGCTTCTCGACCAGCCTCATGGCCCTACCGGAAGCCTCCAATGACCAGCTGGCCACGGTCCTCCAGGAGGAGTGGAAGCAAATCGGCGTGCAGGTCCAGATCGTCCAGAGCTCGAACTACGTGACAGACCTGTACACCGACAACAAGGCCCAGATGGGGCTCAACCCGCAGGGATTGCCGGGCATCCAAAAGATCACCACCCAGTACATCCCCGGCGATGTGGGTGACCTGTGCAACTACAACAACCCCACCCTCAACAACTTGACCAAAGAGCTCGAGGCGCTCCCACCGAGCAGCTCCAAGCTCAAGAGCGTCTGGACCCAGATTGAGGACTTCATCATCAAGAACGCCCTCTCGATCTACGTGGACTACTCCCCCAACGTGACCGGGGCGGCCAAGGACGTGAAGAACCTCCAGAACATCCCCTACGTGGGCGGGGTCTTGAACTACTGGGTGGTGTCGGTCCCGAGCTGAGCGCACCGACAAGAGCCTTCACGCTCTATGACGCCATGATCAGCAGACATGCCGAGAAATGCTCCGGGGTGGAGACTCGAACTCTTTCGCTAGGGAAACGATGTATCTAATGCTCGCGCCTCTGCTCATAGGACGCAGATGGGAATGGGAATCCTACTAACGAACCGCCGGAGATCCTCGCTCGACATGTCGCTCACTCTGCGCACAACCTTGCTGGCGGGATCGCGTGGTGAAGTGCGGCGCCGCCGCTATGCCTGAAATCGACGAGGAATCTGCTGCTAGGCGCACCGTCCTTTCGCACCCCCTCGACCCGATATCCACGGCCCGAGCCGTTGTTTCAGGGTTGGCAACCGGACCGCCGAACGATCAGGGGTTCCGAGGACCGAGTCATTTCGGGTGGACAGCAACGGCGTATGCGAACCCGGCCGGTGTTTATGTGGAGGTCGCAGGATGGACCCACTAGAGATGACGGGGAGCGTCCCTCAGGTCACGAGCGCTGATCAGAACGCAACGAATGGCGCCGGTACCGCCGAGGCAGTCAATAGACGGAGGATCCTGGGAACAGCACTCGGTGTGGCCAGCGCGGGGGTCGTCGGAGGATCGGTCTTAGTGCAGAGCTTCGCCACTCCAACGATGGCGCAGACGATCGAAACGGGAGCGCTGGCACCCGCAGTTGTCATCCTCACCGACGCACCTACGATCGCGGTCAACGCCAGCCTCGGCAACGACTTCCGCGTGACCATCAACGGCAACCGTTCCATGGGCAACCCTTCCAATCCGGTGAACGGACAGCAGATCATCTTCCAGATCACCCAGGGTGCCGGGGCGCCCTTCACCATCACCTGGGGTGGCGCCTACGACTTTTCCGGGGCCCTTCCACAACCCACCCTCAGCCCGGCGGCTGGGCAGACCGACCTTCTCGGCTTCGTCTACAACGCGGCCAGGAGCAGCTGGCTGCTCGCCGCCTACCTCAACGGGTTCGGCTGATGGCCAACTACCGCCTGTTCCCGGCGACCAGCGGCCCGACCAGCGCAACCTCCTACAGCGGGGACTTCATCGCCGCCATGGTGTTCGAGGTCACCGCGGATGATTGCTGGTTCGACGGCTATTGGTGGTGGGTGGCGCCGACCGGCGGGCCGACGGCCCCCCAGACCTTCGCCTTGTGGTTGGCCACCAGTGGCACAACAGGGATTCTCTTGCCCGCCGCCACGGTGACCTCCGGTGCACTGTCGCCTGGCTGGAACTGGGTGCCGTTGGCGACCCCGATCCAGTTGCCCATTGGCGGGAGCGTCGGCACGGGCGGTGCCAACTTTGTGGCCTGCACGGGGGTCAACGGGAACTTCCCCAACACGAACAGTCAGTTCGCTGCGGGCGAGCCCTACGCGGCGGGCGTCACCAACGGACCGCTCACGGCATTTTCCGATCAGGGCGCGTCCAACCCTTGTGCGTTCGGTCTCGCCCAGGGTCTTTTCTCCTCCCTCGAGAGCGATCCGACTGCAGCGATGCCGGTTCAGGCGTATGAGTCGGCGAACTTCTGGCTCGACGTCCAGGTGTCGGACACGCCTCCATCCGGCTACGACGGCTCCTACCGCCTGTGGCCCAACTTCCCCAACGTCACCAACGGCATCCCGGTCAGCATCGACACCTTCACACAGACCATGGGCACTCAGTTCTCCCTGTCGGAGCCGTGCGCCCTCGACAACATCTGGTTGTACAGCCCCCTCGGGGTGAGCGGACTTCCCGCCAGCACCCAGATATGGAACGCCAACACACAAGCCCTGGTGCCGGGCACGAACCTGGCCGCGTCGTGGTCCGGTGCGCCCGGCAGCGGATGGATCGCCAATTCGTATGCCGGCCAAGGCATCGTCCTGCCGGCCGGAAACTACATCGCCACCCTCTTCAACGACTCTGGCCAGGAGTTCTACATGGAATCCAGAGGCTACTTCGGCGCCTACAACGGTGTGCCCGGGCCAGGGGCGAACGGCCTCGCCAACGGCCCGTTGTCGTCGCCGTCGAACGCCAATGCCCTCAGTCCCCCCGGCGGCAACTCCTGCTACTTCTACGGCGGCACCGCCCCCACGTTCCCGAACGCCTGGGATACGGAAGACGGCGGCGAAAACCGCTGGGTGGACGTCGAGGTCACGCCGGCAGCTACAACCGTCGGACCCCCGCCCGTGATCAATCCTGGCGCATTCCTGGTCTTCTTCCCATGAGAGGGCCAGATGAACATCGAAGGGCACTAACCCGACAGGGAGGCACAATGGACAGGAAGGCAGGGCTCCATCTGCACTCGACCATCACTCGGGACTCGGAGCAGGTGAGCCGGACAGCGGCCCGGACCAAGCCCGGTCGACGCGCAGGGAGCGGAACCTGATGGCTCGGGGCAAGCACGTCAAGGGCCGGGTCCGGCAGCTAGAGGTCGTGGACGACTGCGACCTGGTGGTGGCCACGAACGGGCACCTCAACGACCGCGAATCGCTGAACGGGCACGCTCTCGAGGACGAGACCGAGCCGCGTAACGCTCATGTGATGATGAACGGGACGCTGAACCGGAGGATGGTTCTCGGACTGGCCGCGGCCGGAGTGGCGGGTGGCTCCGTACTCGCTGAGGGGTTCTCCTCCCCGGCCCTGGCCGCAACGACCACTGAGCCGGGCGCAGTGGCGCCCGCCGTCGTCGCCCTTGCCGATGCGCCGACGATCGCCGTCAACGCCTCGCTCGGAAACGACTTCCGCGTGACCATCGCCGCGAGCCGCACCATGGGCAACCCAGCCAACGCGGCGGACGGGCAAAAGATCGTCTTCCAGATCACCCAGGGCGGCACCGGATCGTGCACCATCACGTGGGGAAGCCTCTACGAGTTCTCCAGCGCCCTTCCGCAGCCCACGCTCAGCACGATCGTGGGGCAGACCGACCTCCTCGCCTTCATCTACAACGCTGCCCTCGGCAAATGGCTGTTTGTGGCGTTCGTCGGGCAGTTCTATCCGGCCCCAACCGTGTCGAGTATCAGCCCCAACAGCGGACCGAAGACCGGGGGGACCCTCCTGACCATCACCGGCACGGGATTCGTCCCCGGGGCCCAAGTCGTCATCGGTCAAGGTAACGGCCCCTTCGGGGGCATCGCCGCCACCGTGGAGTCGATCACTCCCACCACGATCATCGCCACGACGGGTGGTGGTGCCAAGAAGGGAAGCTGGAACCTGTTCGTTCTGACGCCCGGAGGGGCGAGCGC
>Ga0181526_10001624_pt1 | contig 21003 bp, 22 predicted proteins | sample PEATcosm2014_Bin_35_FD_119750 | JGI IMG/M metagenome (GOLD analysis project Ga0181526, IMG submission 119750) | Peatland microbial communities from MTU Mesocosm Facility, Houghton, MI, USA - PEATcosm2014_Bin06_30_metaG | ecosystem: Environmental > Terrestrial > Soil > Wetlands > Peat | place...
AGTGACGTGCGTGTTATGACGGTAAGCGTTGAGCGCATCGACTGACCCGACTCATGTTGCAACACGTTATTTTCTTATTCTCAGAATCTGTCACGCTGCCGGCTGTCCTGTGTCTCAGCCTGGGCATTCTCGTCTATTTCGCTCTGCAAAATTGGCAGAAGGTGGCGGCGCTCTCGCGCAACCGTTCGCAACTGCTCTCGGTAGGGGTTTTGCTGGCGATGGTCCTCCTTATCCTGCAGCTTTCTCCGTCAGGTCGAGGTCGCGCAGGCGACATAGCAAGCGATGACTTCTTTGCCGCGGCCAATCCTTTGGCGCGCTCGCAGGGCATGACTGCCGAGGCGCTGACCGCTGCAGGCCTGGCAGTGGTAGCGACCTACCATAATGACAATGCCCGCACTGGCCAGAACACGATCGAAACCGTTCTCACGCCCGACAACGTGAACCCAGCGCGTTTCGGAAAGCTGTATTCATTTCCCGTGGACGGATACGTCTACGCACAGCCGCTGTACATGCCGCAGGTCGCCATCCCGGGAAATGGAATTCACAATGTTGTGATCGTGGCGACACAGCATGACAGTGTCTACGCCTTCGACACCGATTCTCCAACTCCGGCGCCACTGTGGCGCGTTAATTTCCTGAATCCTGATGCCGGAATAACCACCCTGTCGCCCGATGACGTCAACGCCAGCGACATTCTGCCCGAGATCGGAATCACCAGCACGCCGGTGATCGACGTCGCCAGCAACACGGTGTATGTGGTCGCAGCCACGAAAGAGAGCGGAGTGTTCTATCACCGGCTGCACGCTCTCGACATGACCTCGGGCGCGGAGAAGTTCGGCGGCCCACGCGTTATTCAGGCTTCCTATCCGGGCAATGCTCAGGACGCCGACGATGGCGTGCTCAGTTTCTCCTCGCGCTTTCAGTTGCAGCGAGCAGCCCTCTTGCTCTCCAAGGGTAAGGTGTATGTGGCGTTCGCATCGAACGCGGACTCAGGGCTCTATCACGGCTGGGTGATTGCTTTTGACGCTACCACCATGCGGCAAGTTGGGGCTTGGGTCTCCACGCCCAACGGCTATCAGGGCGGTATTTGGATGAGCGGCTGCGGAATCGCCGCAGACCAAGACGGCAATCTCTACATGTCGGTTGCGAATGGCCCGTTCGATGCCTACGGCGAAGAACCGGGATCGAACTTCAGTGACAGTGTGGTGAAGCTCAAGCCCGGCGCTCACGGAATCGCGCTGGCGGACTTTTTCACTCCCTTCAATCAGGCAAATATGGCCAAGGACGATCTGGACCTTGGTTCGTCCGGCGTGGTTCTGCTGCCCGATCAACCTGGCTCCTATCCTCACCTGGCGATTACCAGCGGCAAGAACGGGCACATCTACTTGCTGAACCGCGATACTCTCGGCGGATACAGTGTTGGGTTGAAGAACAATCCGCAGGCAGTGCAGGAAGTATCGGGGCAATTGAGGCAGCAAATGGGAACGCCAACCTACTGGAATGGACGACTGTACTTTGGGGCGGGAATCAGTCCGCACAAGGATTCCATCAAGGCCTTCGCTCTACGCAACGGAACGCTGTCAACTGCTCCCGTATCACAGACCGCTGCCATCTACCACCTGACTCGCAGCACGGTGAGCGTCTCGGCAAACGGCAATGGCAACGGCATCGTTTGGGCGGTAGACAACGACGCGTACTACGATCCGCATCAAGGTCCTGCGGTTCTGCACGCCTATGACGCAAAGAACCTCGACCGTGAGTTGTACAACTCGAATCAGTGCCTCGCACGCGACAATCCCGGTCAGGCCTCGAAGTTTACCGTTCCCACCGTCGCCGATGGAAAGGTGTTTGTTGGGGCCGCAAACCAGGTGAGCGTGTACGGACTGCTTCCGGCTGCGGGAAATTAGTGACTTGCCTTACGACGGACATAAAGTCGGATAATCCGCAGAAAAGCGTGCCGGAAAGCCATCCATAGCGATGGTTGCAATGCGATGATGGAGAGCAGGAATTCGTGATGCAGATCAGCCGGCTCACTTCCATCCGCGCATTGCTCCTGGTCGCGCTGCCTTTCGCAACTGCGCCCACCTTATCTGCACAGAGCCCCGCCCCGCCGTCGGCACAACATCGCGCCACTAGCACGCCTTACAGCGGCGACCTCTCCATCTTCGAGACGCCTGAGCGCGACCAAAGACTCCATATCAATGGTGTGATGGACGTTCTTTCCATAACTCCGGGCAAGACGGTCGCCGATATTGGTGCCGGCTCGGGATGGTTTACCGTGAGGGCCGCCAAACGCGTGACTGACACGGGTATGGTCTACGCCGTCGACATCAATCCCCAGGCAATCGAGTACATCGACAAGCGCATCCAGAAGGCGAAGCTGAGCAATGTTAAAACCATAGTGAACAAGCCGGACGATCCCGGACTGCCGCCGAACAGCATTGACTCTGTGCTTCTGCTGAAGACGTACCACGAGGTCGCCGATCCCGTTGTGCTGCTCCGCAATCTGAAACGCTCACTGAAACCAGGCGCGCGCGTTGGCATCATCGATCGCGACGGCAATGGAGTAGACCATGGAATTCACAAGGAGATCGTTCTCCGCGAGGCCGACCAGGCGGGCTACCGATTGCTGAAAGAGCACGACAATTTGGTGGTGGACGACGACATGGATTACTTTCTGGTCCTCGTGGTCAAGTAGCGCGGTGTGGCGATTACTTAACCGAGCCAACTCAACCAGCGCTACTTCAAGCGGATTAAGTTACGGAAATCATTGCCGCCGCTCTTATCCCGTTCCTTTCAGCGGTCAATTTTAACCATGTGGTCATAGTGACTGCCGACCTCGGCGTTTTGATCGCCAACCTGAGGCCCTCACCCAAGCTTGCACTGCCGTAAGATTTCTCAGTGCCGTTAGTTATTTACTTGTACCAGCCTTGCCATGGAGTAACGCTGGACAGGGACAGGGCCAATGGCAAACGGCAAGGGTCCCCAAGCTTCGTAATAGAATCCCCCTCCCGCGTCCCAATTCATCGTTGTTATCCAGGAATGAACTTCGAAATCGACCACTTGCGGTCCGGTTACTCTTAAGGGGAAGGGATATAGCGAAGTATTGTACTTAGGGATCACAATCAGGTCGCCAAACTTATAACCATATACGTCTGGCTCCAGTGGGCGAGCTCCGAATGCCTCCATGTAATACTGAAATCCCCAACGGCCCTCGAATCGCACCGTACTCGAGTCATCGCGACTTTTTTGCTGAATATACTTCGCGGCCGTCCTTCCCGTGTTCGCCAATGCCGCATCTCCCGCAGTTGCCCATAAAGAGACAACTCCAGACACAACCAAAGGAATCATCAAAGTCAGCAGGCTCCAACGCCTAGCACTGACTCTGATCTCATCCAGACGCCTTGCAATAAGGATTGCAACCGCCGGTATCATTGGAAGTATCGACCTGGCATTTACAGTCCAATTCACAGCTACAGTAAAAAAGATGGTGCCAAGGACCCAGAAAAGCAGAAGCAGTGACGCAGCATCTTTTCTTTGCCAAAAGTCGGCGCCTGCGAGAGCCAAAACCGAAATTCCACCAGCAACGTAGAGTATCAACTGAACGCTAATCAATAACCGGCGCTCATGGAGCCACGTCTCAGAGGCATAGACTACTCCCATATCCGTCCAGCCTCTAAGAAGAAGAAGGCCCAGCAATATGCTTAGAACCCCGCCCCACAAAATCTGCTTACGCGACCAAAGAAGGGGAACAAAAGTGAGTGCAGTAAGTGCGCAACCGCCGGTGAAAGACAGACCCACGAGTGCATCGGTAGAGCGTGCTTCGAGTTTACGAACAGCCGTCGAATGGTGGATCGCGTCCGCAATCAACCCGGTGCCATATAGCTCGTGGGCATACAGCTCATAGGCTCCCAGGGTGAATACTGGAATTAACAAATACCAAGCCCAGCTTCCCAACCGACGTTGTCGTGCCAATGAGTAGGCCAGAAGAAGTGGGATCAACGATACACCGAAGTATTTCGTCAGCGCGCACGCTGCGATCAGAAGAGCGGAGGTTGCAAGGTAAAACGGTTTTCCCGGCTCCTCCGGTCCTTTCATCCACAAGACTACTGCCAGCAGCCACAACGCTACCGTCATGGTGTCGCACATCAAGCTGGTCGCTGAGACTAGAAACCCCGGCGTCAGGAGAGTAGCTGCCGCGGCCAGTAAAGGCTGCTTCGTGAGTCGAAGTGCAAGATAGTAAGTGCCAAGGACGACTATCGCCGCTGGAAGAATAAAACCGATATGAAGCGCTCTCTCAGACCATCCACAGATAGAACCTATGAGCGCCATATAGTAGCTCGCAAGAGGAGGGTTCTTCTGGATCCGCCACATAGGCGTCGGATGCAAATACCAGTTAGCAGAAAATCCGTAAGGATTGAGCGGATGTTTGGTAATCTGTTTCGCTGTCCAGATGAATATAGGGTCATCGATGTGGATGGCCTTATCTGTGAAAGGAAGTAAACAGAGGAGCGTGAGCAGGAGCAAGGTCAGCTGTGGCCAACGCGAAATCGAGTGGCAGATGCCCGCCCACACAGTAGACATGGTCTCGTCGGATTGCCCGTCGTTCCTCGTAGCAGGAATTCGCGTTTTAACTCCCAATACCTCGCTCACTCTGGAGTCTTCCTGGTGGCGACCAGTTTGGCCGCGACTTGCTGTGCCTGTTCGTAGTCCGCAGTCAGGTCTTTGGCCTTCTGCTGAGCCCATTTTGCTTCAATTTGGTGCCCGCTTTGTTGCAAAGCCTGCGCCAGCAGCAGGTAGCCGACGTCGTTGGGACGGATCTTCACCGCCTGAAAGTAGTCATGGATCGCCGACGGGAGGTCTCCCCTTTGCTGCGACACCAATCCCAAATCGAGCCATGCTCCGGAGTTGTCGGAGCTCAAGGCCAACGTTGCCTGCAGGCTGTCGCGGGCCTGGGCGAGTTCACCGAGGTCCAGATAAGCGTGACCCATGTTGGTGAAGGCGGCCTGCAACATGGCATGATTCTGGTAGGCAGCGCGCTGTATCTCGGCGATGACCTGCTTGTATTGTGCGATTGCCTCGCGGGGCTTGCCCTCCCGCTGGTTGTGGACAGCCAGGGCCATCAGGGTGAGCGGGTAGGAGGGATTAATCTCCGCCGCCCGCAGAAAATGGGTCTGCGCGTCATCGGGACGGTTCGCCTTCATCAGAGCGCCTGCCAAATTGTCCTCCGCTATGTAATTTCCGCGGGTAATCTGTGCAGTGTGCGTCCACAAGGTGACGTCGTCGCGCCAGTACCCGATCTGCCGATGCGTCAGCCCGGCCAGCGCCAGCAGCAGCGCGTACGCCGCAACCCCCAGCCACGCCGGGGAGAGTTGCCTTTGCCGGGCCCAATCTGCCACTCCCCAGCACAGCATGATGAATAGGCCGAGAAAGGACAGATACGCATAGCGGTCCGCCATGGCTTGCCAGCCTACCTGTACCAAACCGATCATCGGTACCAGTGTGCCCAGAAACCACAGCCACCCCACCAGCAGGTAGCGATCCTGCTGGAACCAAACCACCAGGGCAGAAATGGCTATCAGGGCGAGCAGCGCCAAGCCGGCTTGCCACGTCTTCAGCGAGCTTCCGGGATGCGGGTACAGTAGCGCCAGATGCGAGGGCCACAACGCCTTTCCGATGTAGCGCGCGTAGCTAAAAGTCGCATTTTCCAGCCGCTGGAAGAGAGTGTAGTCGGGATTAAAACTGCCCCCTAGCCGCTGCGCATTGAAGGTGAGCAGCGCGCTGCCGGCACTCAGCGCCAGCAGCGGGACCTTCTCCAGCAACAGCCACGGGAAACTTCTGGCGGGAGCGCGCTCGGCACAACCGGAAGCAGCCGGCAGCTTCGCGGCAAACATTCTTTCCAAAGGCCAGTAATCCCAAAGCAACAAAACAAACGGCAGAGTGATCACCTGCGGCTTGGACATCAGTCCCAGCGCAAACAGGAACGCAACCACCAGGTACCGGCGCCACTGCGGCTTGCGCGCGTACCAGCCCCAGGCACCCAATGTAAGCAGGAAGAAGAGCATGCTCAGCAGGTTCTTGCGTTCGGCAATCCAGACCACGCTTTCGGTGTTGACGGGATGCAATGCGAACAGCGCGGCCACCATCAAGCTGGGCCCGGCGCGACCCGTTGCCCGCAGCAGCACCCAGAACAGAAGCGCCACGTTGACGGCGTGCAGCAACAGGTTGGTTTCGTGGTGTCCGCCGGCCCTGTCTTTGAACAGCCGGTAATCGAGCATGTGTGAGAACCAAGTGACCGGATGCCAGTTGGCCGCATCATAGGTGGTCATCGCCCACTTGATGGTTTCGCCATGGAAGCCATTTTTCACGTGGTCGTTGCCCGTCACATAAACGGGGTCATCGTAGCTAGTAAAAGGGAGATGACGCACCGGCGCGTAGAGTGCGGCCGTGACCAGAACAAGGAGCATGGCGGTAAGAACTGGCTTCCACAGACTGCAACCTCGCATACTCGGCTTTGGCGCGTTTGTAGACGGGGATCTCAGGATCGGCATCTTTCCAGACGAGAAATTGCCAACGCACTATGCTACCTCGCCGGGTCTCTCGGTGTGGAGATCAGAAGTTTTCCAAGCAGCCAAGCATTGTTCTCCCACGTCCGCTGGCTAAATGCGAGGTGGATGTCTACGATGTCGTCGAGCTCGAACCGGCGGAACTTGGATGGGTAAACATACCATGGAGTCAAACCACTCCTCGCGCAATCGACAAGAACGTAAAGAACTTCCAGCCGAACGAAACGTCTGCGGCCGCGGCTCAAGAAAGTGATTGTAAGGGTGAACCATCGATCCTGTATTGCTTTCGGGTTTACGACCACATGGGAGTTGTGGCGTGGTGGCTAGAAAAGGCCGACACCCAATCCAGGATGACTGATCCGGATGTCGACCCCTGCGTACTTCTAAATTTCAGCTACGGCGAAACCTCCCACACCACACCATAGCCGTAAGCTCCGCCATACGTAGTCGTGCCGTAGACGTTGCCCTGCGCATCGACCACGGGAGCAGCCTGGGGCCCCCGCCATCGATGCTGCCGCTGAAATCATAGAGCGAGGTATAGGTCCAGCAACAGGTCAGATTGAAGACCTCGCCCTGGCCGTAGGCTCCATAGCTTGTTGTGCCGTAAAGATTCCCGGAGCCGTCCGTAGTTACCCAGGACGACTCAGTTTCTCCATATATCATCCAGCTCCAGATGCCTTCCAAGTTCCAGTCCGGGTAAGACAGTTCGTACAACATGGCGCCGCCGGGGGTACAGCTTGACGGAGCCCAAGTGGTTGTGCCGTACAAATTTCCCGCCGAGTCAGCGGCCAGGCTCACCGGGTTACCGCTGCCAATCCCAGGCTCGAAGTTGTAAAGGGTCTGGTATCCGCCGGCCGTTGTGTAAACCGTGCCGCTGCTAAGCGCGCCGCCGTACTTGGTCGTACCGTAGAAGCCGCCCTGGCCATTAATCACTCCCTGAGGACCGCTACCATCTCCCGGGTGCGCGGGGAACGCGTGCAGGACCTGAATGCCCCCATTTGTGTACTCATAGAGCGTGCCTTGGCCATTCGCACCTCCGCCATACGCCGTGCCATAGATGTTGCCCGAAGTGTCGAACGCGAGAGCGCCCCCGGGCTGCGATCCATCTCTGCCTCCTGTGAAGCTGTACAGCAGCCTCTCCGTCCAGTTGCTAAAAACGGCGGGCGAGACCTCGCCTGAGGGAGACAACCCGAAGAGCACGCCGTCGCCATGAGAGCCTCCCGCACTCGTTGCGCCGTACACGATGCCGTTCGAAGCCACCACCGGCGGGCCGTCGGGGCCGCTGCCATTCGTGTTAGAGAACGAGTACAGACGAGTGAATCCCCAGCCCGAAGCGTTGGGCGTCAGTTTGAACACTGTGCCCTGCCCCGAAGAACCGCCGCTCCCGGCTACGCCATAAAGATTGCCGTGCGTGTCCATAGTCAAAGCGGCAGTGGGAGTGCCTCCATCCGCCCCTCCCGTAAAGTTGTAAATCACGTTGAAAACCTGGTCTGGCGAGGGAGCGGCGGTCACGACCTTCGCCTTCGCCGCCGGTGCTTCCTCCGACGCCGGAAGATTGGCGCATGTGATGGTGGTTGCACTGCCCAACATGGTGAACGACTCCGAAGGAATCGTGCCCACCTCGTTGAAATCGGCTTGTGACGGACAGCCGGGCGACTGGCATCCGGCGCCACTATTCTCATCTCAGTAAGTCGGGTCGCCATCGTTGACGATGGCGTTCTGCACGTTCACCCAATAAGTGCCGCTGTTCAGGGGCAGGTTGAAGGCACTGGAGGTTTCAAGGCAGACTTCGAATCCATACTGATTGATCACGCAGCCCCTCTGGGTGAAGTCCACCACGCCGTTAAAGTAGCTGGTGCCGCCATTCGGGCCCGAAGTGATGGAGATCTGGACGGATTCCAGGACATCTCCCGGATACAGCCAATCTGCGAAAGTCATGCCACTGACGGTAGTGTTATCGTTCGCGACGGTAAAGCTGTCGCTCACAATAAATCCGAAGTTAATCGTCCAGGCATCGGTGTTGCCGTTGATGGGGCCGTTATCGTAAATATCGTTGTCATGCAGCGCCCCGCGATGATTTCGTGTGGACGTGAACGCCAGCGGCTTGCTGGTTGCTTGTGGCTCGACGGGATGGGCCAGCCGGGAGGCGAACTCCGGCATTTTCGCCGCTTGCACCGCCGTCGGTGGAACCGAATTCTGTGCCCGGGCGGGAACCATCGCCACTGCCATCACTGACGCAGCGATTATCGCCAGTGAGATTGTGCGGAACCGTGAACTCGAAGATTGCGCTTTGCCGTGCATCGGCTTGTCCTCCGTGCCATACCGCTCAACAGGAAAGAAATGGGAACCATCTGCGAGAAACGGCGCGTCTGCGCGCTCGGGAGCAGGCAAGGTCGAAGGTCTTCTTTCTGGCCCTGTAGCGTGATCGGAACTGGGTGGAAAAAAGGCCGGGAATCCGTCTGCCAGGGATAATTGCACTCTCACAGCAAATGGTTTGTCGGTGATCTCTGGAGCATAGGGACGTGACGACCTAGGATTCCGAACGAAGTAGTTCGAAGACACTTCTCTGGGCGAATCGGGTTACGGAAAGGAGTCCCGCTCCGCGGCCGATATCGATATAGATTTCCGCTCAATCAGCCGCAGACACCGAGGCTGCGGCGTCCGGCGCTGGCGGCCTGCCGCCCTTAATCAGAAGCCAAAACATGAACACAATCTCTCCGAAAGTGGCGGGCTGGGAGAAGGTGTACACGGTGTGCTGATATCGCGGCAACAGCAGGCCGGCAAGGCTCAAGATCACCCAGGCGAAGCCGGCGATGCCCAGCCAGACGCCCAGGAACCGCGGCAGAAATCGCGACCGATACACCAGCAGCGCAAGGGGAAAAAGCCACAGGCCCCAGAATATCTCCGCCACGTCGAATCCGTGATCATGCAGGTTGAGGAACAGCATGGCCAGAGCTTCCCGCTGAGGCTTATCGAATATCGATAGGAAATCAGCTCCGCGCACCAGGACGAGGGCAGCGATCGCGTTCAGCTCATTCAGAAACGCTATCGGGACCTGGACAACAATCAATATCACCATGAGCGCGGCTTGCCGCTGGTTCACGCGCTTGAAGAGATCGTACAGAGCCCAGGCCACGAAGATAAAACCGGCTTGGCCGACGAGTCCGCTCGCGATGCCAAGGCGGAACAGCGTCTCGTGGGCCGCGATGTTGCCGGCCGTCGCCGCTGCGTTGCCGTCCACGATCAGCTTGCCGGGAACATAGCCTATGGCGAAGAAGCCAACGATGGACGTTAGTACATACAGCAAGCCTGCGAATCTGCCTGGGTTCCTGGCGAAACTCATGTGCCCTCGTTGTCAGAGTTTAGCTTTAGATACGGCAAGGGCTGTCAAAATGTTTTGCCATGCGACAAAAATCAGCCGTGTGCGGGTAGACCTCGGCGACGAGATGAGCGCCGACTCCTGGTCCGGCTGACGAACCACTCCCAAACCGGCGTTCTTAAAGCTCTACATCTCATGCCGGATGCCTGCATTGCCACCTGCGCTATCATGTAAAGGTAGTCTCAGGAACCACGTCATGATTAACGGCAAACGGGTCGCGGTCGTCATGCCAGCCTACAACGCGGAGCTGACGCTGGAGAAGACGGTCCGGGAAATCCCCGATCTTGTCGACATCCGCATCCTGGTGGACGACTACAGCAAAGACAAAACTGTGGAGGTGGCCCGCAAGCTGGGGCTGCTGGTCTTCGTCCACGACAAGAACTACGGCTATGGCCGCAACCAGCAGACGTGCTATCGCGAGGCGCTCGCCGCCGGCGCCGATGTGGTCATCATGGTCCATCCCGATTACCAGTACACGCCGCTGCTGATTACGGCCATGGCCAGCATGGTTGCGTACGATGTTTACGACGTGGTGCTGGGTTCACGCATCATCGGCGGGCAGGCTTTGCGCGGCGGCATGCCGTTGTACAAATATATTTCCAACCGCTTTCTCACCGCATTCGAGAACATGTTTCTCGGCGTCAAGCTCTCCGAGTATCACACCGGCTATCGCGCCTTCAGCAGCCAGGTCCTGACTAAGCTGCCCCTGATGGAGAACTCGCCTGACTTCGTCTTCGACAATCAGATGCTGGTGCAATGCGTGCAATTCGGCTTTCGCATCGGCGAGGTGTCGTGTCCCACGAAGTATTTCGAGGAAGCGTCGTCCATTAATTTCCGCCGCAGCGTGAAATATGGTTTCGGCGTGCTGGGGACGTCAGTTCAGTTCAAGCTTCACAATTGGGGCGTGACGCGTCTGCCCCGGTTCAGCCCCGAGGGACGCAAGCTCGAACTGGATCCTGCCATGAACGTGAAGGCCTCGCCGATGGTCAGCAGTAACTGAGCTGGATCATGACCTGATACAACCCGCCAGGATCTTTGTGATTGGTTCCAGCACCAGTGGAAAAACACTTTCCACAGCCGGATATACAGGCTCAGGACGCGGCTGGGAAGGCGCACTCTCTTTCTTGCTGAAAAGCAGTTCCCCGCCTACTCTTGCGATCGTATAATCCTGCGAACACTCGGGACACAGCCAATAGCAGTGGTCCGCGAGGCGGTCTACCTTCCACATCAATTCCGAATCTACCGGCGAGGGAAGCAAGAACAGCCGGCCCTTGCTCAGGCTGCGGAACTGACGATTGCATGGCGGATTCGAACACTTGGCTACCATTCTCTAGCTCCTGATTTCTTAGCTTCCCTTGCAGGATTGCTCGGTGCTATGCGGAGAATCGCCGCCTCATCGTCGACGGAGAGAATGCATCTGGTGCAATTCTTCGAATGAGGGCAGCAAACCCACGGTGCGGAGAGCGCATAGGAATACCCCACTCAGTGGTTTGATAGTAGTGAGGAAGCGATGCCGTTGTCAGTACGTTATTAGACCAATCGTAAGGAAAGGGCTGCATCCATTCCCGATTTGGTCCAGGCTCCCATCGGGAAACAGATCCGGCTACCTGTTGTGTCGTCGGGGAGTTGCCGTCGAACTCGGACAGACCATTCGGCTCTCTCACTAACACCCTCATCCTTGACCTGAAGTGTTACATTCTCAGCTTGATGCAATAGCCAAAGGGGACACCGCCTTGCCCAACCTTTCGTCGTTGTTGCTTAAAATTCCTGACGAATTCAAGCCAATGGCTGCGATCGGCATCGGGTCCTTGCTGCTAGTGATACTGGTGCTCTTTCACGGTATCGGCCTGCATGGCATCCTGGTGCGATTCAAGCGGTTCCAAGTGCGTTTGCAGATGGGCCGCCCTCATCTGGGCAGGGCCGGGCTTCTGTTCGGCTGGTCCGTCTTCCTCATGCTTTCCCTGCACATCGTGCAGATTACGGCGTGGGCTTTTGCGCTCATGTGGCTTGGCCTCGTCCTGCGTCCCACTGACGCCATTTACTTCTGCGCCAATGCCTACACCACGCTCGGCTATGGCACGGTGGATCTGGACCAGCACTGGCGAAACATCAGCCCCATCATCGCCATTTCCGGATTGTTTAGCTTCGCCTGGACCACCAGCTCGCTGGTCAGCATTTTGTCCAGCTACCTCCGGCTGGTGGAACAGCTGGAACTGGAGCGGCTGCAAGAGTTGAATATGCGCGCGGCCGCGCGTAAAGCCGCGTGGGATGTCCTCGACCGCGAAAAAGACGTGGAACGTACCGCCAGGTTGGACGCCGCCAAACGCGCAGCCGGCGCCTCGTTCCTCGAGCGATGGCGAATTCGGAAAGAAGAAAAGCGACATGAAAAGGAAATGCGAAAATTAGTGGTAGCCGAGATGAAAAGCATTCTTCAGAAAGAACGCTGCGACGAAGACGCGCTGGGACACCCCGACACGCCGGACAACTCCGAGGCGAAGAAGTGAGCGAGGACGCGCAGAATCGCCGCCCGTGGAGTCTGTTCCAGAGCGTGCGTCCGCTGAGCGGCTCGCGCGCGGTCCGCGATGCCTTGGCCGGCTTCCAACTTGCGGCGATGAACATCCCGCAAGCCATGGGTTACACCAAAATCGCCGGGACGCCGGTGGTCGCGGGATTCTATACCCTGCTGCTGCCGCCGCTGGCCTTCGCCGCGTTTGGCTCGTCGCGTTACCTGGTGGTCGCCGCTGACTCGGCGACCGCCGCGATTCTTTCCGGCGGACTCATCGGGATGGCGCCGCTGGGCAGCGCTCGTTATGTAGAGCTGACCAGCCTGGTCGCGCTGTTGACGGCTTTATTTCTGCTGGCGGCGCGGCTGCTCAAGCTGGGATTTCTGGCGGATTTCCTTTCGCAGACTGTCCTGATCGGTTTCCTTACCGGCGTGGGATTTCAGGTCGGCATCGCCGTGCTCGGTGAAATGCTGGGACTGGAAATCACCTCGCACCGGACCGTCTGGCAACTTAACGACGTGTTGCACAAGTTGCCGCACGTACATCTGCCCACGGTCGCTGTATCGGCGGTGGTAGTAGTCGGGGTCTTGTCGCTCATACGACTGTTCCCCAAGTTTCCGGGGCCGCTGCTCGCCGTGGTGGCCGCCGAAGTGGCCAGCTGGGGCTGGAACTTTGCCGGTCACGGTATCACCGTCATCGGGCCAGTGGCCGGCGGCCTGCCGCATCTGGGCTTGCCTCACGCCAGTAGCAAGGATCTCCAGATGCTGATCGGCATTGCGGGCTCTTGCTTCGTCATGATCCTCGCTCAAAGCGCCGCCACTGCTCGCTTCTATGCTGCACGTCACCACCAATCGCTGCACGAGAACTCGGACCTGGTGGGACTGTCCGCAGCTAATGCCGCCGCCGCCTTCAGCGGGACCTTCGTTGTGAACGGAAGCCCAACGCAGACTGCGATGGTGGAACGCTCCGGCGGACGCAGCCAACTGGCGCAGATATCCACCGCCATCGTGGTTGCACTGGTACTGCTCTGCCTGACGAAGCCGTTGCAGTACTTGCCGCGCTGCGTGCTGGGCGCCATCGTCTTCATCATCGCCATCAAGCTGATCGATTTGCGCAAGCTGTCCAGCATTCGGCGCGAGAGTCCCGGCGAATTTTGGCTGGCTGTAACCACGGCGGCTGTAGTCGTGTTCGTCGGCGTCGAGCAGGGCATCATTCTGGCGATGGTGCTGTCGCTGCTGCGCATCGTTGCCCACTCGTATCGCCCGCACACCGGAGTGTTGGTCGCCGACGGCGACGCGGCCTGGCGTATGAGCCCTCCCGTTACCGGTGCGATGACCCTGCCCGGCCTGGCCATCTATCGCTTTGGCGCGCCCCTGTTCTACGCCAACGCCGGGCGATTCACGGAAGAGATTCGAAGTATAGTCGGCGCCGCCCCCTCGCCAGTGCGCTGGCTGGTGGTCGATGCCGAGGCCATCACCAATATCGATTACACCGCGGCGCGCGTGCTGCGCGACCTTCATCAGGGACTGTCCCAGGCGGGCGTGACGCTGGCCTTCGCGCGGGTGTCACCGTATCTGCAAGCCGACTTCGACCGGCACCACATCACCGAGGCGATTGGCGTGGAAATGATCTTTGCCCACTTGCATGATGCGCTGAACGCCTTCGTTAAGTTCGACAAGCAGTCGGGGACCACGCCGGCTGCTGCCATCGGCCCGGGACAACTGCCTCATTGAGAGCAGAGACGGCGATGATGATGCACTGGTTTCGCCGCGTTTGAAGGGGAGCAGCTTTAGCTTTGCCGTAATAGGTTCTTAGGAGGATTTGTCATCACGAGCCGGCTCTAGCCGGCGAGGGATCTGCTGTTCGAGTTTTTTCAGGCCGGGAGAAGACGGCCACACTCCTCGAGGCACTGAACTCGCGAGGATGCTTATCGCGTTTTGAGTTTCTTCTTCGCTCCATTTTGACTGGCGACCGCCTGCTCGCTGGCGCCGTTTTTCTTCGCCGCCACTTCCGCCTGCTTTTTCTTGCGCGCCTCGGCACGCCGCTTTCTCCTCAGCTCTTGGGGCGAATACATGCTCTTGCGGCAATTTTTGCTGCCGCAATAACAGGGTGCGTCATCGTCGCCGTCATAAAGGCAGTAGTCATACGTGAGTTCTTCCCCGGCGGCAATGTTGCGGATGCTGGCAATGTACACCCGTCCATCTTCTTCATCGGTTTCGCAGTTGGGATCGCAGGAGTGATTCACGAACATGGCCATGCCGTGTCCGTCGATCACCACCTCGCCGTCGCCGATTCCGAACAAATAGGTAAAGGGCCGGCCATCGTAGCGATCGTCGCCTTCGGCCTTGGTGATGCGTTCGCCGGTGTATTCCAGCACACGCGCGCCATTGGGAATATCTTCCACCGTGAAGCATCCAGCGGCATGAATATCAGAGGAACAAATGACCAGGCGTGGCAAGCAGCGGTTCTCCCTTGGTGTGGACAGAAGTATAGCGTACCGAGTTCACCACGGAGACACGGAGAGCACGGAGTTTGATTTTAATTTTTTCTTCTCCATGTCCTCTGTGTCGGAGCTGCCCTGAGCGAAGCCGAAGGGTGGTGAAAAATCCGGTCCGAGTGCCCGGTGCGATTACTTTCGGCATTTATGCGCAACGGTGCATTTGGCAGTTCACATTCCGTCGGCAATTTCGTATCTTGGATGATGACGAATGATTTTCTGGAGGGCTTCATGGTGCATGTCCTTGTCCGCCACAAGGTGGCTGATTATAACCGTTGGAAAGTAGCGTTCGATTCTCACCTTATCGCCCGCAAGCGCGCCGGGGAAACCGGCTTCCGCCTGTTTCACAATGCAGAAGATGCGCACGAAATATTCGTGCTGTCGGATTGGCAGAGCAGCGAAGAGGCCCGCAAGTTCATGACCTCCGATGAGCTGCGGGATGCCATGGCTAAAGCCGGCGTCGTCGGTGCTCCTGAAGTGCAGTACCTGGAGGACGCACGCAGCGTCCATCGCACCTCGGCCGACTAGCATCAGGGCAATACGTTGCCGCAAGAATTTTTTGCCCGGCCTCTTGACATCGCGCAGGGTTTTGCGCTCCAAATCACGCTTCTTGAACCGTCGCGAACGGGTTTGCTCGCAACCGCAGCGATTGGTTGAGAAGCGGCTGGAATAGCAGTACTGACGCGGGTTTCGCGCAACTCCGCGCCTTGTCAAGATATTTCCAAAAACAATTTTAACGGCGCTGAAAAAACCTGTTCCGGACAGATTGACAAACGCCTCCGGAAAATTAGAATACCCGACGACTCTCTCAGGATCGATTTGCAACCGTGACCAGTTCAACGCAAAGCTACGACGTTCTCCTGCATACTGATTTTCCCGGCCTGGAGCTTTTCGCCAGCGGGAAGGTCCGCGACCTTTATCTGGTCGATAACGATCACCTGCTCTTCGTCGCGACGGACCGGATATCCGCGTTCGACTATGTGCTGGCGACGGGCATCCCGCAAAAGGGGCGCGTGCTCACCCAGCTCTCGCTGTTCTGGTTCGACTTCCTGAAGAACATCGTCCCCAACCACCTGGCCACCACCGACGTGCACAAGTATCCGCAGGAGCTACAGAAATATGCCGCCCAATTGCGCGGCCGCTCCATGCTGGTGGTGCGCGCCGATATGATAGCCATCGAGTGCGTGGTTCGCGGCTATCTTTCGGGGTCAGGCTGGAAGGAGTACAAGACCAGCGGCGAGGTGTGCGGGATCAAACTTCCTTCCGGCCTGAAAGAATCCGACAAGCTGCCGGAGCCGATTTTCACTCCGGCGATCAAGGCCAGCAGCGGTCATGACGAGAACATCTCGTTCGAGCACATGGTGTCGTTGGCGGGTCGCGAGTTGAGCACCCAGCTTCGCGACTTGAGCATCGAGATTTACCAGACTGCTGCCGACTATGCGGAGACCCGCGGCATCATCGTCGCCGATACCAAGTTCGAGTTTGGTCGTACTCCAGGAGGACTGCTCCTGGCCGACGAAGTGTTGACTCCGGACTCGTCGCGCTTTTGGCCGAAGGAGAAATATAAGCCAGGCGGCCCGCAGGATTCATTCGACAAGCAGTACGTGCGCGATTATCTGGAAGCGATCAAGTGGAACAAACGGCCGCCGGCGCCGGGATTGCCTCCCGAGGTGGCGACCAGGACCGGCGAAAAGTACGTTGAGGCTTACACTCAGATGACCGGGCATCCATTGCCGGCGTAGGGGCAGAAGCCGATGCTGGGCCTTTCCAATGTCGATTGGGTGGTGGTGCTCATCATTCTGTTGTCCACCATTCAGGCGGCCGCGGAAGGCTTCTTCGTCGAGTTCTTTTCGCTGGCGGGAGCAGTAGTCGGATATTTGCTGGCGGCGTGGGAATATCCGAGCGTGGCCGCGTGGCTTGCGCGTTATGTGACCTCGCCATGGATCGCGGATATCGCAGGTTTCTTTGCGATTTTTTTCGCTGTCGTTCTGCTGGCGGGAATGCTGGGACGACTTATACGCCGGGCGGTGCGGGGCATTGGGCTACGGTGGTTCGATCGTTTCCTGGGCGCGGTGTTCGGTTTGCTTCGAGGCATTGTAATTAGCGCTGTGATAGCGTTGGCGCTGGCTGCCTTCGCTCCGCAATGGGGCGGACTTCAGCAGTCGCGCGTCGCGCCGTTCATGCTGGTCACCAGCCGCGCTTTGATTTGGGCGGCCCCGGCGAAGTTACGGCAGCGCTTCTGGGACGGCTGGAACCTTCTGCGCAGTGTGCCCGAGCACATCTCGACGGGAGGAAACAGCAAGGGCCAGCCATAGGGCAACGGAATGGGACAAACATTAGCGGAGAGAGGCGTCGTGAAAGATCAACTGGAAGCTTTGATTGTGCACATGTACCGAAGCGGTATTACCTATTCCGAAGCCGTCTGCGAATTCAAGAAGAAGTTCATTCTCACGGTCTTGCAAGACTGCAACGGCAACCAGTGCAAAGCTGCCCGCCAGCTTGGCATGCACCGCAACACCCTCAGCCGCACCATTACCGAGCTCAAGCTCGACGCCAAGGCCTTGCGGAGCGGAGGGCGACGTCCGCCGCGTAGCGCCCACACCCTTCCCATCGAAAGGAAAGCCGTGCGCTAAAGGAGCAGGCTCGCGCGGCCTCCTGTTGTTGTCGCAGCCTTGTGAATTGCAGCAGCGGTAGCTAAACCGCGCTACGGCGTAATCTCGTAAACCATCCCGAAGTTATGCGTCCCGCCTCCGGAACTCGTACCGTAAAGATTGCAGTTGGCGTCCATAACAACGCTCCCATACGGCGTAGATCCCTGGCTACCGCCGCTACACTCGTGGAGCGGGACATAATTCCACGAGCCGCCTGAGGGCATCAGCTCGAAAGTCTCTCCGCCACCACTCGGTGTATTCGTTCTGGCGCCATAGAGGTTCGCGGCGCTGTCCAGAAGCAGGGGGCTACCCACCGTACCGGTACCGCCTTGAAACGCGTAGAGTACCTGGAACGTCCAGCTTCCGCCAGAAGGAGTCAGCTCGAAGATGGTGCCGCCCTCGTCCGGGCCCAACGTGTGCGTGTCGCCATACAGGTTGCCCTGATTGTCGAAGACCAGGCCTGCTTCGGAGCCGAGCCCATCGGTCTCGTAATCAAACTGGTGCAACACGGTCTCGGTCCAACCGCTTCCTGAGGGCGACAACTCAAACACGCCGGTGTCGGTGGTGCCATAAAGATTGCCCGCCTGGTCAAACACGACGCCGCCCAGAGGATAGAAGCCGTTCCTGCCGCCTGTGAAAGCGTAGAGCGTACTCTCCGTCCAGTTTCCGCCGGAGTTCGTCAGCTTATAGACTGGGCCATAGTCGTAGGCTCCGCTGCTGGTAGTGCCATAGATGGCGCCCGCGCTGTCGAAGATGAGGTCACCGTACTCCGGAACCGATCCGTCTGCGCCTCCCGTGAAACGATAAAGCACGGTCTCAGTCCAGGGACAAAGTGCAACTCTTGCAAGCGGTTGGCGGCGGAGTGAGTTTAAAAACTGTGCCGCAGCCTACGCTGTTGCACCCGCTGCCTCCTCCTTCACTGGTCGTGCCGTATAGATCTCCCTCGGGGCCGAAAACCACGCGAGCGGCGGAAGACTTCCGTCGTTTCCTCCCGCAAATTCATACAGGGGCAGTGTGACATAGCCGCCGGAATCCTTGGTCAGCTTGTAAACTGCACCATATCCATTGCTGCCGGCCGCGTTGCTCGTGCCGTACAGGCTTGCATTCCTGTCCATCGTAACCCCGGCAAACGGGAGGATTCCGTTCGCTCCCCGATTATTGAAGCTGTAAATTGGGTTGAAAGTCTGGGCCTGCGCCGCCTGGGTTAAGACGACGACCAGCGCAAGAGCCATCGCCAAGGTCCACGCAGCTGTCGTGGTCCGCATCCAGATGTTCTTCTCCATCGCGGTTCTCCTTCTCGATCAGACCGTTCTTCGACTTAGAGTAGACTCGCCACTGCAGTTTCGCTATCCCTCAAAATGTCAAGAATTTGTGAACTTCCTGTCAGTGGGCTGTCACATCCCCTGCACGTAGTCAGGCAGGAATGGCCTTGAAGCAACGACCAAAATATCTGCTCGAAGATTGGGGCGAGACCTTGATGCTGCGATGTGGGGCGCCGGGAGGCGCGATGTAAAGACGAGCCCCCCATCCAAGCATGGGACGCCTGGTTGGGGGCTGCGACATTCAACTTTTCGAATCTACTGCTTCCGCCTCCTGAAAACCGCGGTAAGCTCCTGGCCACCAAGCCAACAGCTCGTGGTGGGCCGGGTGAATTAAAACAGCTTGCGGCCCACGAAGCTAGCCAAGCCGAGGATGCCGGAACCGAACAGAAAGACGCTGCTGGGCTCAGGAGTCGTCGCTCCAGTTGTGGTCGTGCCAGTCGTGGTGGTGGTGGCAGCACAATTGTCGATAAAGTTGTCATCCAAGGTGACCGCGCCATTGAGCGCTATGATCCTGCCGCATTCGTCGGTAGCACCGGTGGTCAACGTGTCGCTCGCGACGGCAATGATGGTTCCCTGAAACGAAGTAGTGGTACCCAGAGTCGCGGAGCTCCCAACATTCCAATAAATATTGTCGTTTTGCCCCGCATTAATCCCCACTACCATAGAGGCGCTTGGCGTGGTGAGTGTGCTGCCAATCTGAAAGACGACGCTCTGATTACTCATGCCCTCCCAATTGATTTCGAGAGTCCCTGTCAACTGGGCTGACGAGTTGAAGGTATAAACTCCCGGCGTAAGCTCTAAGCCACCGAGGTTCTGTCCCGACAAATTCTCGTTGGACGACAGACCCGCGAAAAAGTTATAGGCAGCCAAGGCATCGGCTTGAGCTTGCATCGCCACCGCATTGCCGTCATATATGGTTCCGTTCACGATGCCTGGCGGAAAGCCGGTAATCGATGTACCGGGGTAAACCCCCAAGTCTCCGTCGATGACCGTATTTCCGGTATTGGTGACCGCAGAGGCCCCAAGGACCCCGAACATACCGGCAGACCCAAGCTGAGCCTGGGCGGTGAGGGCCAGTAATAGAGGGACAACGAAGCACAAAACGCGCAGCAGTTTCACAGGCTTCTCCTTTTTGAAGTGGCATGGTCTTACCTGCAAATTTCGAGGCCACGACCCCACATGGCGAAGGAGCATAACATCCCCTCCCTAAAAATGCCGCGTATTATCACCTATTAGTGACGATGATTATCATGGATTCGAAACTATCGTGGACACTAGACTATGGCCCAAGGTGGGGTTAACCGCTTGTCGGACTGAGTCAGACTTTCCCTGGCGGAAGGTGGGAAGACCTCCAGGCGGCCTTGTTATCTGCGCTATCGCGGCGGCAAGCTATGCGAGGCAGTCGGCGTGGTCGCGCGCTTCGTTCTCTTCGAATGGACGAGAGGGCAGGGGAGTTCTTGCCCACCTTCGATGATCTTCGTCAGCGATGTCCCGAATTGTTCTATCTGAAGCTGAGTCAGAGGATAAAATCCCCAGCGGACGATCTCGGGATAATTAGCCTTGGTCTCCGCAACGATCTGTGCCCCTTGAGCGTGCATTCAACAAATCTCTCGCGTCGATTGTCAGGGTTCGGGACACGCTTGATAAGGCGTCGTAGCTCAAGATTGTCGATCATGAAAACCATCGCATTCTTGTGGATGCCGAGGCTACGGGCTAGTATGCCCTGCTGCAGGTGCCCTTCGCTGGCTGCCAATAAGATCAGGTATAAGTTCGGCTCAAGGCCATAGTTCTTTCGGCAAAACAGCGCCATCCGACGGCGACAAATCCTCGATGCCAAAAGGAACCGAAACATTATGGAAAAGCGAGCACCGGGGAACAGCTTGAGAGGACTCGAAGATATATCGTCGATGTTGGTAGACTCATGCCACATCATGCCCCTCGGCTATTCCTGCAGAAAAATGTTTAGAAGGGAGTTGTGAACCCGAATCTCGCCGTTATATTCGATGAATCCCAGCTTTCTGAAGCGATTCATAAAGAAGCTGACGCGGGACCTGGTTGTGCCAATCATCTCCGCCAGGATTTCC
>Ga0181526_10001632_pt1 | contig 20954 bp, 22 predicted proteins | sample PEATcosm2014_Bin_35_FD_119750 | JGI IMG/M metagenome (GOLD analysis project Ga0181526, IMG submission 119750) | Peatland microbial communities from MTU Mesocosm Facility, Houghton, MI, USA - PEATcosm2014_Bin06_30_metaG | ecosystem: Environmental > Terrestrial > Soil > Wetlands > Peat | place...
GCTCAGGATGACAAGGGTGGGGCTCAGGATGACAAGGGTCGGGCTCAGCATGACACGGGTTGGGCTTGGGCTCTTCCGCAGGCGCGAGCAAGAGGTAGAGATAGACCGGCAATGCCGCAATCATCGAAAAGCGCGATTCGAAGGCGCACGCGGCAAAGAGTGCAACGAGCCAGCCTCGGCGTTTGCCGGCAAGCTCCACGAGTGCCAACAAGGTAAAGCAGACGGCGGAGACGTGCGCGGTGAACCAAACGTCGCCCAGCATAGCGCACCACAAGAGATCGGTGCCCGCCAAGAGGAAGGCGCAGATCCACGCGATGCTCGAGCGAGCTACGCCAAAACGCTCGCCTAGCTCCCACGCCGCACCAATCGCGACGGCGGCGAGCACTACGGCCAGCGCGGTTTGGTTCGCCTGCGAACCGAAAAGCGCAACCAGCGGCATCAGCAGCAACGCCGGCAACGGCCCTTCGATGACAAAATAGAGGCCGTTGTACGGCAGCGCATCGATATAAGATCCGGGCCAGTAGATCCACGCGTGCCCACCCAACAGCGCCTGCGCCAACAGTACGTAGTTGTTATACGGGGTCGCGCGAAGATGCGAGACGAGCGCCGTTACCACGAAGGCGATGAAGGCGGCGGCGTACGCCGGCCTGATCCGCGCGCTCAAATGGTGGGAAGCGACGCGTGCGGCAGCGGTTTAGGGGCTTGGAAGGTTGAAGGCGGTAGGCTCTCCGGAAACCGATAATCGCTCCAGGCGATCCGCTCGCGCGCCGGTTTGCCGCCGATTTGCGCGCTGGCATCGGCGACCACAGGCATCCAATACTTGCCGAACGGTCCGAACTCGACCTCGCCGTTTCCTTCGACGCCGGCACCCGCGCTGCGAAAGCGCACGTCGCGTGGAAGGAAGTTCGCGCCGTCGATGGTCAAGCGGTCGATCCAGGTGCCTAAAGAACGATTTAACGGCGTCGCTTCATAGACGTAGTCGAAATGACCGCCGTCTTTGACGGTTCCGAGAAAGAGCAGCTCGTACGATCCGGCGCTGGGGGAGAAGCGGGCGATCGCGTAGCGATCCTCGTACCGCGAGATTCGCGCCACCTTGCGAAGCAGCGTTATTCCGTCGACTGAAAGCGTATCGTCCCGAACGTCGAGTCCGCTGCGATAAATTCGATGGTGCTGCTCGATGTTGCTCGGTCCGACTTGGGAGACCGTGTACGAAAAGACGACAACCTTCGGGGCGGAGGCAGCTTTGAGCGCCAAAGCATATTGCGCCAAGACGTATTGCGAGTCGAGGTGGCCGGTACCCGCGCCCAGCGACACCAGCAACGCCAACATCGAGACCGCTCGCAAACGGCTCACGTCAGCACGGCGTCGCGAATCGCATCGAGCGCGGCTTGCGCGGCGTTGATCCGCGTTCCGCCGCCCTGAGCCATCGCTGCCTGGCCACCACCCTTGCCGCCGACCAGCGGCGCGGCGAGCTTCACGAGATTCCCGGAATGCAGGCCTGCCTTTACCAGATCGTCGCTCGTGCTGACCACGAGACTCACTGTGCCGTTGTCGATACCGGCCAGCGCGATGACACCACTGGGCAAACTATGCCGTATCGCACCGCTCAAATGGCGCAGCGCTTCGCCGTTGGCCTCACGCACGACTGCGCCGACAAACGCGCGATCGCCCTTTCGCTGCGCATTGTCGACGTACGAGGCAGCGTCGGCCGCAGCCATCCGGGCCTTGAGCTGGCCGAGCGCCGTTTGCAAATCCTTCACATCGCGCTGCATGCGGTCGACGCGGTCGCGCAGCTCGTCGGGTGCCGCCGACATCGAGGCCGAGAGCGATCCGATGAGATCGCTCTGCTTGTTGACGTGTTCCTCGGCCGCGGCCGAAACGCACGATTCAATTCGCCGAATGCCGCTTCCGATTGACGATTCCGAGAGAATCACGAAGAGCCCCAGTTCGCCGGTCGTGTGCGAATGCGTGCCGCCGCAAAACTCGATCGAAGGCCCCGCCTGCACGACGCGAATCATATCGCCGTACTTTTCACCGGCCATCCAAACCGCTCCGGTCTTTCTCGCCTCCTCGAGCGGCAGCACGCGCGTCACCAAGTGCGAATCGTCACGGATCATTTCGTTGACGCGGTGCGCGACGGCACGGCGCTGTTCGCCCGTCAGCGCGCCCTGCGGCCAGCGGAAGTCGAAGCGCATGCGGTCGATGCCGACCCACGAACCGGCTTGATTGACCTCGTCGCCGAGCACGTCTTTGAGCGCTCGCTGCAAAAGGTGCGCGGACGTATGGTGCCGGCGAATCTCGCGCCGCCACGCTACGAAGACCCCGGCGCGGACTCGATCTCCGGCTGCAAACTCTCCCTCGACGACGCTGCCGTAATGCGCGATCGCTTCGCCCATGTACTGCGTGTCCCGCACGTCGAACAGCGCACCTTCACTGCGGATTCGCCCGCGGTCGCCGATCTGTCCGCCGCGTTCGGCATAAAACGGCGTGCGATCCAAAATCAGCACGCCTTCCTCTCCCGGCGATAGCGAGGCAACCGGCTTTCCGTCTTTGAGCAACGCGACGACCTCGCCGTCGGCTTCGAGCCCTTCGTCGTAACCGGTGAAGCTGCTACGAATCGCCGGTAGATCGGTTAAGGCCACCACATCGCGCTTTGCGGCCGCATCACGGCGCGCGCGCGCGCGCTGCTCTTCCATCAGGCCGTCGAACGCGACGGTATCTACGACCGCACCGCGCTCGCTCGCGATCTCACGCGTAAGCTCGAGAGGAAACCCGAACGTATCGTGAAGTTGGAACGCTATTTCTCCGCCGATGATCCCACCAGGCCGCTCGATCGCCTCGTCGATGACTCGCTCGAGCATCGTCATGCCGCGTTCCAACGTCCGGTCGAAGGTCTGTTCCTCTTGACGTAGCGCCGTCGTTATCCGCACCGCGCTTCCGCTTAGCTCCGGATAGCCGGGTTCGAGCGATTTCACCGCCGCGGGAACGAGCTCGGAGAAAAATCCGTCTGGATAGCCGAGAAGCCGTCCGTTGCGAATCGCGCGGCGGATCAGGAAGCGCAGCACGAAACCTCGGTCCGTATTCGATGGATAGACGCCGTCGTTGACCAAGAAGGTCGCCGAGCGAAGGTGATCGGCAATGATATTCTGGCGCGCCCGTTGCTCGCTCCGCTCGAGCGTCGTGTGACCGATCGGCGGCTGCGCCGCGACTAAATCGGTGAAGAGATCGGTCTGATACATCGAGGCAAATCCGTTACAGACAGCCAGCATCCGTTCCAAACCGGCACCCGTGTCTATGGACTTACGCGGCAAATCCTCCAGCTTACCATCGGCCGTTCGATTGTACTGTTGGAACACGACGTTCCAGATCTCGACGTACCGATTTCCGAGATTGGGGCCCGTATCGTCCTGGCCGCTCGCATGCTCCGCGCCCGTATCGTAAAAAATTTCCGTACAGGGCCCACACGGACCGGTTGCGCCCATCGTCCAGAAGTTATCTTCGTCAAACCGCGTGATGCGTGCCGGATCGAGGCCGACTTCCTTATTCCAAATCCGCGCCGCTTCATCGTCGTCCGTGTGCACGGTGACGTACAGCCGCTGCGGATCCAGGCGAAGCACTTGGGTCACGAACTCCCACGCCCACGCGATTGCGTCGCGCTTATAATAGTCGCCGAAGCTGAAGTTGCCGAGCATTTCCAGGAATGTGCCGTGACGCCCGGTGCGCCCAACGCTCTCGATATCGCTCTTCGCTCCGGCGACGCGGAGGCACCGCTGCACCGTCACGACGCGCGGCGCCGGAGCCCGCTGCTCGCCGAGAAAGACGGGCACGAACTGCTCCATCCCGGCTATCGTAAAGAGCGTCGTCGACATCTCGTGCGGAACCAGACTCGCCGGCGGCAGCAGCTTATGCTGCTTTGCCACCCAAAAATCGATCCACGCCTGCCTAAGCTCTTGGCTCTTCATCGCGACTACTCTACGCTATCGCCCGGCGAGAAACCCATGACGTGTCGCTCGCCGGTGCGAAATCGCCGGAATTTACTCGCGGTGGAAACTGTAGAGCACCTTCTCCGTACCGCTCGTCGTGATGGTAAAGACCGTTCCACTCCCGTGCTCGCCACCGCGGGCTGTCGTCCCGTAGAGCGTGCCGCCCACGTCGATGAGGCCTGCGGTCGGGTTCTGGCCATCGGTGCCGAAGCTGTGCAGCACTTTCTCCGTCCCGTCCGGCGTGATGCTAAAGACCGTTCCGCAGTCGCCGGAGCAACGAGAGACGGTGCCCCCGTAATAGGTCGTTCCGTAGAGGGTGCCCTTCACCTCGAGTAGGGATGCCAAGGGGTTAAAGCCATCGCCGTTCTTGCCGCCAAAACTGTGGAGCACTTTCTCCGTCCCGTTCGGCGTAATGCTGAAGACGGTGCCATTACAACAGCCGCCGCTGCCGCTATAGGCGCCGCCATTCTCCGTCGTGCCGTAGAGCGTGCCGCCGACGTCGATCAAGGCTGCGCTGGGATTTTTGCCGTCGGTTCCGTTACCGAAGCTGTGCAGCACTTGCTCCGTGCCGTCCGGCGCGATGGTAAAGACCGTGCCACCGTGGTACGCGCCACCGTAACCCGTCGTGCCGTAGAAAGTGCCTTTCACGTCGGTGAGGGGTGCCTCGGGATATGCGCCGTCGGTTCCCACACCGAAGTCGTGCAGTTCCTTCCACGTGCCGTCCGTCGTGATGCTGAAGACCGTGCCTTCGAGCTGCGCGCCGCCGTACCGCGTCGTGCCGTAGAGGGTACCGCCCGCGTCAATGAGGCTTGCGGCGGGCTTACCGCCATTGGTTTTGTGCCCGAAGAGGTACAGCAATTGCTCCGTTCCGCCAGTCGTGATGCTAAAGACCGTCCCACCATGTCGGGGCTCGTCGGAGTTGCGTGTCGTGCCGTAGAGCGTGCCGTCCAGATCGACGAGGGCTGCAGAAGGATGCACACCATCGGATCCACTGGGGAAGCTGTGCAACACTTGCTCCTTCCCGTCTAGCGTGACGCTAAAGACCGTTCCACACCCGCCGCGGCAACCACCGGTGCCGCCGGCATAGGTCGTGCCATACAGCGTCCCCTCCACGTCGAGCAAGCTTGCGAGCGGATAGCTTCCGTCGCCCCCGGCGGCGGGGCTCGGCCACCTTCCAGCGCGATCGGGAGCGACATAAATCCCCGGCGCATACTGCAAGCGCGAGAGACCCGTCGTTTGCGAGCACGCCGCAACGCTGACGCAGGCGGCGAGTAGTCCGTAAAGGCCCAAAGCCGAAAGCTTCATAGGGAGTGCTCCTTTTGCCGGCGCAATGCGGACTCGCTCAGGTTGCGCGCGCTTCGATGATAGCACCACAGCTTCGTTCCTGGAACCTTCTTCGAGACGGGTGCGAAGTCGTGCCGCAGCGTCAGGTCGCGCGCGATAAACCTAGTCGGCTAGGACCGCACGCAGCTTTTCGAGCGCCTTGGCTTGCAGGCGCGAGACGTGCATCTGCGAGACGTTGAGGCGCTTGGCGATCTCCGTCTGCGAGACCGACTCGTAAAAGCGAAGGTAGATGATTACGCGCTCGCGCCCGGAGAGGACCCCGAAGGCTTGCTCGAGATTCGCGCGGTCTTCGAGGAGCTCGAGGCCGGCGTCGGCGACGCCGACGGTGTCCGCGAGCGTCTGCGATTTTTTGTCCGCCTCGCCGGAGACTTCGCTATCGAGCGAGAGCAGGTTGTAAGCCTGACCCAGCTCCTGCGCCTCCAAGATTTCGTCTTCGCCGGCCTGAAGGTGCTGGGCCAACTCCGTCACGGTCGGGCTGCGCCCGAGGGATATGGCGAGCTTGTCACTGGCGCGGTTGACCGCGAGGTTGAGCTCCTGCAGGCGGCGAGGGACCTTCACCGCCCAGCCTTTATCACGAAAGTATCGCTTGATCTCGCCGACGATCGTCGGCGTCGCGTAGGTTGTGAACTCGACGCCGCGGTCGAGATCGAAACGGTCGATCGCTTTGAGCAGCCCGACGGTGCCGACTTGCACCAAGTCGTCGAGGGGCTCCCCGCGATTGGCGAATCGCACGGCGAGAAAACGAACGAGATTCAAATGAACGACGACCAACTCTTCGCGCAGCCCCTCGTACTCGGGCTCCGGCGTTTGGTCGGATTGCGCGTACCGCTTGCGCCGCTCGATGAAGCGCTCGAACAGGGCGCGGGTCCGCTTGCGGTCGCGTCGCGCTTGCTCCCGTTCTTGCACTAGTGGCCTGGAACGCCCAGCCTCTTGGCCATCAACAAGTCGGTCCCCGTCTGCGGACTGACGTCATAGCTGACCTCATCCATCAACGTCCGAATGAGAAAAACGCCAAGGCCCGCGATCCGAGCTTCATCGAAGTTCATGTTCGGCGCTTCGGAGCGTTGGAGGCCGTGACGTCCGCTATCGCGCACGCGAATGCGCAAAAGATCGGAGAGCGCTTCGCAGGTCAAGTCGATAAATTCGCCATGTCCTTCATGCTGAATCACGGCCGTGCAGGCTTCCGCGACGGCCAGCTTCACATCTTCGATCTCTTCGATCGAAAAGTGCAGGCGGTTGGCAACGGTGGCGGCGGCAAGGCGGGCGAGTGCGACCCATTCGGGCCGAGACGGAATGCGCAGTTCGACGAGCTCCTTATCGGAAGGCTCGACGGCTGCGTTCATACAAGCGCTTTCATCGCCGCATCTTCGCTTTCGAAGATGCCGAAGATTTTGACCAATCCGGTTATGTCGAAGATCTTCTTGATTTGAGGGTTGGTGCACACGAGGTTGACCGACCCGCCGTGCTCGCGCACGCGCTTGAGTCCGCCGATCAAGACGCCCAGACCGGTAGAGTCGATATATCGAACCTTTTCCAAATTGATGACGAGGAAGTAGACGCCGCGGTCGATCAGCTCCCCGATTGCGTCCTTCACCTTCGGTGACGTGTAGACGTCGATTTCGCCGCTGAGGTCGATCACGTAACAGTCGCCGGGTGCCTCCCGCACGTTCACCTTGATGTCCAACTTGCTATCCCTCGGCGTGGCGTTGAAGTTCGTCGCGAGTTGCTTGCGCCGTCGTCTGCCCCTCGGCAACGGCGGCGTCGAGATTGGAACGAGCGCTCTCGACGACTTGCCGGCCCCGTTCGTAAAGCTCCGATACGCTCGACTGCCATTGGGAGGTAACGCCGCCAACCTTCTCGCGGAGGTCGCCGGTCGCGTCCATTGCGAAGTTTCCGGCCTCGCGGGCCTTGCCGGCGAGACGATCGCGTGTCTCTTCTTGCGTCAAAAATGTCGCCGCGGCCACACCAGCAACCGCGCCGATGAGAAAACCGGCGAGGAATCGACCCCCGCCATTGCCTTTGCCCATAGTTGAATTACTCCCTACTTATTGACTCTTTCCCGTAACCAACCGCCGTAAACCGGCGGTGATGCCGCCAAGCGCAGCGCCGACGTTGATGATGGCGGGCGTAACCGCGCTTTTGGTAAGGTCGACTGTACGCGAAAGCGTGCCTGCAGTTTCTTCGAGAGATTTCGTCACTTCGTCAACGTGCGCCAGTGTGTTGCTGACCGGGGTGCCGATGTTTTCGAGCTGCTTGTCCACTTCGTCCAGCGTGATCCGTGCTCGGCCGAGCGTTTTTGCAAGCGCCAGCGCCGCGACAAAAACCCCAATGCCGACCAACAGGATGCCCACACCCGCAAGTACGTCGAGGATCAGTGGACCATACTCCGTTCCGTTCAAGCTCCTGCCTCCAGCCGCGCGCGGTTCGTTTCGAGTCTACCCAATCCCCCCGCATGCGCGACCGGGCTTCCCAAAGCTCTTAGATCCCCGACTATGGCGGGGAGGATGTGCACAACTCGGTCGACCTCCGCCGGCGTCGTCGCCGAGCCGAGGGAGAACCGCACTCCGCTCGCCAGGCCGTCCCCCTGCCCGGCCATGGCCGTCAGAACGTGGCTGGGCTGGAGGGTACCCGAAGTGCAAGCGCTCCCCGCCGAGGCGGAGACTCCCGCAAGGTCGAGCGCGATGATGAGCGCCGCCGGGTCGACCCCTGCGAAGCTCAGGTTGCATGAGTTGGCCAGCCTCGAGGCACCGCCGGCGTTGACGCTGACGGCGGCTATCTGGGAGCGGATCCCCGCTTCCAAACGGTCTCGCAGGGTCGCGACGTCTGTGGCGGCTTTCGCGCGTTCCGCGACGGCCAGTTCGAGCGCTCGAGCCATGCCGACGATCCCCGCCAGGTTCTCCGTCCCGGATCGCCGCCCCGACTCTTGCCCCCCGCCGACAGCGAGCGGAACCAGCGGCACCCCACGGCGCACGTAGAGCAGCCCGACGCCTTTTGGCCCGTAAAACTTGTGTGCCGAGATCGAGAGCAGATCGACGCCAAGCGCTCGCACGTCGATTGGCAGCCAGCATGGAGTCGCGACCGCATCGGTGTGAAAGAGAGCGCCTCGGCGCCGGGCGATCTCCGAAAGCTCGGCGATGGGCTGGATGGCTCCCACTTCGTTGTTCGCATACATGATCGACGCCAGGACGGTGTCCGGCCGCAGCGAGCGCTCGAACTCCACCGGATCGACTCGTCCCTCGCGATCCACCGGCACGAAGCTCGTGTCGAATCCGTCCTCGCGCAAGCGCTCGAGGGCCGCGAGAACCGCGTGATGTTCGACCGCAGAAGCCGCGACGTGTGCCGGGCGAGGGGTCGCTCGCGTTGTGCCGAGCAGCGCCAGATTGTCCGACTCGGTTCCTCCGGATGTGAACACGATCTCGTCATGGTGCGACCCAATCGCCGCGGCCACGCGGTCGCGCGCAGCGTCCAACGCGGCGCGCGCTCGCCTCCCCTCAAAATGCAGCGAGCTTGGATTAAAATTACATTGGTCCGCAGCATCGCGCATCGCATCGGCGACCTCGCCGCGCACCGGCGTTGTTGCCGCGTGGTCGAAGTAAATTCGAATTGAATTCACAGAATGCTCCAAGTATGCAGCCCTATTATTGGGTTGTGCGAAGCTCCAACGCACAACTCCGAGAAGTAGCAACGGGAAACTGGCGGTTCGAGTATCACTCGGACCGCCTTCTTTTTTCGGCCTCGCGCTCCGCGATAATCCGTTCGGCCCCCTGCTTCCGCGCAACGTAATACCGCCGATCGGCCAAACCCGGCGGCAGGTTGAGCTGGGCGACGTCGTAGTCGTCGTGCGGGTAATGGTAAGCCTCGCCGTAGCCGAGCCGGCGCATCAAGTGGGTCGGCGCGTTTCGCAAGTGCAGGGGAACGGGATCGTTGCGCGTTTCCAAAACGTCGGCCATGGCGGCGCCGTAGCTCGCGCCGACGCTGTTGCTCTTCGGCGCCGTGGCAAGATAGAGCGTCGCGTGAGCGAGCGGAAAGAAGCCTTCGGGCATGCCCACGAAGTGCACCGCCTGCTGCGCCGCGACGGTCACTTGCAAAGCGTTTGAATCCGCAAGCCCGACGTCTTCCGACGCCAGGATCACCAGTCTTCGCGCGATAAACAACGGGTCTTCGCCGCCCTCGATCAGGCGCGCGAGCCAGTATAACGATGCGTCGGCATCGCTTGCGCGTACGGACTTGATCAGCGCGCTGATCGTATCGTAGTGCATTTCGCCGCTCTTATCGTAACGGGCGTTGCGGCGCTGCATCGCTTCGCGCACGACCGCTAAGTCGACGTGCGGTGGCTCCCCGCGTGCCGACGCGGCCGCAAGCTCAAGCGAACTCAGAGCGGCGCGCGCGTCACCATTTGCAAACCCGACCAGCAGCGCTCGAGCCTCCTCGTCGATTCGAAGCTCTTTGCTGCCCAGACCGCGCTCGGGGTCGCACAGCGCCCGATCGACGATCGTTCCAACCTCCTCGTCGGACAGAGCGTCGAGCACAAAGACTCGCGCTCGCGAGAGCAACGCCGAGTTCACCTCAAACGATGGATTCTCCGTAGTGGCACCGATGAGCGTAACCGTGCCATCCTCAACGAAAGGCAGCACGACGTCTTGTTGAGCTTTATTGAACCGATGGATCTCGTCGATAAAGAGGATCGTCGGTTTACCGGAGCGTCGCCGGACTCGAGCTTCGTTGAGAGCGCGCCGAAGGTCGGATACGCCGGCATTCACGGCCGACATGCGCTCGAAATGGGCGCCGGTTTGGCCGGCAATGATTTCGGCCAGCGTCGTCTTGCCGCTGCCCGGCGGGCCCCACAAGATCATCGACGGAACCGCGTCGCGCTCGATCGCGGCGCGCAACGCGCGTCCAGGCCCCAACAGCTCCCGCTGTCCAACGAACTCGTCGAGTGTGCGAGGCCGCATTCGCGCGGCCAACGGCATTGCTATTGCCGGAAAATCGAAAAGCACGTTGCCGCCGCCACTACGGGGGCCCGGGCACCTTGATCGGCTTGGGCGTCGCCAGCTTCCGGTGGAACTCGCCGGGAAACTGCATGGTGACGTTGCCTTCGGCGTGCGCGGTCCCGGTCGCGGTATTGTAGAGAACGCTGCCGGCGTCCATCTTTCGCGTTCCCGAAACGATATGCACGGCACCTTGCAGGAATAACGTGTGCGCTTGGTCGTCCAACGTGCCGGAATCCGCGGTCACGTTGGTCTCGGCCTGCACGTAGTGGACGTTTCCGGTGGCCCTATAAACCTTCGCCTTCCCGTCGATCTGCGCTTTATCGGCCGTGAGCGTCGAGGGACTCGCCTCATGGGCATCCCCGCCGCCACCGGTCAAACTTCCGGCACCGCCCTGCGAGTCGTGCATCACGACGTGGCCGTTGAGATAGAGCACTTGTTTTTTGTAGTTGCCGTTGGCGCGATCCGCGCTAACGTCGCCACCGACGCGCGTCATGACGACCTTGGCGGGCGTGCTAAAATCGCCCGTCTTGAAGTTTGCGTCCAGCGAGTTTGCGTGAACCGTCCAAACGCCGAGATCGAATGCGGCCGGAGCGGAGCTCGGCGGTGCCTTCGCATTCGGCAGCTTCGAGGAACGCTGCTCCGGCGATGGTGAAGTGCTCGGCTGCGACGATGGTGAGGCGCTCGGCTGCGCCGAGGGCGAGGAAGAAGGCTTGGCCAGCGCGACCAGCGCCAGGGCCCCAACGAGCAGTGCGACAGAGCGAATCATACTATTTGCGTTCGTACCTTTACCGAAGGACGCTCGATCGGTCCAAGGAGCGCTGCGAAGCGGCTTTCCGAAACGGCACCTTCTCGCAGCAGCCGAGGACGGGCGCCCGAAAGATCGATAATGGACGATTCGACGGCATAGGGAACCGGCCCATGCGCGACCAGCAGATCCGCGGGTGGAAGCATCGAGGCATCTTCATCCCCGAGATACGGCGGGCCGCCCGGCTGGATTGCCGTCGTGCCGGCGATTGGTCCGCAGCGTTCGAGCAACGCGCGCGCAAAAGGCTCGTCCGGCACGCGAAAAGCGAGCGTGTGCAAGCCTGCGGCCAACTCGTCGCCGATAAACGCCGGCTTGCGAATCAATACGATCACGGGACCGGGAAGGAGCCGTTTGGCGACGGTGGCGGCCAGCGGATTTTCGAACGCGTATTCGAGAAACTCTTGCGGGGACGCCACGTGCATCGTCAGGGGCCGGCTGTCGGGTCGGCCTTTTGCCGCGTAGATCCGATCGATTGCGGCCGAATCGTAGGGATCGCAGCCGATGAAATAGCTCGTGTCGTTGGGCAAGATGACCGTTCCGCCGGAAAAGACCGTACGCGCGACTTCTTCGGCCACATCCTCAATCCGGGCGGCACTTGCATCGATCACGCGCCCCACGCAGTCCAGAGCCATCCCCCCATCATTCCCTCTCGACCCGAGTCTTCGCTGTGCCACGGGTCCCCACGAGCCTAAACGCGCACTCGCGCGCCCGTCCCGATGGCGACGCACGAAAGGGGATCGTCTGCGACGATTACCGGCACTCCCGTCACGTCGGAGAGCAGCTTGTCCAAGCCGCGCATGAGCGCTCCGCCCCCGGTCAAGATGATGCCGCGGTCGATGATATCGGAGGCAAGCTCCGGCGGCGTCTTCTCCAGCACCGATTTGACCGCTTCGACGATAGCACCAATGGGCTCGGAGAGGGCGTCGCGCACCTCTTCGCTCGTGATCTTTACGGTCTTCGGTAAGCCGTTGATCAAGTCGCGGCCGCGAATCTCCATCGCAAGCTCCTGCTCGAGCTTATAACAAGAGCCGATCTTGATCTTGATCTCTTCGGCGGTCCGTTCCCCGATCATGAGGTTGTAGACGCGCCGGATAAACCGAACGATGGCCTCATCCATCTTATTGCCTGCGACGCGAATCGACTGCGACACGACGATGCCGCCGAGGGAAATCACGGCGACGTCCGTCGTTCCGCCGCCGATATCGAGGACCATGCTGCCGGAAGGCCCATCGATTGGAAGACCCGCGCCAACGGCGGCAGCCATCGGCTCTTCGATGATCTCGACATCGCGCGCGCCGGCCAGCTTCGCCGCGTCCTTGACCGCGCGTTCTTCCACGCTCGTAATCTCGGCGGGCACGCAGATCGTCACGTGCGGTTTGGGCTTGACGATCGACGACCACCACGATCGGCCCTTCATGACTTTCTTGATGAAATACGACAGCATCGCTTCGGTGACTTCGAAATCTGCGATGACGCCGTCGCGCAACGGCCGAATCGCGGCGATATGCGCGGGCGTTCTGCCGAGCATCTGCCGCGCCTCCTCGCCGACGGCCAGCACTCTGCCCGTGTTCATGTCTTTGGCAACGACGGATGGCTCGCGCAAGACGATGCCCTTCCCCTTGACGTAAACCAAAACGTTAGCCGTACCGAGGTCGATGCCGATTTCCAAAGACTGACTCCTACTCCAAAAAAACGCTAGCTAGCCGAAACTCGCGGGTATTCGCTCGTTTCAAAGAATCCCGCCGGCTCGACGAGCGGCGTCACGCCGCTGCTGCGCTGCACTTGCCCGCCTAGCTCCGAAAGCATCTCTTCCAAACGTTCGTATCCGCGATCGATATATTCCAGCCCGATGATTTCGGTTTCGCCCGCGGCTGCCAGTGCTCCGATGACGAGGCCGGCGCCGGCGCGAATGTCCGGTGCTTCCACCGGTGCCCCGGAGAGCTGCTTGGGACCTTTGATGACGGCTGCATTGCTTTCCATCGTAACTTTGACCTCGGCTCCCATGCGAGCAAGCTCGTTGACGTACGAAAAGCGAGCGTTGAAGATCGACTCCTCGACGACGCTGGTCCCCGGACACGTACAGAGAAAACCGACCATCTGCGGTTGGAGATCGGTCGGAAAACCCGGATAGGGCGCGGTAAGGATATCGGTGCCGCCGGTAATGCCATCGGCCTTGACCCTGATCCAGTCGTCGCCCGTGATGGTGACGACTCCGCATTCCACCAGCTTATCGGTGAGGGCGCGCAAGTGCTCGGGCCGGCAGCCGGTGACGGTCACGTCGCCGCGCGTCACCGAGCCGGCGAGCAAGAGCGTTCCCGTGACGATGCGATCCGCGATGATCTCATACTCGACGCCGTGTAGCTCGCGGACGCCCTCAATGACGACCGTGTCGGTGCCTTGGCCTAAAATCCGCGCACCCATTGCGACGAGAAAGTTTGCGAGGTCGACGACTTCGGGTTCCATCGCAACGTTCTTCAACGTCGTCGTTCCGTCGGCCAATACCGCCGCAAGCATTGCGTTCTTAGTGGCACCGACGCTGGGCATGCGGAACTCGATCGCGGCCCCCGTTAACCGTGGACCCTGCGATGTGGCGATGAGATAGCCGTGCGCGTTATGCACGTCGCATCCCAAAGCCACGAAGGCTTGCTCGTGCATGTCCGTCGCGCGCGTGCCCAACACGCAACCGCCGGGCAGCGGAACCTCGGCGCGGCCGAAGCGCCCCAGGAGCGCGCCGACGATGTCGAACGAAGCGGCCAGTTTACGCACGAGCGCGTACGGCGCACGATAGGACGCGACGTTGCTTGCGTCGATCGTCACCGTGTTCTTGTCTTCGTAGCGAATGCGCGCGCCCAAGGCTTCCAACAACGACCACATCACCGACACGTCGGTAATGTGCGGCACGCGATGGAGCGTTACCGTGCCTCGCGCCAGCAGAGCGGCGGCCATAATCGGCAGCGCGGCGTTCTTCGCGCCATGCGTTGCAACCGAGCCTTCCAGACGCGCGCCGCCCCGTACTCGGAGCGTCGTTTCGAGGCGTTCGAGCATATGCGATCTACCGTTCGCGTACGCTTGTAACTCGCCTACCGATGGCCGGTCAACCGCAGTTGCGCGTTCGCAAAATCAATGACGGCCTGCTCGCGCGCATAGGCTTCGCTTCCGGCCGCGGCCTCCTTTTGACGGTCCGTCGCCGCCGCCAACCGCTCGCGTGCCTCTGCGACGACGACGTCGTCGAACGCCAGCGCCTCGTCGACCAATACGGTTACGCGATCGGGCAGCGCCTGCATGAAGCCCTCACTGGTAGCCAGCTCCAGCCGCGAACTCGCACCCTCCGAAGCTTTGTCACCCTGAGCGGAGTCGAAGGGCTGTCGAAGGACGTTTGCCCGTAATATCCCGGGCTTTAGCGCTGCGAGAAACGGCGCGTGCTTTGGAAGAATGCCTTCCTCGCCCTCCGTCGTCACGGCGATAACCAGCGTCGCATTGCCGTCGAAGACGACTCGCGCCGGCGTGACAAGCTTGAACGCGATGCCGTCAGCCATGAGCCATGCGCTGCGCGTTCTCTCTAACTTCGTCGATCGTGCCGGCATAGAAGAACGCGCCTTCCGGCAAATCGTCGACCTTACCCTCGAGAATTTCCTTGAACGACGCGATCGTCTCGGGCAGTTTGACGTATTTGCCCGAGCGGCCGGTAAACTGCTCGGCAACGAAAAACGGCTGCGAGAAGAAACGCTGAATGCGTCGTGCCCGCGCTACCGCGATCTTGTCGTCTTCCGAGAGCTCTTCGACGCCGAGAATCGCAATGATGTCCTGCAGGTCTTTGTAACGTTGAAGAACTTCCTGCACCCCGCGCGCGACTTCGTAGTGCTCGTCGCCGATGATCTGCGGATCCAGGATGCGCGACGTTGAAGCCAGCGGATCCACTGCCGGGTAGATGCCCAGCTCCGAGATCGGACGCGAAAGCGCGGTCGTCGCATCGAGGTGCGCAAAGGTCGTAGCGACCGCCGGATCGGTGTAATCGTCGGCGGGCACGTAGACCGCCTGAACCGACGTAATCGAACCCTTGCGCGTAGAGGTGATTCGCTCTTCGAGGATGCCCATGTCGGTGCCGAGGGTCGGCTGATATCCAACCGCGGAAGGCATGCGCCCCATGAGTGCGGAGACCTCCGAACCCGCCTGCATATAGCGAAAGATGTTGTCGATAAAGAGCAGGACGTCCGCGCCTAGCTCGTCGCGAAAGTATTCCGCCATGGTTACGCCGGTCTGCGCAACGCGGAAGCGCACGCCGGGCGGCTCGTCCATCTGGCCGAAGACCAGCGTGGTTTGCTCGAGGACTCCGGACTCTTTCATCTCGAGCCAAAGGTCGTTGCCCTCGCGCGTACGTTCGCCGACGCCGGTAAAGACCGAGAAACCTTTGTGTACGTAGGCGATATTCCGAATGAGCTCTTGGATGAGCACCGTCTTTCCGACGCCCGCTCCGCCGAAGAGACCCACTTTTCCGCCGCGCGTGTAGGGCGCCATCAAATCCACGACTTTGATGCCCGTTTCGAAGACGCGGGCCGTCGGCTCTTGATATTTGAGTTCGGGCGCGGGCCGGTGGATCGGCCAGTACGCTGCGGCTTTTACCGGGGCGTCGCTGTCGATCGTTTTCCCGAGCACGTTGAAGATCCGCCCCAAGGTGCCTTCGCCGACCGGAACGAGAATCGGGCCGCCGGTACTACGAACTGGCGCTCCCCGAACGAGCCCGTCGGTCGAGCCCAGCGCGAGGCACCGCACCTGGTTGTCGCCAAGCTCGTCCTGCACTTCGAGCGTCAGCTCGCGCGCTGCCGTCGTTCCATTGCCGGCGCTGCGCGAGTCGTCGTTCACCACGACCACGAGGGCATCGCGAATGTTGGGCAGCGTCGCGGCCGTAAACTCGACGTCGACGACGTTGCCGAGCACTTGCGAGATTTTTCCGGTGTCGGTAGCCATGATAATAGTCTGTCTCTTCCTTATTTCGTGTTAGTTGAGCGCTTCAAAACCGGCGAAGAGCGACGCACTCTCCGCGAGCATCGCCAGTGGCACGTAATTGCATACCGCGGCGTAGCGCTGCCACAACTGCGCCACGGCCGGGCTTGGGCCGATAGGCTACGACGGCAAACGATCCCCATCGCTACTCGACACCCAGGGCTTCGGCGCCGCCGACGATTTCGAGCAGCTCCTTGGTGATCGCCGCCTGGCGGGCGTTATTCATAGCAATCGTCAGCTCGTCGATGAGTTTGGACGCATTGTCGGTGGCGTTGGTCATTGCGACGAGCTGTGCGGCAAAGAACGCCGCATCGGTTTCGAGCATCGCCGAGTAGAGCGTGAACTCGAGATACTTGGGCAGCAATCGCGAGAGCACGAACTCGGGCGACGGGGAAAACTCGACCGCGCCGCGAGGGGCGCGGCTCTGCTCGGCGGCGCCCTCGGCCTCGGCGAAGCCTTTGAGATCTTCGGCGAGTACCGGCACGAGCTTACGCGTTTCGGGGCGTTGCACCATCATGGATACGAGCTTCTGCGAGACGACGACGACCTCGGAGATGGTGCCGAGCACGAAGTCGCCGGCGACGCGCTCGGCGACCTCGCGGGCCGTAGCGATCTTAGAGCCCGCGCCGAGCGGCCAGGTTGGCCGGTCCGAGAAGCCCATGCGCCGCACGGCATTACGCGCCTTGAGGCCAACGGTATAATAGGCAACGCCGCTGCGGCCGCGGGCAAAGATCTCGGCTGCATGAATGACGTTGGAGTTGAAAGCACCGGCGAGCCCCTTATCGGCGCTCATGAGGACGATACCGGCCGGAGCGTTCTCGTTCCCCGGCTTCATGAACGGGTGATCGACGGTCGAAACGGCCGCCATCAAATCCGCGAGCATCTCGGCGAGTGCGTCCGCGTAGGGGCGAGCGCGCTTGCGCGCCTCTTCAGCGCGTCGAATTTTAGCTGCAGCGACCTGTTTCATCGCTTTGGTAATCTGCTGAGTATTCTTGAGCGACCGGATGCGGTCGCGCAGATCTCGTACCGACGGCATTCCTAGAAGCTCTTGTTGAACTCTGTCAGCGCGGCGTCGAGCTGCTTGCGAGTGTCGTCCGACAGCACGCCGCTCTCTGCGATTGACGTAAGAATTTGCGGGTGCTCGGCGCGCAAAAAGCCGATCACTCCCGAGGCCCAGCCGGCGAGCCGAACGGTCGGTATGTCGCCGGCGAACCCATTGGTCGCGGCATAGATTATTACGACCTGCTCTTCGGTCGCCTGAGGCTGGTACTGCGGCTGTTTGAGTAGTTCGGTGAGCTTCTCCCCGCGTGCCAACTGATTTTGCGTCGCCTTGTCGAGGTCGCTCGAGAGCTTGGCAAACGCCGCGAGGTCGCGATACTGCGCCAGCTCGAGCTTCAACTGCCCTGCGACCGACTTCATCGCCTTGGTTTGCGCCGATCCGCCGACGCGCGAGACGGAGAGACCGATGTCGACCGCCGGCCGGATTCCTTGAAAGAAGAGCTGCGGCGTCAAGTAGATTTGACCGTCGGTGATCGAGATGACGTTGGTGGGAATGTAGGCGGAAAAATCGCCGGCTTGCGTCTCGATGACGGGGAGCGCCGTCATCGAACCGCCTCCCATTTCGTCGGAGAGCTTCGCAGCGCGCTCGAGCAGGCGTGAATGCAGATAAAAGACGTCGCCCGGGTACGCCTCGCGTCCCGGCGGGCGGCGCAGCAGCAACGACATCTCGCGGTACGATTGAGCGTGCTTCGTGAGGTCGTCGTACACGATCAGCACGTCTTTGCCGGCATACATGAACTCTTCGGCCATCGCGCAACCGGCAAACGGCGCCAGCCAGCGAAGCGCCGCCGCCTCCGACGGACTCACCGCAACGATGGTCGTGTAGGCCATCGCGCCCTTTTGCTCCAGAATCTGCGCCAGCGCGGCGACGGTCGAGTTTTTCTGTCCGATCGCGACGTAAACGCAGCAGACGTCGCGCCCCTTCTGATTGAGGATCGCATCGATGGCCATGGCGGTCTTCCCGGTCGAACGATCGCCTATGATGAGCTCGCGCTGTCCCTTTCCAATGGGAATGAGCGCGTCGATCACGCGAATCCCGGTCTGCAACGGCTGCTTCACGGGCTGCCGCTGTACGACCGTCGGCGCCACGTTCTCAATCGTGCGGAATCGCGTCGTGGCGATCTCGCCTTTGCCGTCGATGGGTTGGCCCAATGGATTGACGCACCGGCCGAGCATCGCGTCGCCGACCGGCACGGATGCGATGCGGCCCGTTCGCCGCACGCTGTCGCCCTCTTTGATCTCCGAATCGGAGCCCATGATCACGATGCCGACGTTGTCCTCTTCGAGGTTCAGCGCGACGCCTTGCAGCCCGTTGGCAAACTCCACCAGCTCGGAGGATCGCACCCCGCGCAAACCGTAGACGCGAGCGAGATTTGCACCAACGGAGATGACCGTGCCGATCTCGTCTTCTTGAATCTCGGTCTTGAACTGCTCGATCTGCTGTTTGAGAATACTGGCGATTTCGTCAGCGTTTATCATTCATCAACTTTCTTAGCATCAACTTTCTCAGGCTGTTGTGTGGAGTTGGCGGGCGAGGGCGTCGAGGCGGCCCGCGACGGTCGCGTCGATTCTGCGATCTCCCAGCAGGAGGCGCAGGCCGCCGATGAGTTCGGCGTCGACTCGTTGCGTGACTTCGAACTTCCTGCCGTAGAGGCGCTCGAGCTTTTCGATTAGCGTCCGGTATTCGGCATCGCCGAGCGCTCTTGCGGACTCGATACCCAAGCTCTCCGCGCCGCGAGCGGCTCGCTCCAACGCAAGATACTCCTCAACGATGGCGCCGAGCAAAGCCTCGCGACGCTTGCGCACCAAAAGTAGGAGCGTGTGGAGCGCGACGGGATCGATTCGCTTTTCAAATACTTGCGTGAGGACGCGCTCTTTCTCGCGGCGCTCGATTACCGGCGCCACGAAAAAATCGTGGACCAGTCCGTGCGGGCCAATCGCCTGCGCGACAGCCGCTAAGTCGGCGCCGACGCGCTTGACCACGCCGCGTTCCCCGGCTACGGCAATCGCCGCAATCGCGTAGCGTCGCGCAAGCGTCCGGTTAATCACCGGCGCTCTCCTCCAGCGAACCGACGAAACGCTCGACCAGGCGCGAATCCAGTGCCGGACCGACACGCTGCGCGGCGTCGTGCCGCGCGATTTGTAGCGCGCGCTCCAAGAGTTCGTCGCGAAGGCGCAGGCGGGCGGCCGTGCGCGCGCGCTCTAACTCCCCGCCGGCATCGCGCAGGGCGCGTTCGCCGGATTCGGTTGCATCTTTGAGCACCGCCTCGCGCTCGCGCTGCGCGTGAACCTCGGCTCGCTGCCCGATCAGTTGGGCGTCTCGCCGCGCGGTATCGATCTCCTCGCGCAGAGCGACGAGCGCTTCTTTTGCCTCATCCCGATGGCGCTCCGATTGCGTGATCTGCGCGTTGCTATGCGCCTGGGCTGCAAGCACGACCGGCATGATCCACTTATTCCAAATGAAAACGAGCGCGCCGAGAAACAGAATCGACGAAGCGACCTGGCTCCAGATCGAGATCTCGAGATAGAGGCTTTCCTCGCTCATCTACGTCGCCTCCGGAATAACTCGAGCGAGCATGAAGTCGGCCACGCTCCGCGCCGCCGCCGATTCGCCCGCTCGGGCTTCATCGAGCTCGCGCTGCGCGGCCTGCTGCGCCTCTCCGACGAGGCTTTGCGCCTGTTGCGAGTACCGCGTTGCCAACTCCGCCGCTTCGTTTGAGCACGTAGCTCGCGCGGCGGCGATGCGGTGCTCGGCTTCGAGCCGCGCCGCCGCCCGAACCCCCTCAGCCTGTTCGCGCAGACTCTTGGCCTCCGCTTGGTATTGGTCGTAGTCCGTGACGAGGCTATTGATGTACTCGCGCCGCCGCCGAATGGCCGCCGAGACGGGTCGCAAGAAGATGACGTTCAACACCGCGAAAAAGATCGCGAAGTTAATGAGCTGCACGACCACGTCCTGCCAGTCGATCGACAAGAACGACATGTGACCCTACTTCACCAAAGCGCCGACGATCGCCGGAACCTTTGCGACGACGAGCAAGATGTAAAACGAGAGCGCAATGGCGATGAACGGCACGGCCTCCAGGACGCCGACACCCAAGAACATGAACAGGAATATGTTGGGCCGCGCCTCGGGCTGCCGGGAGATCGATTCGACCGCCTTTGCGGCGACGGTGCCGTCACCCACGGCCGAGCCGAATGCCACGCCGGAGATGATGATGCCGAAACAGATCAGCGCTGCGGCTGCGATTAATGCTTCTGGATTCAAGGACGTTCCTTTCTAATGTTCGTCGGCAAGCGCCAGCGACAGATAGACGATTGCCAGCAGCGTAAAAACGAAAGCTTGGATCGTTCCCACGAAAAAGTTGAAAAACTGGATCAGAAAAGGCACGACGGCCACGCCGAACGAGAGATTGAAGGCCCCGATCTTGATCCGCGCGAGGATGATCGACGTGACGATGATGAAGAGCAACTCGCCGACGAAGATGTTGAAAAACAGCCGTGCCGCCAGCGTTATCGGACGAAGGATCTCGTCGAGAACGTTGATGGGAAAGAGCGCCGCGAACGGCTTGAAGACGTGCCCGAGGTACCCGAAGCCCTTTTTGCGGAACGCCGCGACCTGGATCATGCAAAAGACGAGCAGCGCCAGCGGCACGACGGTGTTGAGATCGGCGGTCGGCGAGCCCCCAAACGGCAAGCCGAACTCCTTGAGGGGGACGATGCCGAACTGATTGAGCAAGAAAATAAAGAGAAAGAGCGCGACGAAAAACGGAA
>Ga0181526_10001634_pt1 | contig 20950 bp, 16 predicted proteins | sample PEATcosm2014_Bin_35_FD_119750 | JGI IMG/M metagenome (GOLD analysis project Ga0181526, IMG submission 119750) | Peatland microbial communities from MTU Mesocosm Facility, Houghton, MI, USA - PEATcosm2014_Bin06_30_metaG | ecosystem: Environmental > Terrestrial > Soil > Wetlands > Peat | place...
CACCGCGGCGCCGGCACCGGCGAGATCGATCAGCGCTTGACGAATGGTGGCCGCCGCACCGGCATCGACGCCCCAGGTCGGCTGCGCCACCACCAGCACGCCCGGATTGCGCAGGATTTCGCGGCCGACGACGAATTTCTGCAGATTGCCCCCTGAAAGACTTACCGCCTCCGGATCGCGCTTGGCTTTGCGGACGTCGAAGCTCTTCGTCGTGCGATCGACGGTCGCCAGCATTGCAAGCTTGTTGATGAAGCCGCTTTTGACCATGCCGCTCGCCGCATGACCGGTCAGCAGCGCATTCTCGGACAATTTCATGCGCGGCGCGGTGCCGTGACCGAGCCGTTCCTCCGGAACGAAGGCTGCGCCCATGCGGCGGCGCTCATTCACCCCGAGTAGCCCCGCCGCCAAGCCGTCGATCACAATGGCGCCTTCGTTCGGCGACAGGCGTTCTCCCGACAGCGCCGCAAACAGTTCGTCCTGGCCGTTGCCCGAAACCCCGGCGATGCCGACGACCTCCCCGCCCCGCACCTCGAGCGAGACCTTGTCGAGATGCGTGCCGTGCGGATCGTCGGGTGCGAGCGACAACTGATGGATGACGAGCCGCGGCACCGATGCGCCGCGGCCGGACGCGAGCTTCACCTCGCCGATGTCGGCGCCGACCATCATCCTGGCCAGCGAGCCTGCGGTCTCTTGGCGGGGATCGCATGTCGAAATTTTCTTGCCGCCGCGCAAGATGGTCGCGGTGTCGCAGAGCCGTTTCACCTCGTCGAGCTTGTGACTGATGTAAAGGATAGCCCGTCCTTCGCCCTTGAGCCGGCCGAGCACGGCGAAAAGCTGGTCGGCTTCTTGCGGCGTGAGCACGGCGGTCGGCTCGTCGAGAATGAGCAGCTTGGGATTTTGCATCAGCATGCGCACGATCTCGATGCGCTGCCGTTCCCCGACCGAGAGCCGCCACACTTCACGCTTGGGCTCGAGCGGCAGGCCGTAGACCCGCGCAGTCTCTTCCAGCCGTTCGGAGATGGAGGCAAAGGATTCTGTCGGTGCCAGCCCGAGGGCTACGTTCTCGGCGACCGTCAGATTCTCGAACAGCGAGAAATGCTGGAACACCATCCCGATGCCGAGCGCACGCGCTTCGGACGGACCGGCAAGCACAACCTTCTGTCCCATCCATCGCAACTCGCCGGCGCTGGGCTGGATCAGGCCGTACATGATCTTCACGAGGGTCGATTTGCCGGCCCCGTTTTCGCCGAGCAGCGCATGAATCTCGGCCGGATAGAGATCGAGGTCGATGCCGTCATTGGCGAGAAACGCCCCATACCGCTTGGTAATGCCAATGGCTCTCAGCAGCGGATCGGTGCCAAACGCGGCGCTTTGCGGGGTAACGTCATGCATCGGTTTTACGCTTACTCCGGCGGTGCAAGTAACATTCCATCGCGGCCGGAACTGAACCGCTCGATCATCGGGCAAAAACCTCAGCGGTGAAAGCCGCCAAACGGCGGCAGCCTGTGCCTAAAACACCGCCATGGATGCCCTGGCCATTATTCCAGAGATGACCAGCGGCGGAATCACCTCGCGACCAATGGCTGGCCAGAAGCTTCCGCAGACAACTCATTGGCGAAGGTTCGCCGGGGCACGATTATTGATCCACATGGGCGACCGGAAGCCCTTGGAAAACCGCGAAAAAGTGTCTCCATTTTGTCACATTATATAAGATTCACGCCTACGCCCATACCGCAATGTCACAAATTAGGCGACCCGAAAAACATCAAGCAAAAAAACATCCGGCTGGCGCCGCGGCCACGGCGGCGCCACGGACCAACAAGAAATACCTTATTTCACATGAGCTTATGAAGATGACTCTGGTTCAACTGGGTTGTTTGATCCGGACTTGGAAGCGCTCGCGGAAATTCCGAAAACGCCGGCGGATTAAGAAAGCGACAAAACCCTGCCCAAACTACGGGCTTTGAGTGGCCCATCCCCAAAGTAACTTGGACACCAGGGTTAATGACCCGGAGTGAGGTCATTGCCGCTTGGCAGGGGGCCGCAGTGAAGAGGACCACCATGAATTGGCAGGGGGCCGTCGTGAAAAATTCTAGTCTCAAGTTGAATGCAAAGGCGGTCGCTTTGGCCGCGCTCATTTCGGTTTCGGCCGGTGGGTTCGCTCTCGCTGCGGATATGCCGATGAAGGCGCCGCCGCCGCCGAAGGCCGTGCCCTTCTTCTTCGTCAACGACACCTCGGTGAGCTTCACTTGGTTTCCGAATGCCACCGATCCCGGCGTTTCGGGCTCTTCAGCTACCGTCCCTGGTGGCGTCCCCGGAACGGGGTTCACCACCGGCAGATATTCCGGCGAAATCGACCACTTCGACGTCTGGGAATACGGCACCAACCTGATCCACGCCGAATTTGACCAGTATGGCCCGCAGGACCCGGAGATGGGCGTGCCGGGAGCCAACGGCAGCCGCGAGTTCTTCGCCTTCTCGCGCAGCACGCTCGGCTTCAACGAACTGAGTCACAGCAAGATGTTCAGCAACCCAATCTTCACGGATATGGGGCTGATCGCCGGCGGCAACGCGGGGGTGCAGAACAACTACCTGTCCGAAGAAACGACCGTGGGTGTCTTCGGTTTGAGCTTCAACCTGAACCTACCCGGCACCGTGATTGTCAGCATCGAGGCCGACAAGGAATTTACGCATAACAACTTCAATGCGTGCGGCCCGGGCGGCTTCGGCGTCGCGCTCAATGGCACGTGCTCCGGCGGCGGATCGTTCAGCGGCGACCGCGATTTCGAATGGACCTGGAGAGTGGAGAGCTTCATCGCCGAACCTCTCAAATTCCTGCCGGATTCGTTCCCCGTCACGTTCATCAATATCTTGAACGTCATCGGCCCGAAAGGCACCGGCATCACGCAAGCCAATTGTAACGCGGTCGGCAACGGCGGCGCCTGCGGCGCACCGGGCTTCTTTGGCACCTCGGCTCTCACCAACAACGAAACCAAGACCGAAATCTTTGAAGACGCCCGCCTCTCGCTGGACACCTCCAAGGTGTTCTGGGGCAAGCCGGGTATCTGGGATACCTATGTCGGCTATCGCTACTGGGAGAACAAGTTCGGCACCAATCACAGCGCGCCGCTGTTCTCGCTGCTTGCTCCGGGTACCGCGATTGAAAGCACGGCTTACGTGGGCACAACCTACCACTTCAAGTGATGCCGATCTGAAGCCATCTGATCGACGACATGCCCGGCCTCGCGCCGGGCATGTTTGTTTTTGGGATCCGCGTCGTCGCGGAAAGCGCTTGATAACGCCGCTCTCCCTCTGGCATGCTCGCCGCGCCGGTTTTTTTGAGGAAGGAGCCCCACATCGTGGAGCCCGTGCTCATCGAATGGGTGAGCGCCATCCTTCGCTGGCTGCATGTCGTAGCCGGCATCGCTTGGATCGGCAGCTCATTCTACTTCATCCATCTCGACCTCAGCCTGAAAGCCCGCCCCGGGCTACCTGCCGGCGTCAAGGGCGACGAGTGGCAGGTTCACGGCGGCGGCTTCTATCACATGATGAAGTATTTGGTCGCGCCGACGCAGATGCCGGACAGCCTGACCTGGTTCAAATGGGAGGCCTATACGACCTGGCTCTCCGGCTTCGCACTGCTGGTCGTCGTCTATTATCTCGGCGCCGACCTGTTCCTGATCGACACGTCGGTACTCAACCTCACCGCCGTACAGGCCGCCGGTATCGCGTTCGCGAGCCTCGTCGTCGCCTGGCTTGCCTATGAGGTGTTGTGCCGGTCGCCGCTCGGCGAGCATGAAGTGGCGCTGGCGCTGGTCGGTTACGTTTTTTTGGTCGCGCTCACCTTCGGCTTCACCCATGTCTTTTCCGGCCGCGGCGCCTTCACCCAGATCGGCGCGCTGATCGGCACCATCATGGTGGCGAATGTCTTCGTCATCATCATTCCGTACCAAAGGAAAACCGTCGACGCGATGATCGCCGGCAAGGAGCCGGATCCGCGCTGGGGTGCGCTCGGCAAGCAGCGTTCCGTGCACAACAATTACCTGACGCTGCCAGTCGTCTTTCTGATGCTGAGCAATCACTATCCGCTGTTCTTCGCCACCAAATTCAACTGGCTGATCGTCGCCATCGTGCTCGCCATCGGCCCGGTGATCCGCCACTTCTTTAATTCGCGCCATGAGGGCAAAGGCAGCCCCTGGTGGACCTGGGCCGTGGCGGCCGCCGGCATGGCGGCGATCGGCTGGCTGTCGGCGGCCGGATCGAACATCGAGATGGGCGCCTTGCCGCCGGCGCCGAAATTCAAGCAAGTCGCCGATATCGTGATTTCCCGCTGCAGTATGTGTCATGCCGCCGAACCGGTGTGGGACGGCATCCCGGCAGCACCTGAGGGCGTGCTGCTCGACAGCAATGAACAGATAAGGCTGCATGCGCCGCTGATCGATCTTGTCGCGGTGCGCTCGCGCGCCATGCCGCCGGGCAATATCACCGAGATGACGCCGCAGGAGCGGCTCACGCTTGCCTCGTGGCTTGCCGCCGGCGCGCCGGGGAAGTGATCGGGACATGCCGGACGGCAGTGTGCGTGCGATCCGCGGCCGAGTATTGACCTTCCTGCGCGCGCCGCGCGGCGCGGGCGACACCGAAAGCTATCGCTATATCGACGACGGCATCGTGCTGGTGCAAGACGGCCGGACCGCCGCGGTCGGACCGGCAGCCGAACTGGCAACAGCTTTGCCGACGGGAGCAGCGATCGACCACCACCCGGGCATGCTGGTCCTGCCGGGCTTCATCGACCCGCATATCCACTATCCGCAAACCCAGGTGATCGCGTCCTACGGCGCGCAACTCCTGGAGTGGCTCGAGAAATACACCTTCGTCGAGGAACAGAAATTCGGCGATCCCGCGCACGCCGCGCGCATCGCCGAATTCTTCCTCGACGAACTGGCGCGCAACGGCACGACGACGGCAGTCGCTTATTGTTCGGCGCATCCAGCCTCGGCCGAGGCGCTGTTTAGCGCCGCCGAACGCCGCGGCATCGGCATGATCGCCGGTACCGCGATCATGAATCGCAATGGGCCGCCGGGACTGCTGGAACCGGCGCGCGACGCGATCGCGGCGAGCAGCGATCTCATTCACCGCTGGCACGGCAACGGGCGCCAGCGTTATGCCGTGACGCCGCGTTTTGCCATTACCTCGACCGGCGAACAGCTTGCCGCCGCAGGCGCGCTGCTCAAGGAATTTCCGACCGTGTTGCTGCAGACCCATCTCGATGAAAATCACGATGAGATCGCAACCGTAAAACGATTGTTCCCCGAAGATGCGAGCTATACGGCCGTGTACGACCGCTTCGGGCTGCTCGGCCCGCGTTCGCTGATGGGCCATTGCATCCATCTCGACGACACCGAAGTCGCGCTGATGCGCGACACGAAATCGGTTGCGGTGTTCTGTCCAACGTCGAATCTTTTCATCGGCAGTGGGCTATTTGATTACCGGAGGCTCGTGGAGGCCGGCGTCCGCATCGCGCTCGCCACCGATGTCGGCGGCGGCACCTCCTATTCGATGTTGCGGACCGCGGCCGAAGCCTACAAGGTGCTGCAGCTGCAAGGCCAGAACCTGCCGGCGCTCGCGGCCTTCGATCTGATGACGCGGGCGAACGCCGCCGCGCTCGGCCTCGACGGCGAGCTCGGCACGATTGCGCCCGGCGCCTTCGCGGATCTTGTCGTGCTCGATGCCCGCGCCACGCCTGCCATGGCGCACCGCATGGAGGTAACGCGCGTTCTCGAAGAAGAACTATTCGTGCTCATGACCATGGGCGACGATCGCGCGGTGCGGCAGACTTATATCGCCGGCCGGCCGTCGTTGAAGCTGCCGGTTTGAACTGCAATGCGGCGGTTCGCGGCGCACGCCACGGCATGATTTGTGCAACATCGGACTTACGATGGACCTTAATACCATCACCGAGATTGCGAGGCCGCGCCAGCGCGCGGAATTTCCGGCGTGGCGCGCGGGCGATGCCTGGCTCGCCGGCGGCACCTGGCTGTTTTCCGAACCGCAACTGAAAGTCTCGCGGCTGATCGACATCGCCGATCTGGGCTGGCCGGCGCTCGAGCTGACGGAGCACGGCCTTCGCATCGCAGCGACCTGCAAGATTGCCGAACTCGACGGCATGGTGTTTCCCGCACAGTGGACGGCGGCCCCGCTTTTCAATCAATGCTGCCGCTCGTTTCTCGCCTCGTTCAAAATCTGGAACATGGCGACTGTCGGCGGCAATCTCTGCATGGCGCTGCCGGCCGGACCGATGATCTCCCTGACATCCGCGCTCGACGGCGTGTGCACCGTCTGGACCGCGGACGGCGGCGAGCGCCGGCTTGCCGTTCGTGATTTCGTCTTGGCGCCACTGCACAATGCGCTTGCGCCGGGCGAACTACTCCGCGCTATCGATCTGCCGCTCGCATCGCTTCGGCAGCGCACCGCTTTCCGTCAGATTTCATTGAGCCCGCTCGGCCGTTCCGGTGCGCTCCTGATCGGGACGTTGTCGCCGGACAACGGAGCCTTTGCGCTGACCGTCACCGCCTCGACGCCACGGCCGATCCGCCTGTCGTTTGCCGAACTGCCGGCACCTGCCGAATTACGCGAGCGGCTCGAAGCGGAAATTCCGCCGCAGCGCTATTACGACGACATTCATGGCGCGCCGGCGTGGCGCCGCCACGTCACGCTGCAACTCGCCGAAGGGATTCGTGGCGAGTTCGTCGGTAACGCCGCGAGCACCGCATGAGCTTCCTGGTCAATGGAGCGAGCCACGCGGAGCGGCCGCGGCCGGGGCAATGCCTGCGCACGTTCCTTCGCGAGCTCGGTTGCTTCGGCGTGAAAAAAGGCTGCGACGCCGGCGATTGCGGCGCCTGCACGGTGCTGGTCGACGGCGATCCCGTGCATTCCTGCCTCTACCCGGCTTACCGCGCCGAGAACCGGGCCGTCACGACCATCGAAGGCCTGGCGCGGAACGGGGAGTTGCATCCGATGCAGCAGGCCTTTTTGCAGGCGCAAGGTTTCCAATGCGGCTTCTGCACGCCCGGGATGATCATCACGGCGGCGAGCCTCAACCAGGCGCAGCGCCAGGATCTGGCCTGGGCGCTGAAAGGCAATATCTGCCGCTGTACCGGCTACGGCGCCATCGAAAACGCCATCCGCGGCGTGGCCGCCGTCGAGCAGGCGGATGCGGGCCAAGCCTGCGGCCGCAGCGTCGCGGCGCCCGCGGCGCGCGACGTGATCAGCGGCGCGGCCCTTTACACCATGGACGTCGCACCGGCCGGACTTCTGCACATAAAACTTCTGCGCTCGCCGCACGCGCATGCGCGTATCAGATCGATCGGCAAGGATGCGGCGCTGGCGGTTCCGGGCGTCTGCGCCGTGTTGACATTCGAAGACGCGCCGCAAAAGCTTTATTCGAGCGCCAGACACGAAAACGAAACCGCCGATCCGGACGACACTGCCGTCTTCGACAGCATCGTGCGTTTTGCCGGCCAACGCGTCGCGGCGGTGGTCGCCGAGACCGAAGCGGCGGCCGAAGCCGGCTGCCGCAAACTCGACGTCGCATACGACATGCTGCCGGCCGTGTTCGATGCCGAGGAAGCGATACGGCCCGGCGCGCCGATTATCCACAACAAGGGCCCGGAAGCGCGGATCGCCCAGCCGCGGCGCAATATCGTCGGCGAGATTCACAGTCACGTCGGCAGCGTCGAAGCTGGATTTGCGCAAGCCGATTTTGTCTACGAAGACACCTACGTCACGCAACGCGTCCAGCACGCGCATCTCGAAACGCACTGCGCCATCGGCTGGCTCGACGACGCGCAGCGCCTCAATATCCGCTCCAGCACGCAGACGCCGTTTCTGACGCGCCGCGCGCTCGCCGGCCTTTTCGGCCTCGATCCGGCGAAGGTCCGCGTGTTCTGCGAGCGCATGGGCGGCGGTTTCGGCGCCAAGCAGGAAATGCTGGTCGAGGATGTCGTCGCGCTTGCCGTGCTGAAGACCGGGCGGCCGGTGAAGCTCGAATTCACCCGCGAGGAGCAATTTATCGCGGCGACGACGCGCCATCCGATGCGCGTGCGCATCAAGGTCGGCGCGCGTCGCGACGGCGGTTTGACGGCGATCGAGATGAACGTCCTCTCCAATACCGGCGCCTACGGCAATCACGGCTTTGCCGTGCTCAATCACGCCTGCAGCGAATCGGTTTCGGTCTACAACTGCGCCAACAAAAAAATCGACGCCATTGCGGTCTATACCAACACCGTCCCGGCCGGCGCTTTCCGCGGCTACGGCCTGCCGCAGACCAATTTCGCCGTCGAGTCGGCGATGGATGAACTCGCACACAAAATCGGGATGGACCCGATTGCATTTCGCGAGCGCAATATCGTGCGGCCTGGCGACCCGATGATCTCGACCGGCTCGGATGAAGGCCATGACGTGCAACACGGCAGCTACGGCCTCGATCAATGTCTCGCCTTGGTCCGCGAGGCATTGGAGCGCGGCGGCGGCGAGATGCCGCCCTCATCCGACGACTGGCTGACCGGCCAGGGCCTGGCACTCGGCATGATCGACACGGTGCCGCCGTTCGGCCACATCGCCGACGCCAGCGTTGCGCTGCGCGATGACGGCACATTTGAGCTTACGGTCGGCACCGCCGAGTTCGGCAATGGCACCGCCACGGTTCATCACCAGATCGCCGCGACCGTGCTCGGCACCACGACAGACAAGATCCACTTCCTCGCTTCCGACACCGACAATGGCGGCCACGACACCGGCGCCTATGGCTCGACCGGCACCGTGGTGGCGGGCCGCGCCACGCAGCTCGCCAGCGAAGCCTTGCGCGAAGAAATTTTGCGCTTTACCGCCGAATACGCGGGTGGCGATGCTTCGGCGTGGTCGCTCGTCGCCGGCGCCGCGGCAGGCGCAGGACGAAGGATCGCACTTGCAGAACTGGCGGCGGCGGCGCGCGCGGCGGGCCGAGCCCTTTCGGCCACAGGCCGCTGGAACGGAACGCCACGCTCCGTTGCGTTCAATGTTCAGGCCTTCCGCATTGCGGTGAACAAACGCACCGGCGCGATCAAGATCCTGCGCAGTATTCATGCCGCGGACGCCGGCCGCGTCATCAATCCGATGCAGTGCCGCGGCCAGGTCGAAGGCGGCGTGGCGCAATCGCTCGGCGCCGCGCTTTATGAGGAAATGGTGATCGACGACGCCGGCCGGGTGACCAATCCGACCTTCCGCAACTATCATCTGCCGCAGTTCGGCGACCTGCCACGCACCGAAGTTCTGTTCGCCGACACCACGGATGCGATCGGGCCGTTCGGCGCCAAATCGATGAGCGAAAGCCCCTATAATCCGATCAATGCCGCGTTGAGCAACGCGCTGTTCGACGCCACCGGAATCCGTTTCAGCGCGACGCCGTTCAAGCCCGACCGGATTTTTGCCGCGATAGCGGATAAATTCGGTACGGCAGTTTGAACGGCGGATGACGTGCAGCAGCTCGATCACGAGAAATTCCTGCGTTTGAGTTTCGCGGTGGCCCGGCGGGCGCAAACCCACGGCAATCATCCGTTCGGCGCGATACTGGTGAGCGCTTCGGGCGACGTGCTGATCGAGGCCGAGAACGGCTTCTTGCCGGACCGCGATATGACGGGACACGCGGAGCGCCTGCTCGCGACCCAGGCATCGAAAGAAATCGAGCCAAAAATCCTGGCGGGCTCGACGCTTTACACATCCGCCGAGCCCTGCGCCATGTGCGCCGGCGCGATATATTGGGCGGGGATCGGACGCGTGGTGTTCGGGCTGACGGAACGCCGGCTCAAAGCGCTGACCGGCAATCACGCCGAGAACCCGACGCTCGACTTGCCCTGCCGTATTGTTTTCGCCGCCGGCCAGCGTGCCGTCGAAGTAATCGGTCCGCTGCTCGAGGATGAAGCCGCCGCGTTACACGACGGCGTGTGGTAGACCGGACCGGACGTCGTCACAGGCGGCATAAATTCGGCGAAGATGCGGATCATTAATTGCACCCACCTGATCGAAGCGCCGGACCTGCCGGTCTCGGCAAACCGACAAATCCGCATTGCCGGCGGCAAGGTGGAGGCGGTCGGCGCGATTGCGCCCGCGGAAGCCGCCCCCTTCTTTGTCATGCCAGCGCTGGTCAATGCTCACGACCATGGCCGCGCGCTGCGCACGAGTTCGCTTGGCGCCGGCGGCAAGCCGCTCGAAACCTGGCTGCAATATCAGGCGCTGATCCCGTCGCTCGATCCGTATCTGGTCGCTGTCGTGGCGCTGTCGCGCGCGGCCCTGGGCGGGATCGGTACAGTGATGATGCATCTCACCCGGCCACAGGCGCTGACCGATCTTCCCGCTGAAGCGGCAGCTATTGCGCGGGCGGCGCGTGACGTCGGCGTCCGAGTCGGATTTGCGGTCTCAATGCGCGATCGCAATCCGCTGGTCTATGGGCCGTCGGAACCGATCCTCGCCGCGTTGCCGCCGCAAGCCCGTCGCGAGATCGAAAAAATCATCGCGCGACCGGCGCGGCGACCGCAGGAATTCATCGCGCTCGTCGACGAGGTCGTCGCCGCGGCGGCGGGCCCGATGTTCGACGTGCAATTCGGCCCCAACGGGGTGCAATGGTGCAGCGATGCGCTGCTCGCGGCAATCGCGGAGGAGTCGCGGCGCGATGGCCGCCGCATCCACATGCATCTTTTAGAGACGGGATATCAGCGCGCCTGGGCCGATGCGAGCCATCCCGAAGGCGTGGTCAAACATCTCGACGCGCTCGGCCTACTGTCCCCTCGCCTCACGCTCGCGCATTGCGTCTGGGCGCGGCCCGACGAACTCGAATTGCTGGCGGCGCGCGGCGTGACCATTGCCGTGAACGCAAGCTCCAATCTGCACCTTCGCTCCGGCATCGCGCCGGTCGCGCGCATGATCGGGAGCGGTTGCCGGATTGCACTCGGCATCGATGGCGGCGCATTCGACGACGACGACGATGCGCTACGCGAGCTGCGGCTGTTGCACCTGCTCCATGTCGGCACCGGCTTCAACGTCGCGATGAACCGCGAGCAGTTGCTGCGGACTGCCTTCGCCAACGGCCGGCTCGCGGTGACCAATGCGGCCGGAGACAGCGTCATCCGTCCCGGTGAGCCTGCCGATCTTTTGCTGCTCGATTGGGCCGCAATCGACGACGATCGGCTATGCGCCGACATCGATGCGCTGCAGCTCGTTCTCACGCGCGCCACCGCGCGGCATATTCGCGAGCTGATCGTCGAGGGCAAGACCGTCGTCAGGGACGGCATGGTGACAGGCGTCGACGCCGTTGCCGCTCGCGCCGAGCTCGCCGATCGGCTGCGCTCCGGAATGGCCGACAAAGCCGCAATCGCCGCCGCATTGCCGGCGCTCGAACAGGGCATCGCCAAGCATTTCGAGCCAAGTCCGGGCTGCTTCTGACAGAATTTCTTATTTGAAGGTGGGAGACTCCGGAAGAAGCCGCGGCGGCGGACAGACGAAACTGCGGCGGCCGCTTTTCAGTCCGAACAGCGGACGCGCCAGCTCGGCCACCGCAAGCGCGGGGTCGCTACAGTCGAGCACGACGAGATCGGCCGGATTGCCGATCTTGATGCCGTAATTTTTCAGGTTCATCAGCTTGGCGGGCAGCGTCGTTACCATATCGAGACATGAAGTCAGTTCCGCAGGGCGGCCGATCTGCGCGACATTGGCGTAAAGATTAGCCATCCGAACCAGCGAACAGTCGCCGAACGGCGTGAATGGATTGAGCACATTATTGGTCGCGATCGAGCACACCACCCCATGATCGAGAAGCCGGTGGGCAGGAGCGACGCCGCGCGGCACGTCGTAGTCGCGGGGCCGCCCCATCAGATAAAGATCGGTTGCCGGCAATACCGTCACGGCGACGCCCGCATCGGCCAGTCGCGTGGCGATTTCGGCGAAGCGCTCGCGGCCTATCGCCGAGAGCTTTGTCACATGGCCGACAGTCACCCGGCCGCCCCAGCCATGGGCCCGCGTCTGTCGGCAGACTTCGTCAAGGTCCATCCACGATGGATCGATATCGAAGTCGAGGTGAAAGTCGATGTCGCGATCGAAGCGCCGCGCGATATCGAAGATGCGCGCGATCTGCCCATGCGGATCGCGATCGGTGTAAGGACAGCCGCCGATGACGGAGGCGCCTTGCTCGCAGGCCGCGATCAATAATTCCTCAGTGCCGGGATCGCTGAGCAGCCCCTCCTGCGGGAACACGCAAATCTCGATCTCGATCGCCCAACGATAATCCTTCTGCAGCCGCTGAATGGCGTGAAAGCCCTTCAGCGCGATTCGCGGATCGACTTCGACATGCGTGCGCATGCGCATAGTGCCTTGCAGGATCGACTTCTCCAGCGTGCGGCGGGCACGGTGGTAAATGTCGTCCTCGCTGAAGCCGTGCTTCGCCGCCGCCACTTCGACAATCGCCTCGGCGAGCGTGCCCTGCTCCGATTTGCAACGGTCGAGAATGCAGGACTTGTCGAGGTGAATATGAGTCTCGACCAGACCGGCGACGACAAGCTTGCCGGCGATATCTTCTTCCGGGCCGTCGGCTGCGATTTCGGGTGCAATATCGACGACGCGCCCATCGGCGATGACGATGTCGACAGTCCGCGGCTCGTGCGTGCCGATGCGGGCCTTTCGCAGGATCAGGTCAAGCGCCATGCGCACCGCAAATCCTTTTGTTGATCGATCAGCTCGCGCCGTAAGTCGCGACTAGGCGCTGACTCAAGTAATCGGCCGCCGGGATCGGCGGGTATTTGGCGGCCGCCCCCGGCGCACTGCAACCGGGCAGACACTCGATCAGCGCTTCCGGATTGGGATCCAGAAAAAATGCAATCGAGTAGCGGTCGCGTCCCGGGGGAGACGTCACGCGATGCGGCGTCGACACGTAGGTGTCGTTGCTCCATCGCATCAAACAATCGCCGATATTGCAGACGAAGGCGCCGGGGATCGGCGGCGCCTTGATCCAGGCGCCGTCGCGGCGCCGCACTTCGAGACCGCCGACGTCGTCGGTCAGCAGTATTGTGATACTGCCGTAGTCGGTATGCTCGCCGGCGCCGGGAAGATCGGCCGCTGCGGAAGCGCGCGGCGGATAATGCAACAAGCGCAGCGTCGCCATGGGCCGGTCGAACTTATCGGCGAAAAACCCGGGCGCCAGTCCGAGATCGGTAGCGATGGCCAGGTGCAGATCGAGACCGAGCCGCCACACCGCGTTGAAATAGGCAAGCGCCGTGTCGCGAAAGCCCGGCGTGTCCGGCCACAGATTCACACCGCGAAACGGTTTTCCGGCGATGACTTCCGCGTCGGACGGCGGCAGATCCAAACCGATATTGAATGCCTCTTTCTGATCCGCTTGCTCGAGATTGAGCCGCTCGCTGGCCATACCGACATAACCGCGATTGTGCGGCGATCGGGTAATGGCGAATTCGTCTTTCAAGTCCGTCGGCGATGCAAAAAAATCTCTGGACCGCGCGAACATGCTCGTCATCAAAGCTACGGGCACGCCGTGGTTGCGGATATAAAAGAAACCCGTCTCCCGGCACGCGCGCCCCAATTCTGTGGCGACGCGTCGCACAGCGACAGCGTCGCCCGTTTCAAGGCCTGTGAGATCAAGAACATCCAGCATGAGGCCGCTCCCCGCGCGCCGAAGGCTGCAAAATCCAGGCCGATCAAACGAGCCCATGGCATGATGCTTGCAAAACTCTTCCCCCGGGTGGCTTTCCAAAAACACTGAGTGGAGGACGTGAAATGGCATTCCCAACATTCGACCGGCGCACGCTGTTAAAGGCGGGCGCAGCTTCATTACTTGCGACCGGAACGGCGGGAAGAGCCGCTCACGCCGCGGGGGCTACGATCGGCATCGTTTATGTCGGTCCTCGCGACGATTTCGGCTGGAATCAGGCCCATGCGGTCGCCGCGAAAGCACTCAAGACCATTCCGGGCGTTACGGTAGTCGAGGAAGAGAACGTTCCCGAGACCGACGCCTGCTCCAAAACCATGGAGTCCATGGTCAATTTGGACAACGCCAACATCATTCTGGGCACATCGTTCGGCTATTTTGATCCCTTTATGATCGATCTGTCCAAAAAATATGCAAAGGTCGAGTTCCGTCACGCTGCGCCACTGTGGACGCCCAAGCTTCCCAAGAACCTCGGCAGCTATTTCGGCTATCTCAATCAGGCGCATTACGTCGACGGCGTCGCCGCCGGCCTCTCGACCAAGTCGGGCAAGCTCGGCTTCGTGGCGGCAAAGCCGATCGCCTCGGTGCTCAGCAACATCAATTCCTTCCTGCTTGGGGCCAGATCGACCAATCCGAAGGCAACCGTCCAGGTGATCTTCACCGGCGACTGGTCACTGCCGGTCCGTGAGGCCGAGGCAACCAACGCCCTCGTCGACGCCGGCAACGACGTCATAACTTGCCACGTTGACAGCCCGAAGGTCGTGATCTCCACGGCCGAGAAGCGCGGCGTGAAGACCTGCGGCCACAACGCCTCGCAGGCGCCGTTGGCGCCGAAGGGCTTCATTACCGGCGCGGAGTACAAGTGGATCACGATCTACAAGGGCTATGCGACCGACCTGACCGGCGGCAAGCCGCTGCCCAATATGGTGAGCGGCGGCTACGAAGCCGACATGGTGCAGAACACGCCGTTCGGCGCCGGCGCTAGCGAAGCCGCGCGTAAAGCCGCGACCGAGGCGATCGCGGGACTCAAGGCGAAAAAGCCGATCTATGTCGGCCCGCTGAAGGACAACAAAGGCAACGTCGTCATCAGCAAGACCTACGACAACCTCGATCCGTTCCTCGACCAGATGAATTACCTGCTCGACGGCGTCCAAGGCTCGATCACCTGATCGGCCGTCGCCCAACGACTAAGCCGCGCGGCCAATCGAGGGTTGGCCGCGCGGCCGGATCGCGTGTCTTTCCTATGCGTCACAGTTCGGGAGCTCGTAGTAAAGCATGGCTGACATCGCCGAGCCGCTGAATCCGCCGTCAATGGCCTCGAAGCACTGGGATGACCTTTCCATCCGGCTTCGCCGCGGCGCTGAATTCGTGGTCATACCGCTCTTGGCGCTGGCGATTTCGGCGCTACTGTTCTCGATACTGTTGCTGGTGCTCGGCAAGTCTCCCATCGAGTTCTTCCAGCTTGTCGAGCGCGGCGGCTTCGGCACCGCGTTTTCACTGCAGAACACGCTGCAACGATCGTCGCCGCTGATCCTTACCGCGCTCTGCGTTGCGCTGCCGGCGCGCATCGGGTTGGTGGTCATCGGCGGCGAAGGCGCGCTGGTGCTCGGCGGCTTTGCGTCGGCGGTGGTCGCCATTCCGCTGGTGACCGGACATGCGCCGGTGTTTTTGACGCTCTGCCTGATGGCCATCGCCGGCATGCTGATCGGCGGGATTTGGATCGGCATCGTCGGCTATCTGCGCTATGCACGCGGCGTGAACGAGACGATCTCCTCGCTGCTGATGACCTATATCGGCATCGCCATCATGAATTTCTTCGTCGAAGGATCGCTGCGCGATCTGGCAAATCCCAACAAGCCGTCGACCATGCCGATCGGCGACGCCTATATGGTCGGCCCCATGCCCGGCACCGACGTCCATTGGGGATTGGCCGCAGGCGTGGTGCTTTCGGTCGCGCTCTACATTCTGTTGTCGCGCACCACGTTCGGCTTCGCGGTTCGGGTCGCCGGCGGCAATGCCCGCGCGGCGCTGGCGCAGGGGCTTCCGGTCGGCAAGCTGATCGTCATCTGCTGCGCGATCGCCGGCGCTTGCGCCGGCCTCGCCGGCTTCTTCGAGGTCGCCGCGATCCAAGGCCGCGCCAATGCGTCGCTTGCCGCCGGTTACGGCTATACCGGAATTCTGGTGGCGTTCCTGGCGCGGCATAACCCGCTCGCGATCATTCCGGTCGCCATCCTGTTCGGCGGCATCGTCGCCTCCGGCGGCCTCATCGAGCGCCGCATGGGTCTGCCCGACGCCACGGTGCTGGTGTTGCAGGGACTGACCTTCGTGGTGCTGCTGATGTCGGAAACGCTCTATGGACGTTTCAAGATTTTCCAAGTTCGGGGAGCGGCGGATCGCACATGAACGAGAGCGCTTACATCATCGTCCTCGTCGCGCTCATTGGCGGCGCATTGCGCGTTTCGACGCCATTCATGTTCGTTGCGCTCGGCGAGTGCCTCACCGAAAAATCCGGACGCGTCAATCTCGGCCTCGAAGGCACGCTGGTGCTCGGCGCCATGACCGGCTACGCCATCTCGTATAATTCCGGCTCGCCGTGGCTCGGCGTATTGGCCGCCGGTTGCGCCGGCTCGGTGCTCGGCGCCATGCACGGCTATATCTGCAAACTGCCCAAGGTGAACGACATCGCGGTCGGCATCGCCATGATGTTGTTCGGCACCGGCGTCGCGTTCTTTTTCGGCAAGCCCTACATCCAGCCATCCGCGCCGCAGCTGACGTCGTTTTCGCTCGGCGCCTGGACCGGCAATAAGGAGATCGCCCAGGCGCTGCAGATCAACCCGCTGCTGCTCGTCGGCATCGCCGTCGGATTGGCGATGGCCTGGGCCTTTGCCAACACCAAATGGGGTCTGATCATCCGCATGACCGGCGATAGCGCGCCTTCGGCCAAGGCCATGGGCGTATCGGTCGATCTGGTGCGCTTCCTCTGCACCACTGCGGGCGGTTTCCTGGCTGGTATCGGCGGCGCGTTCCTGTCGCTGTTTTATCCCGGCTCGTGGAATCAAGGTCTGTCCTCGGGCCAGGGCCTGATGGCGGTGGCGCTCGTCATTTTCGCGCGCTGGAGCCCGATCCGTTGCGTGATCGCGGCGCTGTTGTTCGGCGCTGCCGGCGCCATCGGTCCAGCGCTGCAATCGGTCGGCATCACCCAAGGGTATTATTTCTACAACGCCGCGCCCTACATCCTCACGCTCTTCATCATGATCGCATCGGCCGGGTCGAAGCGGGCGGCGCGCGATGTACCGGGCGAGCTGAGCATCACCAAATAAGGTTCCTCATGCCCACCATTCCCGGCGATCCCTATGCCTGGCCGTTCGACGGCAAAATCACGCCCGAGAACACCACGCTGATCATCATCGACATGCAGACCGACTTCTGCGGCCAAGGCGGTTATGTCGACAAGATGGGCTACGATCTGTCGCTGACGCGGGCGCCGATCGAGCCCATTCGCACCGTGCTCGATGCGATGCGCAAAAAGGGCTACGGCGTCATCCATACCCGCGAAGGCCACCGCCCCGACCTCGCCGATTTGCCGGAGAACAAACGTTGGCGTTCGCGCCAGATCGGCGCCGGCATCGGCGATCCCGGCCCTTGCGGCCGCATTTTAGTGCGCGGCGAGCCGGGCTGGGACATCATCCCGGAACTGAAACCGTTGGACGGCGAACCGATCATCGATAAGCCGGGCAAGGGCTCGTTCTGCGCCACCGATCTTGAACTCCTGCTGCGAACCAAAGGCTGGCGCAATATCGTGCTCACCGGCATCACCACCGATGTCTGCGTGCACACCACCATGCGCGAGGCCAACGACCGCGGCTTCGAGTGCCTGATGCTGGAAGACTGCTGCGGCGCGACCGACCCCGGCAACCATCTCGCCGCAATCAAGATGGTGAAGATGCAAGGCGGCGTGTTCGGCGCGGTTTCCAATTCCAAGAGCTTTGTGGAGAATCTGCCATGAGCGTTGCGGCGGTTGCGCCGGCCGGCCCGGCCCCTGCGTCCTCGATGCGGGCGCCGTCGCTCGAAACCATCGGCATGACCAAGATCTTCGGGCCGCTGGTGGCGCTCGAAGACGTCTCCATCAACGTCAAGCCCGGCACGGTGCATGCGCTTTTGGGCGAGAACGGCGCCGGCAAGTCGACGCTGGTCAAATGCATCATGGGCTTCTATTCCCCCGATAAAGGCCAGGTCCTGCTCGACGGCGCCGAGGTGCCGATCCGCAATCCGCGCGATGCCCGGGCACTCGGCATCGGCATGGTCTATCAGCATTTCACTCTGGTGCCGTCGCTGACCGGCGCCGAGAATCTGGTGATCAGTCGGGCCGACGCCCCGGCCATCATCGACTGGAAAAAGGAGATGCGCGCGCTCGGGGAGTTTCTCGATCGCATGCCGTTTCGCGTCCCGCTCGACGTGCCGGTGTCGGCAATGGCGGCGGGCGAGAAGCAGAAGCTGGAAATTCTCAAGCTACTCTATCTTGATCAGCGCCTGCTCATTCTCGACGAACCAACCTCCGTGCTCACGCCGGACGAAGCCGACGAAATGCTAGGCCTCCTGCGCGGCATGACGCACCGCAAGGAGATCACGGTCATCATGATCACCCACAAATTCCGCGAGGTCTTGAGCTTTTGCGACAGCGTCACGGTGCTGCGCCGCGGCCGCAAGGTCGGCGGCGGCGAGGTCAAGGACCTTACCACCGACGCCATGGCGCGCATGATGATCGGCGATACGCAGATCCGCGACCGCGCCGTCCGCAACGACAAGCCGGCCGGCGACACGGTGCTCGAACTCGCCGCGCTCTATGCCGACGACGACGAGGGCATGCGCGCGCTCGACCAGGTCAATCTGAAAGTCCATTCCGGCGAAATCGTCGGCATCGCCGGGGTCTCCGGCAACGGCCAGTCCGAGCTTGTCGAAGTCTTGGCCGGCCAGCGGCCGCTGACCGACGGCCGCATCATCATCAAGCAGCACCCCTTCGAACCGGACCGCGCCAGCTTTTATCGCCTGAAGATCTTTGGCCTGCCGGAAGAGCCGCTGAAGAACGCGACCGTGCCGAAAATGACGGTCGCCGAAAACATGGCGTTTCGCACCTTCGATCAACCGCCGGCGGCGAAGCTCGGCTGGTGGCTGTCGCCCGGCCCGATGCGCGAGAAGGCCCGCGAGCTGATCGCGCGCTATCGCGTCAAGACGCCCTCACCCGAAACCGCCATTTCGGACCTCTCCGGCGGCAACGTGCAGCGCGCCGTATTGGCGAGAGAGCTTTCCGGCGAAGTCGACGTGCTCATTGTCGCCAATCCGTGCTTTGGCCTCGATTTCGCGTCCGTTGCCGAAATACGCTCGCAGATCATGGAACAGCGCAATCGCGGCGCCGCGGTTCTGCTGGTCTCCGAAGACCTCGACGAGATTTTGGAACTCGCCGATCAGGTCGCGGTCATGTCCGGCGGCACCGTCAATTATCAGGCGCCGGTCGGCTCAACCGACCGCTCCACCATCGGCAAGCACATGGCGGGGCACTGACCCGGCCGCGATGAGCGCCATTAAAGCGGTCATCTTCGATTACGACGGCACGCTATTCGACACCCGTCCCGCCATCGTTCACTGCACCGAGCGCACATTCGCGCTATCGGGCCGGCCGATACCGCCGATAGCGGCGATTCTGCGGACCGTTGCGAGCGGCATCACCCTGCAGGACACGTTTCTGCAGTTGGACGAGGCCTTGCAGCGCGATCGCGCGGCGCTGCAGGATCGTGTCAAAACCTATCGGGCTCTCTATCAAGATGAGGGAACGGCGCTCCTGAAGCCCTTTCCCGGCGCCGCGGAAGTGCTGCGCGAGCTGCGCGGCGGCGGCACAATCTGCATCGTCGTCAGTAACAAGGGGAGCGCCGCGATTCACCGGTCGCTCGACGAAGCGAGCCTCGGTCCTTTCATCGATCTGGCGCTGGCCGACGAAGCCGGGCTGCCCAAAAAGCCCGATCCGGCGCTGATCACCGATCACGTGCTGCCGCGCTATTCGGGATTGCATATCCGGCAGATCTTGATGGTCGGCGACACCACGACCGACATTTTATTCGCGCGAGCCAGCGGAATGCCGTGCTGTTGGGCGTCTTACGGCTATGGCGAGGCGGAACGCTGCCGGGCCCTGGCTCCCGAATATGAAATTTCCAGGATCGAGGAACTGCCGGCGCTCGTTCGCCGCCATTGAAACGGCGAAGAACCGAAGCCTCAAGTCGCCGCGGTGGCGACGTCCCGTACAGTATCGCGCGCAGTCACCGGCATCAGGCTGACATGGGCGGCAGCAATGCGCCAACCTTCCTCGGTGCGGACCCAGACATGGCTCTGCCGGCCGGTGACCGTCGATCCCACCCGCTGGAACTCGGTATTGGCGGTGGCAAAGTCCCGTCCGTAGCTCACAATCACCGTGTTCTTGAGCTGGCGCGTCAGGTCGATCTGCGGCCGGGAGCTACGGAACGACGCGATCGCCTCGTAACCGTAGAGATTCTCGGCAATGCCGAAGCGCAGCGTATTGGGACTTTTCCAGAACAGCGCGTCGAGCACGGCGACATCATTGGCGACGAGCGCGCGCTCGTAGCGCTGAAAGGCTGCCGTCACTTCGGCGACCACGTCGGGAATATTGATCTCGAGCATTGGAGTGTCTCCTCAGCGGTATTTTTGGACGCATCGGCGCTCGCGCTCGCACGAGCGCCGACATTGCTCCAACTTCTCCCTTTAACGGATGGCGGGCGCCGGCAAGCTATTTGGCCTTGCCGATCACGCCTTCGACGTACCAGTCGAAATTGCCCATCTTGTCGCCGCCCCAGGATTCACCGGCGGGGATTTTTACCGCGCCGGTGTTGTCGGTGACGGGCCCGGTAAAGGGATTGAAGCCTTTGCCGACTTTGTCGGCCGCGGCCAGAACAAGGCTCTTCACGTCGGCCGGCACTTCCGAACCGAAGGGTGCGACCGCCATCATGCCTTGGCCGAGACCCTGGCGTACCATCGCGGGCTTGAACGATCCCGCCATGACGCTTTTAGCGGTTTCGGTCATGAACGGGCCCCAGGTGAAGCCGAGCCCGGTGATCCAGCCTTTCGGAGCAAGTTGCTCCGCAGTGAGGGATTGGAAGCCGATCGAGTAGACGCCGCGGCCTTCGGCGGTCTGGATGATGG
>Ga0181526_10001636_pt1 | contig 20944 bp, 18 predicted proteins | sample PEATcosm2014_Bin_35_FD_119750 | JGI IMG/M metagenome (GOLD analysis project Ga0181526, IMG submission 119750) | Peatland microbial communities from MTU Mesocosm Facility, Houghton, MI, USA - PEATcosm2014_Bin06_30_metaG | ecosystem: Environmental > Terrestrial > Soil > Wetlands > Peat | place...
ACCCGCCGGGATCATCACCTCCGCACCAGCAGCGACCAGTGGCCGCACTTGATCGATAAAGTCGGCGCGCACCTGAGCATAGCTCGCCTCGTCCGTGAATGCGCGCATGAAGCCTGGCAAATCCATTTTGATTGCGCGAACCCCGGCGACGCGCTGCGTAAAGCCGTGTGCGATCACCTGGCGTTCGTGCCAATCGATAAAGGCCGCGTCGATGGTGACAAGGCCGATCCGCCCGCCCATGCTCATCGCCGCAAGCAGGCTCGCTTCGCCGAGACCGACCACCGGGATATCCACTGCGCCGCGAATTTGCAGCAGGCCGGGCTCCTGGAAGTGGCCGATAACGAATGCATCATATCCCGCGCGCTCTGCCTCAAGCGCATTGCGGATGGTCTGGGCGGCGCAACGAAATTCGGTCAGAGGATGGAAATGCCGGTCGGGCGGATCGAGACCATGGACTTCGAACTTCGTGCCGGGACTGGCGGCGCGATCGAGAAAGGCTTGCAAGCGCTCGATGTAGGGCGCCTGCTCTTTTGGATGAACGAAGCTCTGATACCAAATCCGGGCGGCACGCGACGTCTCGGCCATATGAAATCCCCAGGCGGAATAATACGCCGCGCCGTTGTCGCACCAAGCGCTGTCGGCGTGCAACACCGGCACTCAATGCCGCCGGCCGCACTACGCCGATAAAAGTGCAGCTCCCCATTTTAGAGGGATCGCGATCCTTATCGACGACATCTATTTCGAGGACGCGGAGCCCGTGGCCAAAACCCGCGTCGCCATCGCATAATGATTGTTTGGGCCGCTGAAATTCGGAAAGGTCTTGAAGTCGACGCGCATCTCATGGCGTACCGGCGAATTGAGCGCGGCGGTCAGCGCATCGCGGCTGTCAAAGGCCACCTTGTTCCGCTGCATAAAATTGATCCGCGCAAAAGGCTGCAAACTGACCCAATCGAGCCGGGTGTAGACTTCGAGCTCGCGGATGCCCAGGAACATCGCCATGTGTACCGTGTGCTTTTCGAGGTAATGGGCGTGCCAGGCATTCAGATCGTCGGCCTCGCCTTCGTAGGAGACCAGATAGGTGCAATAGGGCTCCCCAGGCGCCGTCTGGAAGGTGGGCTCGGGCACGGCGAAGGGACGAACCAGCATTGCCTGCTGACCGATCTCGGCCTTGGCCAGCGCCGGAAATTCGTCGTGCGAATTCAGCGCGCCGAGATGGCCGTTGCGCGATAGCGTCGCTTCGAGTTCGGGGAGCTCCGCGAAATAAAGCTGCAGAACCAACGATGGCGGCGCGCCGTCCTTGACGTAAGGATCCTCGGCGACGGATGCGGTATGGATCAGCGCCTTGCGCAGACCGGGCGCCGCGGCGAGCGCCCTATCGAGCTTAACGAGCTCTGCCTCAGTTGGATCGGCCCTGAAGCGGAAGCTTAGGAAAAGACACGTGTTCATGGGTTACACTGTATAACCGTTTGACGAGCAGAACGGAGCGCTGGGTTTGGAATCGCGGGAAGGGACGTTGGCGCAATTCAAGGTGGGGGACAAATATACTCTCCAATCCTGGCGCATCTACCTGTCCGGCATTCCGGCCCTTGTGTGCCTACCTACCACCAAGCGCCAAGCAGTTGGGAGGAAGAATTGACCGTAACGAAAACGTTTCGCATCTGGGCGCAAGGCGCCACCGATCGGGTCGGCCACCGCAACTACTTGGCGGCGTTGCTACCGCACATGAAGGCTTGCACCGATCCCGATTTCAAGTTGGAATTCAAGACGATGACTCCGTCGGTCACGACCGTGCATGCGCTCTCCGAACACCGCTTCTCGCGCGCGGTGATCCGCGGCGCGATCCAGGCCGAGCGCGAGAATTACGACGTCTTCTTCATGAACCATTTTCAGGACGTCGGCCTCTACGACGCGCGTGCATCGGTGAATATTCCCGTTCTTGGCCTCGGCGAAGCGACGCTCTTGCACGCTTGCACGATCGCCCGCAAGCTCGGCTTACTTGCGATCAACCCCGCCTTCATCCCGACCCATGCCGAGCAGATCTATCGCTATGGGCTGCAACAACGCGTCGCCGGTATTCGCGCCGTCAACGCCAGTATTGCGGATTACATGGAGGCTTTCGCCGCGCCAGCCAAAAAGGCGGAACTGTGGACCCTCTTCGCCAGCGAGGCGCGACGCCTGATCGACGCCGGCGCCGATATCATCGTGCCGACCGGCGGCATTCCGATGATGCTGTTCGGCAACGATCAGGATGCCAATATCGACGGCGCCCCGATCCTCAACGGCGTCACGGCGGTGATCAAAGCGGCCGAGATGGCGGTGAAGTTGAAGCGCCTCGGCTATCCGATCGCAAGCCGCCACCCGCAGTCGGGCTTTGCGCTGCCGTCGCCCGAGGCGCTTGAAGAATTTCTGAGCCATGGTTGAGGCAGATCCGGTTGCGGGAAATCTCCCGACCGCGGCCCTAATTTACCGCCGCTTGTAGCATCGACCACGCAACCTCCGGCTCATCCGGCGGCACCGATGCTAGGAGCGCCCGCGTATGCGGGTGCTGCGGATTAGCAAACACGGTCTCGACCGGCCCCTGCTCCACGATCTCGCCGCGATACATCACCAGCACCCGGCTGCACAAATGGCGGACGACGGAAAGGTCGTGCGAAATGAACAGCATGGCAAAGCCGAGCTCGGCGCGCAGCCGCGCCAGGAGATTCAGGAGCTGCGCCTGGATCGAAACATCGAGGCCGGAGACGATCTCATCGGCGACCAGGATTTTTGGAATAGTACACAGCGCGCGCGCGATATTGACGCGCTGTCGTTGCCCGCCCGACAATTGTCCCGGCAGTCGCGCGGCAAGATCGGCCGACAGTCCGACCTCGGCCAGAAGCTCGGCGGTCTTGGCACGCAGCTCCTCCCAGCCGGCATGACGGCTGCCGGCTTCCATCACCTGAGTGACGATGCTCGCCACGCGCCGCCGCGGGTTGAGCGCCGATTGCGGATCCTGGAACACGATCTGCAAACTTATGGCGCGGAGCGCGGCGCTCCGCGTCGTCGCTTCGGTCAGGTTCTCGCCATTGAGCAGGATGCGTCCGTTCGTCGGCTGCTCAAGGCCGACCAGAAGCTTTGCGATGGTGCTCTTGCCGCTGCCGCTCTCGCCGACCAGCGCCACAAATTCATTCTCGGCGATCACGAAACTTGCGCGTTTGACCGCACTGACGATACGCCCACGGCCGAACAGGCCACGGCCGGCCGCATAGTGTTTCTCGAGACCTTCAACCTGCAGGACCAGCCGCTGGGAAATAGCCGGCGCCGACGTAAGCTGCTGCGTCGCCCCGATGTCGGACGTAGCCTCGGCGCGGATACAGGCGGCGTTGCGGCCGGCGGCAAGCATCAAGGATGGCGGCTCGACGCGCCGGCAATCCGCTGCGACTAGCGGACATCGCGGTGCAAAGTGACAACCCGACATGTCCCGGAGTTGGCTTAAGCTCGGCATCTGTTCCGGCATGACATACAGCGCACGCCGCTCCGCACGCATCGACGGATTGGCAAGCTGCAGGCACCGCGTATAGGGGTGCGCCGGGCTCGATAGAACGGCTCGGGCAGGACCGCTTTCGACCGCGCGTCCGGCATACATCACGATCACTTCGTCGCAGAGTTGGGCGGCGAGGCGCAGATCATGGGTAATGAAAATAACCGCCGTGCCGTGCTCGCGCTGCATGTCGGCGATCAACCGGAGAATCTGCGGATGCATGGTGACGTCGAGCGCGGTGGTCGGCTCGTCCGCAATAACGAGGCGCGGGTTGCTCGAAAAAGCTAAAGCAATCAGCACGCGCTGGCACATGCCGCCCGACAATTGATGCGGATATTGCGCCAGCAGATCGGTGGCGTGGGGCAGTCGCGCGGCCTCGAGCATCGTAAGCGCCCGGTCGCGGCGGCTTGCGCGGTCACCCTCGTCGATCCGCGCCAGGTGTTCGTCGAATTGTGCACCAATAGTGTGCACCGGATTGAGCGCGGTCATCGGCGCCTGCGGGATAAACGCAATCGCGCGGCCGAGCAGAGCGCGCAGCGCCCCCGGCGGCATTTGCACAAGATCCGTGCCCTCGAACAGCAGCCGACCCGACGTGACCTTGAACCCGGAAGGAAGCAGCTTTGCGATGGCGCGTCCGACCATCGACTTTCCGGCTCCGGACTCACCGACAAGGCCGAGAATTTTCCCGGGCTCGAGTTCGAATGACAGCGCGCGGATCGCAGGCACGATGACGCCGTCGATCGCCGCGCCCACTGTAAGTTCATCGGCCTGAATCGCGAACACGGCGTTAGCGTCCCGTTTCCGAAAACCGCACGTCGAGCGTGCGCCGCAGTCCATCGCCCAGAAGATTGAACGCCGTCACGGTCAGGAAGATTCCCAAGATCGGCAGCAGCAGATTCCACGGCGATTGATAAACGGATTGTCGTGCATCCGCGATCATCTGGCCCCAAGCAGGCTGGTCGGAGCCGACGCCCAATCCGACGAACGACAGGATGGCCTCGACCACGACCGCGATAGCCATCTCGATGCTGACGAGCGTTATCAATAACGGCAGCGTTGCGGGGAGGACCTCCCTGACGATGGTCTGCCAATGGGTGAATCCCAGCAGGCGCACGGCGGCGACGTAGTCGTGTCGGGTCACGATCAGCACTTCGCTGCGCAGTACACGGCAGAAACGCGTCCAGTCAACGAGGATGATGGCGAGAATGACTTTACTTAACCCCACGCCGAGCCCGACCATCAGGATGAGGGACAGTATCACGGGCGGAAACGACATCCACACGTCGACCATGCGGCCGATGATCCAATCGACGACGCCGCCGAAATAACCGGAGATATGCGCCAAAACCGAGCCGATGATCATGGCGCCAAAGGAAGCGAAAAACGCGACCAGCATCGCGGTGCGGGCGCCATAGATGAGGCGCGACAGGATGCAGCGGCCGAGACCATCCGTCCCCAGCGGATAGGACGGATCGCCGCCCGCAGCCCATGCCGGTGGCGTCAGAATCGAGAGCAGATTCTGATCGCCCGGATCATGCGGCGCAATCCAACCGGCAAAGAGCGCACAGATGCCGATGCAGAGGATCATGCCGAGCGCGATCAGTACCCTCGCCGAGCGTAGCGAACGGGAAACGGGTCCGGACATCACCGTACCCGCAGCTTCGGGTTCAACACAACATAAAGGCTGTCGACCACGGTATTGATCACCAGAACGACAATGCAATAAGTGAGCCCGATTGCCTGGATCAGTGGCAGATCGGCGTTGCGCACCGCGTCGACCATCAGATTGCCCATGCCGGGAAACGAATAGATCACCTCGATCAACAGTGTGCCGCTGAACAGAATGCCGAATTGAACGCCGGCGAGTGTGAGCGTAGGCAGCGATGCATTCTTGAGCGCATGCTTGAGCAAAATCCGCTGCTCCGAGAGGCCGCGCAAGCGCGCCTGCTGGATGTAGTCCTCGTGATAAACGTCGAACAGGCTCGAGCGCAGCACCCGCATGATAGTCGGCGAGAAGGCGAGACCGAGCGCGAATACCGGCAAGATCAGATGCTGACACGCGCTCAAAAAGACGTCGAAGCGGCCGACGAGAAGTGCGTCAAGCAGCAAAAATCCGGTGACATGCGGTAGCGGCAGATCTGGCGCCACTTGCCCGGTGAATGGTAGCGCTTGCAGCAGCACACCGAAGACGAAAAGCAGGATTAAACCCCAGAGAAATTCCGGGATCGACAGCAGCAGGATCGACGCCAAGTCCGCGACCGGCTCCAATAAAGTGCCGCGCAGATGGAACAGCAGCAGGCCGCCGCTGACGCCAAAGATCCCGGCCAGCACCATCGCGGCAGTTGCGAGCTCGATCGTTACCGGCAGCGTCGCCGCCACGAGTGAGCCGGCTTCACGGCGGAATTGAATGGAACGACCAAAATCACCGTGCAAAGCGTCGTTCAGCCAGATCAAGTATTGCTCCGGCAACGGCCGGTCGAGCCCCATTTCGTGGCGCTTGGCTTCGATTTCCTCAATCGTCGCATTGGGCGGCAGTGACATCGCGGCTGGATCGACCGGAAGGAGCCGGAGGATGCAAAATAGCAGCGCCGACACCACCAGCAGGATCGGAACAGCCGCCAACAGGCGGCGCGCGATCAGCTTGGCGACAATTGCAATCATCTGGCCGCGGTTAACGGGCCGATAGCGCCGCCGGGTGACACGTCAAGTCCATTGCAAGGTCTGCGGCAACACCCAGCCATTGTCATATTTCGTGTAAGCCAGATTGTGCTTGCGCACGACCGTCAGCACGCTTTGCAACAATGGCATCGTCGCGCCATTCTCGACGGCATAGCGTTCCAGATCGCGATAACCGGCAATTCTCTTGTCGTAGTCGGCGACACCGAACAATGTGAGGACCTTTTGTCCGATGTCCTCGTCTTTCCACGGCGAGAACGGCATTTTCGGGTTGAGTTGATAGCCGCTGAAAATTTCCGGATCGCCGGTCGCATTATCCCAACTGTAAAGCGTCGCCTCGGGCAATTTGCCCCCGCGGTTGAGCTCGAAATATTTGGCGTATTCGATGACCTGGAGATCGGCTTCAATCCCGACGTTCTTCCACATCTGCACGATGGCGCGCGCGATGTCGTAGTCGCTCGGAAACTGGCCATTGGTCGCGGCAAGACCGATCTTTACTGGATTGGCCGGGCTGAAGTTCGATTTGGCGAGGAGCTCCTTGGCCAGCCCCGGATCGTATTTAAACGAAAAATCCGGGAGATAGCCGGGGGTGCCCGGCGTCGCCAGCACCGAGAGCGGCACCGCGGCGCCGCCATAAAACGCCTTCGACAGCGCCGCCTTGTCGATGGCATGATGCGCGGCGAGCCGCACATTTTTGTCGGCGAACGCCAGATCGGCGCGCACATTGAGCAGGATTACCCGCGTGATCGGATCGATCTCCGCGGCAAACCCACCCTCCTTGTTGAAGCGCTCGACCTCGCGGACCGGAACGTTCAGCGTGCAGTCGACCTGTCCGGATTGGATCGCTGCCACCCGGGCGGAGGGATCCTTGACGATTTCGATGGTGACGCGGCCGATCTTTGCCTTCGGGCCCCAATATTTGTCGTTGCGCTCCAGGACGATGCGGGAGTTCAACTCGTATTCGGCGAGCTTATAAGGCCCGGTGCCGATCGGGTTTTTGAGGAAATTATCGTAGCCCTGGCCTTCGATGTATTTTTTCGGCACCACATAGCTGCCGAGGAACGCCATCCATTGCGGGGCGGTCGGCGCCGGCGAATTGAATTTCATCGTCGCCTTGGTCGGCGACTCGATGACGATGTCGTCGACCTTCTTCCAGGAATTCGCGGTGTCGAGCTTGATGCCGGACTTGATGCGCTCGAAGAAGGTGTAGCGGAAATCCTCCGTCGTCATCGGATCGCCGTTGTGGAACGTCACGTCATCGCGCAGTTCGATCGCCATGCTCAGGGCGTCCGGCGCAAGATTCCAGTTCTTGATCAAATGCGGAATCAATTTAAGTTTTGGGTCCTGATCGAGCGGCTGATCGAAAACGGCCTTGAAAACAGGCTGCGCATCCGGCGTAAAGCGCTGGTTGGGATCCCATGAGGGCACGTCGTTGGGCCAGCCGATCGTCACCGCATCGTTCGTGGCGGCGAACGCGATCCGCGCGGACGTACCAATCGTCGCGGCGGTCCCCAAGGCCAATTGCAGGAACGACCGTCGCTGGAGTTTCAACACCATGGCTATGCCCTCACCTCGCCCGAAACCCGGAAGCAACATTATACCGTAAATTTCCTCGCTGTCCGCTGCGAGCGTGCGCGGCATTTTCGGCGACTACGCCACGTCCTATCGCTTTGGACACCGGCCGGACTCTTGCGAATCCCGGGTTTCTTGCGAATCCCACGTCCGAGCGGTCACGCCACGGTCGCGCAACTTGTATTTTTGCACTTTGCCGTTCTCGGTTGTGGGTAACGCGTCGACGAATTCGATGAAGCGCGGCATCGCAAACGCGGCCAGTCGCGGCCGACAAAACTCGGTCAGGGTAGTTTCGGTAAGCGCGCTTCCCGGGCGCCGCACGATGGCGGCCATGACTTCCTCTTCGGCGAGTTCGGATGGCACCGGAAAGACCGCCGCCGTACCGACATCCGGGTGGCTGAGCAACACCTGCTCCACCTCGAAGGAGGAAATATTTTCGCCGCGGCGGCGGATCGCATCCTTCAAACGGTCGACAAAGCGAAACGAGCCGTCCTCTTCCCGCACCACACGGTCGCCGGTGTGGAACCAGCCGTCGCGGAACGCCTCGGCGGTCTTGTCCGGCATCGCAAAATAGCCGGTGGCGAAGGCGAGCTTGTCGTCGGCACTCAAGATCAATTCGCCGGCCTCACCGATCTTGGCGTCATTGCCGTTCGGGTCGAGAACGCGCGCGTGATAGCCCTCGACCACGGTGCCCATGCTGCCCGGACGTTGGTGCGCGGTGGTCGTGCCGATGACAAAATTGGTCTCGGCGGAACCATACCCGTCAATCAAATGGATGCCTGAGCGCTCCTTGAATGCGATATGGAGATTGGCAGGAACTCCTGGCCCCAATCCGCAGCGCACTTGGTGGCTGTGCTCCTGCGGCGACGGTTCTCGGGACAGCAAGATCGGCACCATGGCGCCGAGTACAAAAGTCGCCGTGGCGCGATGGTCGATCAGGCTTTGCCAGAACCGCGACGCCGAAAAGCGCGGCTCGGCGACAAGCGTCGCGCCGGACAGCAAAGCTTGGTAGAAGGCGCCGAGCGCATTGCTGTGGAACAACGGCAGGGTGGTGCAAAGCACGTCGCCCTCGCAAATCTCCAGGTTGCGAATGCCATTGAGGCCCCACCAAAAATACTGCGCTTGCGGGCAGCACACGCCCTTCGACGGTCCGGTCGTTCCGGAGGTGTAAAGGATCGCGAGCAACTGGCCCGGATCGGTACCGCCCGGATCGACGGCCGCAGCGCGCGACGGCACAGGAGAAACGGGACGTCGGTCGAACGCCGGCGCTACTTCCGCACCGATCAGCCAGAACCGCTCTACCGCAAGCCCATTCAGATCGACGTGATCGAGCGCGCCGAGCAGGTTCGCCTCGACGATCATGAGCCGGGCGCCGGAATTGCGGAGGATGTGCTGCAGCTGGGGTCCACGCGAGGCCACATTGATCGGCACCGCAATCGCGCCGAGCCAGGCGCAGCCGAGAAAGCTTTCGATATATTCGGCACGGTTGGAACACATCAGCGCGACGCGATCGCCGGGCCGAATGCCCGCTGCCACGAGCGTCCCGGCAAAGCGCGCCGCAAGACCGGGCAGGTCCTCAAAGGCAAAACTCACGTCTTGCGCCGCAAACACCCGCTGGCCGCCGTAGCGGCGCGCCTGCCGTTGCAGGATCGCAGGAATCGTTCGCTCCCCCGGCGGAAAAGCGGCGAGGACGTCGGCGACGCTCATCGGCGCTTCTTCCTCGCCGGGCTTTTCGCCTTCGCGGCCCTTTCACCCGCTGCAGGCGCAGGCTTCATATCGGGCGACGGCACCAGCGCAAGTACGCGCAAAGGGCTGCCGCTGCCCTCTTTGATCTTGAGCGGCGCCGCGATGACGATCGCGCCGACCGGCGGCAAGAGATCGAGATTGGTCAAACACTGCAAGCCGAAACGGCCGGAGCCGTGCATATAGTAGTGACAGGGATAGGGCGGCTTGAGATGAAACGCTTGCCCGGCGTCGGTGCCAATCGCCTCCGAGCCGAAGCCTAAGACCCGGCGCTCCTCGACGAGGAATTGCACAGCGGCGGTGTCGGGTCCAGGCGTGTGCTGGCCGGTCGCGTCGATGTTCTGATAAGCCACGGGATCGGTGCGCTTCGACCAGTCGGTTCGCATCAGGATCCACGATCCCGCGGGAATACGCCCGTGCCGACGCTCCCATTTACGCAAGTATTCCACCGACAGCAGGAAATCGGCATCCGTTGCCGCTTCGCGCGAACAATCGATCACGCAGGCCGGCGCAATGAAGCGTGCGGCTGGAATAGTGTCGGTAGAGTTGTCGGGCAAATGCCGGCCGGAAATCCAATGGATTGGCGCGTCGAAATGCGTGCCGGTATGTTCGCTGCAAGAGAAATTGTTCCAATACCAGCCGGGCCCGCGCGCGTCGTAGCGCGACGCTTCCTCGACGCGGAACGGCCACGCTTGGCCCATTTCCGGCGGCAGCACGATCTGTGGAAAATCCGGCGATAGCGTCTGCGTGAGGTCGATGACACGGATGCGGCCGGCGACAAGAGCGGCGGCCAATCGCAACAGCACGTCACTCATTGGTCACCTCGGCAACGCGGCAAGCTCGCGCTCGAGCGCTTTCGGATTGTCGCGCCAGCGTTCGAGCCAGTCCTGGGCGATATCGCCCGGAAAAACATCCTCGGCACCGCCGCGCAACGCTTCGACGATGTCGGCTGCGAGCCGCACCGGCGCGATTTTCGGCGGCGGCAAGGCTTGGTTCCATTCGTCGTCGATCGGTCCGGGAAACACATTGATGACGCGCACGCCTGCCGGCGCCAGTTCGGCGCGCAGGCACTGCGCGAGCGACAGCGCGGCCGCCTTTGAGGCCGAATAAGTGCCGTGCGCGGGGAAGTTGGATAGCGCGAAAACGGAGAGGAGGTTGACCCAGGCGACAGCGCTCGACTGGCCGTCGGCCCCGCGCGCTCGCATCGCCGGGGCGAATTCCTGGGCGAGCCGCAGCAGCCCGAAATAATTGATATCCATCTCGGCGCGCGCCACTTCCACGCCGTCGCGGGCGGCGATGCCGAAATTGCGATGATGATCGGCGGTGTTGATGACGATATCGACCCGTCCGCCAATCTCGCCGGCGATGTCTTTAACGCCGCGCGAATTGGTGAGATCGAGCGGTAACAGCGAAACCTGCTTGAGCGACGATAGCCGATCGAAGCCCGGCGGTTTCTTCCAGGGTTCGGCGTAACCCGCCCAAACGAGATCGGCGCCCGCCGCGACGATCGCCTCGACCAGCGCTTGGCCGAGCGCCGTCTTAGCGTCGGTAATCAAGACCTTGCGAAATTTCGGATCGCAGGTCATTTCACGAAGCTGGCGATCGTCAGCCATGTTCGGTGTGTCCTTTTCCGGAATTGCGACAAGCGCCGCCTGCCCCGCCCGGTCGAGATTGGCAACAACGCGCACCCGCGTCGGCGCCGGGGCGCAGTCGCCATGCAGGTGGGCAACCAGGATCGGGCCGCAATCGAGCTTGATCATGCCAAGCCGCCACGGCACGCGCTCGCGGTAGAACAACTCGTTGCTGTGGCGCAGCATGGTCTCCGAGACCAGTTCGCCGCCACCACCTTGCGCGCGCCAGTCGAGCCGCTGCGACAGGCAGGCGTGGCATGCTTCCCGCGGCGGATATTGCGTCGTCCCGCAATCGCGGCAGACTTGCAGTTCGAACTTTCCTCGTGCCGCTGCCGCCGTAAGCCCGAGCGCAACGCGGCTGCGATTGCCCGGCGGCAGCATCGGCTGCCGCGTTCGCAAAACCGGATTTTTACGCGGCGGTCGCGCCAAAGGAGCGGTCATGATGGACCTCTTTGGCCAGCAAGGATCGCCGCGCCGCTGCATAATCCGCGATCGTAATTGATCATGCCGAAGCCGCTGGCGAGACCGACCCGTGCATCCGCAACGGCGCCCCCGAGCGGCTGGCCGATCAATTGCCGAATAATCTCCACTAGGCCGAGGAAGCCGCCGGCCGCGCCCGCTTGGCCGAGCGACAATTGTCCACCCGATGTATTGACCGGAAACGTCCCATCGACCGTAAAGCTGTTGCGCCGCACAAAGTCGGGGCCTTGGCCCTTTTCGCAAAATCCGAGATCTTCCAATTGCATCATGCAGATTACCGGATAGTCGTCGTAGCTCGACATTACGTCAACGTCTCGCGGCCCGATACCGGCTTGGGCGTACAGCTCGTCGCGATCGAGCGCCCAGCCGCCGCGATACTGAATTGGATCGTCGGGAAATGCGTTGTGCCGTTCCATCGTCGAAAGAATACGCGCGTAAGGCAGGCCGAGTTTCTCGGCGTGTTCGCGGCGCAATACCAGAAAGGCCTCCGCGCCGGCGCAGGGCATGACGCAGTCGAACAGACGAAGCGGATCGGCGATGAGCCGCGCGTTCAGATACTCTTCGAGCGTGAGCGGCTTCTTCATCAGGGCATGCGGGAAATTCATGCCGTTGGCGCGCTGGGCGACGCAGAGTTTGCCGAAATCCTCGCGCGTGGCGCCGTAAGTGCGCATGTAATAGTCGGTCAGGAAGGCAAAGCTCGCATTAGGTCCGCCCGAGCCGTAGGGATAAACCGCATCGCGGGCAAACTGACTGAAAGTGGCGACGTTCAGGCGGAACGAATCGGTATGGTTGGTATCGCCCGCGAGGCATGCAACCGCCTCGGCATCGCCCGATTGCACCGCCCGCGCGGCGCGGCGCAGCGCAACGATGCCGCAAGCGCCGCCCATCGGAATATGGTCAAGCCACCGCAGGGTAAGCCCGAGATGCTGCGTCAGGCCGACCGCCGTGTCCGGCGCGAGCGTGAAACTCGATACACACAACCCGTCGAGCTTGTCTTTGCCGAGGCCGGAGCGCTTCAACAGCTCCGCGAGCGCGCGGGCGAGAAACCAGTGGGCACCGTGGATCGAATAGCGCGCATAGGGCACCGTCACAGGGACGGTGACGACGACGTCGTCATAGGCGGCGCGTTGGCGGCTCATTCGATATTATTCTATTCCTGCCCTGGCCATACTAGAGGCAAGCGAGCGAGACGGAAGGCTGCCATTAAGAAGTAAGGTGGAAAATTACGGTAGGCTTGGCGGCGGAACACGTCCAGGCAACGCGATCGATATCGACCCGATAACCGACCTGCCGCCGATGTCGCCAAATCGTAGGGACCACGCTTGCATATCCTCATCAACGACTTTATCGGCGGCGTCCTCGATCGCGGCATCCCGCTCTATGTGCGCAATTTGGCCGACGGGTTGCGGGAAGAAGGATTTCGCGTCAGCGTCGTCCGCGCGCCGGCAATGTGCCGCAAACTGCCGCGAGGCCTGTTGTACTTGGTCGCGGTCGCGGTCGAGCAGATCGCATTGCCGCTGTTCGGATGGTGGTTGCGCGCCGACCTTACGCTCTATCCCTACAACTCCGTCAGCCTCGTCGATCTCCTCACCCAACGCGGGCGGATTGTGGTGCACGATCTGGAGCAGCTCAATCGCCGCCTGTCACCGTCCAAGGCATATTTTCTTACATGCTATCGCACCATCAAATGGCTCGACCGCCCCATATTCACGATTTCCGAACTGTCGCGCCAGAGGATAATCGCGAGTGGCCTGTTTGGCCGAGGCGCGATCACAATCCTGCCGAACACCTTTTATGCATTCGAGCGTTTTCTCAGCGCTGAGCCGGCGCAGCGCGAAGCGAAGACATCTATTCTGCTGTGCAGTGGTTCGACCGCGAACAAAGACATCGAATCCGTTGTCGCCGACTTTCTACCAAAAGCGCTTGCCGGCGGCTATCGCGTCTCGATTCTCGGTCTTCACAAGACGGCGGATACGGAGCGCTTCGCCTCGCTCGGCACATACTTAGAGAGCGGGCAATTGCGCATTTGCGGCCAGTTGTCCGACCGCGAAGTCGCCGCCGAATATCAGGCCCACGAGATTGTGTGGGTGCATTCGCTGCGCGAAGGCTTTGGCCGTTGTGTCGTCGAAGGCCGCCTCGCCGGCAGTCGCGTGATCTGCACGGACATCCCCGAATTTGCCGAGCTGCGCGACGCCGAAGTCCACCTCTACAAAAACGCGGCGGAATTCATGGTCACACTCGACCGGCTTTCAAGGACGGACACGGCGATCAGCCCCTACGAGGGATACCGTTATCGCGAGCTTTTGCGCAGCGCGATCAACGGGGGTCTCTAACCACCGCGCGCGAGCCCGATCTCAGCTCGCCAATGCGCTGTCGATGATTTGGCGGCAGGCGACGAGTTCGTCGAGCGCGCCCTGAAGCTTGCGGCGCTCCTCGACGCCAAGGGAACGACGCTGCACTGGCGCGATTGGCGATTCCAGTGCCGGCTCACGCCGGCCATGCGGCGGCTCCGGAATGCGTTCGTCGATGGGCGGCGGCGCGAGTGCAAACAAATTCGGCTCCGGCCGCGCTGCCGCAACCTCTTCGATCTCGTCGTGGCGCTCTGCCTCGGCCTTATCGTCTTCGTGCTCGGGCGGCGGCGGTTCTGCGCCTGCTCGCCACACGTCCTGGACGAACGCAGCACCTTGTTCGCGCATAATCCGCTGCACACCGCGGATGGTGTAGCCTTCGCCGTAAAGGAGATGACGCACGCCGCGCAGCAGATCGACGTCGTCAGGACGGTAGTAGCGTCGTCCGCCGCCGCGTTTCATGGGCCGGATTTGCTGGAAGCGGGTTTCCCAGAAACGCAACACGTGTTGCGGCACGTCGATCTCGTCGGCGACTTCGCTGATGGTACGGAATGCGTCCGGCGCCTTGTCCACTAGCCCAATCCTCGCGGTAGCAGCTTTTTCTTATCTCACGAAGGCAGAAATCACCGCTAGAGCACGGTCAAAAGACCTATTCCCCGCAGCGGTGTCCAGTTACGGTGTCATGCCGCCGGAGGACTGTCTGAATCGGAATTGATCCGCTGCTTGAGGATCGCTGACGGCTTGAACACCATGACCCGTCGCGGCGAAATCGGGACTTCCTTGCCGGTCTTAGGATTGCGGCCGATGCGCTGGCCTTTCTTGCGCACCACAAAGGAGCCGAACGAAGACAGCTTCACCGTCTCGCCGCGCTCCAGGCAGTCCGTGATTTCTTTCAGTACCAGTTCTACGAGTGTTGCGGATTCGGTGCGCGACAGTCCAACTTTTTGATAGACCGCCTCACACAAATCGGCACGTGTGACCGTCTTTCCCGCCATCGCCAGCCCCGAGCACGGCGATCGATCGATCATCGATCAAGATATCGTGCTGAATTATCAAGGATATTAGCTTGTTGGCGGACGGTCAACGGGCTTCCTCGCCATTCCCGCGGCGGACTACCACCGCACCAGAGCGGCACCCCAGGTAAAGCCGCCGCCCATCGCTTCGAACAGCAGCAGGTCGCCCCGTTTGATCCGACGGTCAGCCACCGCGTCGGTGAGCGCCAGCGGTATGGAGGCGGCCGAGGTATTGCCGTGGCGGTCGACGGTGGTGACGATCTTTCCGGGTGGAATGCCGAGCTTATGGGCCGAACCGTCGATAATCCGCTTATTCGCCTGATGCGGGATGAACCAATCGATGTCGGCGGCGCTGTACCCGGTTGCCGCGAAGGCGTGCTCGACCACATCCGTGATCATTGCCACGGCGTGGCGGAACACCTCTTTCCCCTCCATGCGCAGATGGCCGACGGTGCCGGTCGATGACGGGCCGCCGTCGACATAAAGCTTCGACTTGTGCCGGCCGTCGGAGCGCAATTGCGTCGTCAAGACGCCACGGTCGTCGCGGGTTCCCGGCTGCTGCTGGGCATCGAGGACCACGGCGCCTGCGCCGTCGCCGAACAGCACGCAGGTCCCCCGATCGGTCCAGTCGAGGAGCCGCGAAAAGGTCTCCGAGCCAATCACCAAGGCGCGCGCGAACGACCCCGATCGCAACAGCGCATCGGCCGTCGCCAGCGCATAGACAAAGCCGGAACAGACGGCCTGCAGATCGAAGGCGGCGCCGCGGGTAATGCCGAGGTCGGCCTGCACCGCGACGGCACTGGCGGGAAAGGTGTTGTCGGGCGTCGATGTCGCCAGCACGATGAGATCGATCGACTGCGCATCGACATGCGCGTGGCTGAGCGCGGCCTGCGCCGCCCGCACCGCCAGCTGCGATGTCACTTCACCGGGCGCGGCGATGCGCCGCTCATGAATGCCGGTGCGCTGAACGATCCACTCGTCCGATGTGTCGACCTTCTTGGCGAGGTCTTCATTGGTGAGGACCTGGCTTGGCAGATAGCTGCCACAGCCGAGGATGACTGAACGCAATTGCGTCACGAGGCTGCTCCGCCGATCGCTCGTCGCGGCGGCTTGCCGGGCCGCCCAAGCGCGGTTCGGATTTTGGCCAGGAGCTCGTCCTGGACCACGCCGTGACCGAGCTCGATGGCCGCCGCAAACCCTTCCGCGTCGGTACCGCCGTGACTTTTGATGACGATGCCGTTGAGGCCGAGAAACACGCCGCCATTGGCGCGGCGCGGGTCCATGCGTTCGCGCAATTGGCGAAACGCCGAACGCGCAAACAGGTAACCGATCCGTGCACTCAACGATCGGGTCATGGCGCCCTTGAGATATTCGCCGATTTGCCGCGCGGTTCCCTCCGCCGCCTTGAGCGCGATATTGCCGGCAAAACCTTCGGTCACGACGACATCGACTTTGCCGCGGCCGATGTCGTCGCCTTCGACAAAGCCGCGATAATCGAGATCCGGAAAGTCTTCTCCGCGCAGGATGCGGCCGGCGTCGCGCACTTCTTCCAGGCCCTTTGCTTCCTCGACTCCGATATTGAGGAGGCCGACCGTCGGACGGGCGAGGCCAAACAGAATACGCGCCGTGGCGGCCCCCATGACCGCGAGATCGACCAGGTGCTTGGCATCCGCCCCGATCGAGGCGCCGACATCGAGCACGATCGATTCACCGCGCAAGGTCGGCCACAGCGCCGCAATCGCCGGGCGGTCGATGCCTGGCAAAGTCTTCAGATTGAATTTCGCCATCGCCATCAGTGCGCCGGTATTGCCGGCCGACAGCACCATATCGGCCTCGGCCTTCTTGACCGCGTCGATGGCGAGCCACATCGACGATTTCCAGCGGCCGTAGCGCAGAGCCTGGCTGGGCTTGTCCTCCATCCGCACCGCGACGTCGGTATGGACGAGCCGCGAGACTTTTTTGAGCTCCGGCCTGGCATCGAGCAGCGGCCCGATGAGCGCGGCATCGCCGAAAAAAACGAATGCATTATCGGGATGGCGCTGGCGCGCCAGTTCCGCCCCGGCCACGACCACGGCGGGGCCGTGGTCGCCCCCCATCGCATCGAGGGCAATGCGGACCTTGTCAGACATTGGCCGGCCTTGCGGTCGCTAGGACCCCGATTCCGAAATTCGCATGCAGTCAGTGTCTCGTTTCATGCGGATTTCGGAATTACGGGTCGCCAGTAAATTTATGATTTTTGTGCGGTTTTTTAGGATTTGCAGTTCCGATCGGGGCGCGGGCTAAGATTATAGGAATTTCGGACCGGCCGCACTAGCCCTTCAGCTTGGCCAATGCCGCAAAGGGGCTTTCCTCAGGCTTGGGCTCCGCCGGCGCCTCGAAGCTCGCGCCGGGCTTCCGAGGATAGGGATCCAGTCCCAGAATCAGGAATTCGGTGGCAAGCGCCCCCAGATCGACCACGCCGCCGACAAGAGGCTCCGGATCGTTCAGCTTTGCATCCCGGGGTTTGCTGTCGCCTTCGTCGTCGTTCGCCGCCGCATCCGCCCCAGGCTCCGGCGGCATAAAGACGAGGTCGAGCCTTTCCTCGATTTCGTTGACCAGCGGGTCGAGGGTGACGACGCAGGTCTGCCCGACTGTCGCCGAGACGAGGCCGGTCACATGCACTCCGGCTTCACCGCGGCGCCTCAGGTCGAACTGCGCTTCCAGGCGGGGCAGATCGCGCAATCCCGCAATCTGCGCGATGGCCGCGCGCGCGGTATCGTCGGCCACGAGTTCGACGCGCTGACCGGTCGCGGCGATCTCCTCGACCATGAGCGTGTACTGCCAGGGCGCCGCGGCGCCATTGGCGGATTTCTGCGGAGCTTTTTGCTTAGGCATCGGCGATCGCCTCGGGTTCGGGAAAGACAACGTCGCCGCGCAGCAAGGCACCCTCCTCCTGAGCCTCGAACTGCCGCAACGCGGTTCGCGCATAACGCGCCAGCCGAAGAGCGCCATGACTAGATCCATGGCCCGCTTCGGCATCCGCAAAGATATTACGCGCCACCGCCATCTCAAGCTCGCGTTCGCCCGGCGCCGCAATAGCCGCCAGATAGGCGGCCTGCCGGCCGTAAAAGGCTTCGCCAAAGCGGCGCATGCGCTTCGGCACAGCAAGATCGCCGACGCCCATTTCCCGGAGATTAGCGTCGAGATCGCGGCAAAATACGTCGAAAAGCTCCTGCCCGACGCCGGGCGCGGCGTCCTCGCCGCGATCGAGCCGGGCCAACAGCAACACGAGATGCAGCACGATCAAATCGAAACGGCCCTCGACGGTGTCCGCCACCCCATAGCTCGTGTAGAACGCGGGCGAGCGCGCTTGCGCCACGATAGCGCCATAGAGGGCGGCAATGTTGCGGCCACGCGGGTTCGGCCGAAAGCGCCTTAAGATCATAAGGTTAATCCGGATCGCTGCGATGGTTTGGGAGCGGCGCTGGGCAAGCCCAATTGCCAATGTCGGACTTTGGGGTTACGGCACGCCGCGGCTCGGCGCAAGTTAGGGACGATGATGTGGGGCTGTTCTAGGCGAAGCATGAGCCGAACCGCATGGGCGGCGCGCGGCGCATTCCTTGCGCTCGCGCTTGCGCTCACGGGATGCGGCACCGGCGAAACCTTCCAGCGCGGCTATGTGCTGCCGGACGGCGCGCTCGAACAGATCCCGCTCGGCGCATCGCAGGAACAGGTGCTTCTCGTCCTCGGCACCCCGTCGACGGTCGCGACCGTGAGCGGCGAAGCCTTCTATTACATCTCGCAAAAGGCCGATCGCCCGATCTCCTTCATGCAGGCCAAAGTGACCGATCAGCGTGTCATCGCCGTCTATTTCGACAGGCAGCGCAAGGTTCAGCGGCTCGCCGAATACGGCATGAAGGACGGCAAAGTATTCGACTTTATCAGCCGCACCACGCCGACCACCGGCAACGACCTCAACGTCATCACCACCATCATCCACAACCTCGAGGGCAAGGGCTCGTAAGCCCCCGCCGATAATTGCGTCGCGCTGTCGCGCCGCGATCAGTGCGCCAGCACCGCGAGCAGCAACAGCGCCACGATATTGGTGATCTTGATCATCGGGTTGACGGCCGGACCCGCGGTGTCCTTGTACGGGTCGCCGACGGTGTCGCCGGTCACCGCCGCCTTATGGGCGTCGGAGCCCTTGCCGCCGTAATGGCCGTCTTCGATGTATTTCTTGGCATTGTCCCAGGCGCCGCCGCCCGACGTCATCGAGATGGCGACGAACAGGCCGGTCACGATCACGCCGAGCAACATCGCGCCGAGCGCCGAGAACGCCGCCGATTTACCCTGCGCGCCGCCGCCCGCGACAAAATAGATGACGTAGTAGACGACGATCGGCGACAGCACCGGCAACAGCGACGGGATGATCATTTCCTTGATCGCGGCCTTGGTCAGCATGTCGACGGCGCGTCCGTAATCCGGCTTGTCGCGGCCTTCCATGATGCCGGGCCGCTCTTTGAATTGCCGACGCACTTCCTCGACGATGGCGGAGGCGGCGCGGCCGACCGCGGTCATGCCCATGGCGCCGAACAGATAGGGCAACAAGCCGCCGAACAGCAGGCCTGCGACCACATAGGGGTTATTGAGCGAGAAGTCCGGCGCGACGCCGAGGAAGTACGGATGGTCCTTGGCGCCGGCGACGAAGAATTTCAGATCCTCGTTATAGGCGGCGAACAGCACCAGCGCGCCGAGGCCCGCCGAGCCGATCGCATAGCCCTTGGTCACGGCCTTGGTGGTATTGCCGACGGCGTCGAGCGCGTCGGTCGATTTGCGCACTTCCTTCGGCAGGCCGGCCATTTCGGCAATGCCGCCGGCATTGTCGGTCACCGGGCCGAAGGCATCGAGCGCCACCACGATGCCGGCGAGCGCCAGCATGGTGGTCACCGCGATGGCGATGCCGAACAGGCCGGCGAGATTATAGCTGACCAGGATGCCGGCGATGATGACCAGCGCCGGTAACGCTGTCGCTTCGAGCGAAATCGCAAGACCCTGGATGACATTCGTCCCATGGCCGGTCTGCGAGGCTTTGGCGATCGACTGCACCGGCCGGAAATTGGTGCCGGTGTAATATTCGGTGATCCAGATGATCAGGCCGGTGACCGCAAGCCCGACAATGCCGCAGATGAATAGCGTCTGGCCCGAATAGGCGACGCCCGGCAGCGGTCCGAAGCCGATCAGATAATGAGTCACGCCGGCGATGCCGATCAGCGACAGCACCGCGGTCGCCAGCATGCCCTTATACAGCGCGCCCATGATCGATTGACTGGCGCCGAGCTTGACGAAGAAGGTGCCGATGATGGACGCGATGATGCAGACGCCGCCGATGGCGAGGGGGAGTGTCATCATGGTCATCACCGTGGCGGGGCCCGCGGCTGCGAAGAAGATCGCGGCGAGAACCATGGTGGCGACGGTCGTCACCGCATAGGTCTCGAACAAGTCGGCCGCCATGCCGGCGCAATCGCCGACGTTATCGCCCACATTGTCGGCGATGGTGGCCGGGTTGCGCGGATCGTCTTCCGGAATGCCGGCCTCGACCTTGCCGACCAGATCGCCGCCGACATCGGCGCCCTTGGTGAAGATGCCGCCGCCAAGCCGGGCGAAGATAGAGATCAGCGATGCGCCGAAGCCGAGCGCGACCAGTGAATCGATCACCTCGCGGTTATTCGGCGCCATATGCAGCGTGCCGGTAAGGAAGCCGAAGTAGAGCGTGACGCCGAGCAAAGCGAGACCCGCGACCAGGAGGCCGGTGATGGCGCCGGCGCGGAACGCGATTTCGAGACCGCCGGCCAGAGATTTGGTCGCGGCCTGGGCGGTGCGCACATTGGCGCGCACCGAGACGTTCATGCCGATGAAGCCCGCCGAGCCCGACAGAATGGCGCCGACCGCAAAGCCGATGGCGACCAGCCAGCCGAGGAAATA
>Ga0181526_10001638_pt1 | contig 20935 bp, 17 predicted proteins | sample PEATcosm2014_Bin_35_FD_119750 | JGI IMG/M metagenome (GOLD analysis project Ga0181526, IMG submission 119750) | Peatland microbial communities from MTU Mesocosm Facility, Houghton, MI, USA - PEATcosm2014_Bin06_30_metaG | ecosystem: Environmental > Terrestrial > Soil > Wetlands > Peat | place...
TTCGACATCCAGGCCAGCGCGGACCTGCAATCGTGGCTGGACCTGGGCAGCGTGATGGCCGACACCAACGGCTTGATGCAATTCGACGACACCAACGCCTCGAACTACAACGCCCGCTTCTACGTCACCTCACCGCAGTGAAGAGAATTAAGAATTATGAATTATGAATTAAGAAAAACAGCAGGGTGGCAGAGCCGTCCCGGCTCTGAGGATACAGCGGCGGGACGCCGCTTCCACCGTGAGGAAAGCAAGAATTATGAAGTCCGGATTCTTTAACCACAAAGAACAGAAAGATCACAAAGAGAAAGCTGGTCTTGGACACGAATGCGAGGCAGACGGATGAATGAAAACGAGTTGCGGCTCGACGCCCGCCGTCGCCGTCGCATGATGGCGCGATTCACTGTTGTGTTTGTGCCGGGCTATGGAATGGCCTGCCTGCCTGATAAAGCTTCATCTCAACCTGAAGTTGCCCGGCCAGCCTGGTGTTGGATTGCGCCGCAGCCAGGCGCAAGGCGCGCTGCGCGGTTTCCACCGCTTCGGAAAACCGCCCAGCCTCGGCACAGGCCGCGGCGAGGGTGTGAAGGATGATCAGGTTCTGTCCGCCGGCCAGTTCATTGGCCTGCCGGGCCAGTTGCACCGCCTGGTCGCCGTTGCGCAACGAGGCCTGCGCACAAGTGGCCAGCAGCCAGGCCAGATTATTTTGGACTTCCATATCGGCCGGGGCGATTTGCAGCGCGTTTTGGAAGTGGGCGATCGCCTGGTCCACTCTGCCCTTTTGCAGAAGAGCGTTGGCGAGGTTGACGTGGACTGACGCGTTGTCCGGCATGATTTCCAGCGCCTTTTGGTAATGAGAAATCGCTTCGTCCACTCTTCCCCTTTGGCGCAGAGCGGTTCCGAGATTGTTGTGGGCTTCCCCGTGGGAGGGCTTGAATTGCAGCGCCTCCTGGTACTGGACAATGGCTTCGTCCAATCTGCCCTTTTGGCGCAGAGCGTTGCCAAGGCTGTAGTGGGCTTCCGCGTCGGAGGGCTTGAATTGCAGCGCCTCCTGGTATTGGGTGATCGCTTCGCCCACCCGTCCCTTTTGGTAAAGAGCGTTCCCGAGGTTGTTGTGCGCTTCCTCGTCGTCAGGATTGATTTGTATGGCTGCGAGGAAATGGGAGATCGCTTCCTCCGCTCTCCCCATCTTGAAAAGAGCGATGCCGAGGTTGTTATGGGCTGCCACGTTGTCGGGATTGATTTGCACCGCTTGTTGGTAATGGGTGATCGCTTCGCCCACCCGCCCCTTTCGAAAAAGAGCGATGCCGATATCGTAGTGTGCGTTCGCGTCGTCGGGATTGATTTGCAGCGCCTTCTGGTAATGGGTGATCGCTTCATCCACTTTTCCCATTTGCAAGAGAGCGTTGCCGATGTTCAATTGCGCATCCGCATAGCAGGGCTTGAATTGCAGCGCCTCCTGATACTGGACAATCGCGTCGTCCATTCTGCCCTTCTGGAAAAGAGCGAGTCCAAGACTGTTGCGGGCGTAGGGGTAGCGGGGATTGATTTGCAGCGCCTTTTGGAGCTGGGCAATGGCTTCCTCCACTCTGCCTTTTTGGAGAAGATAGTTGCCGAGGCCGTTATGGGCCACGTAGTTGTCTGTGGTGCAGGCCAGCGTGTGGGTCCACAGGGTTTCCCTGTTTTGCCAACGCGCGGTTTGTTTCCAAGCCCAGACCATCAGCGCGACGAGGATGGCGGCCATAAGGGCCCCGAATACGATGTGCAATGGCCCGTGCTGCATCCACTTCACGCGCCACTCCGCCGCCAGCCACGTCACCGCCACATAAATCCCAATCTGCGGCAGGTAGGTGTATCGGTCCGCATGGGCCTGCCCGCCCACTTGGATGATTCCCGCCACCGGCAGCAGCATCACCAAATACCAGAGCCATCCCATCAGCAGCCATGGCCGCCTCCGCCGCTCCTCCCACGCAACCACTGAAAGGCTGGCCAGAAGGGTGCCAGCCAGTGCCGCTTCCCACGCCGGCACGCCGTTTTGCGGAAAGGGATAAGGCACCGCCAATCCCGCCGGCCAGACCATCTGGCCAAGGTAAACCATACAGGCTGCCAACGCATTGCCCAAGCGGTGCGGCAGTGAAAATGATCCGTCCGAATGAATGGCTTCGTTCTGGGCCAGAAGCGTGGCAACGCAGGATGCCGCGGAGAGCGCCAGCAGGGGCAGCTTTTCCAGCACCAACCCTGAAAGCTTTCCGGGTTCCACCCGTCGCAACGGCCAATAATCCAGCAACAGCAGCACCACAGGCAGCGTCACCAGCATCGGCTTGCACATCAGGCCCAGCGCAAACAGAAGCAGCACCAACCCGTAACGCCCCCACGACCACGGACGGCGGGCATAGCGGACATAGGCGCCGATTGTCAACATGAAAAACAATCCGCTGAGCACGTCTTTGCGCTCGGCCACCCACGCCACCGATTCCACCCTCAACGGATGGACGGCAAAGACAGCCGCGACAAACGCGCTGCGCCAAAGCGCGCCGGTCATCTGGCGCAGAACCAGGAAGAGCGCGATCACCGTCGCGGCGTGGAGGAGGACATTGGTGAAATGATGTCCGCCGGGATGCAGTCCGTATAACTGGCAGTCGAGCATGTGGGAAAGCCAGGTCAGCGGGTGCCAGTTGTTGGCGTGAACGCCGTTAAACGCCCAGACGATTCCTTTGAGCGTCAGACCCCGGGCCACCATCGGATTATCATACACATAATCATCGTCGTCGTAGTCCACGAACTCATGCCGCAGCGTCTGGCCGAAAACGGCGAACGTGATCGCAACCAGCACAAGGCAAACCGCAGGCACCCGCCAGCGTTGATCCCGGCGGCCCGCGCCAATGGGGACTTCCAGCGGAGATTGTTGGCCGATCATATGGATTCATTTAGCCACAAAGACCAAACAGAACACAGAGAGAAAAAAGCCGTGTTCGGAATGGCCGTGGCGGTGGCAGACTTGTCGCACCGAAGCCCCGAAAGCTTGCGGGGAGAAGGCGGATTTGTTGGCGGGCAGAGCGGGCGGGGTGCGGCAGACAAAATGTTGATATGCCGGCGGGGTTGACGCCTTTCTCTCCTGTCGCGGCGTGAATCGGCCAGGCTGAAATTATGAGGGGGCAGGTCGCGGCTCGACGCCCGTCTGACCCGCAAAGTGCTTGCTTTTTGGAGGTGTGCGGCCCAGCTTTCCCCCCTAATGAATACCGGCACCCGCCACAACATTTTACTGACAATGTGCGCTCTTCTTTCATCGGGAATTTTTACGGCCCGCTCCCAGGACGCCTCGCTGGGCGAGTTTGAATCGCAGGGCGACGTTGGTTCGCCCAAGCTGGCCGGCTCGGCCAGCTACGACCCCGCCAGCCAGGAATACACCCTGAGCGGCGCGGGGACGAACATGTGGTTCACCACCGACCAGTTCCATTATCTGTGGAGGAAGATGAAGGGGGATTTCATTCTTCGCACACGGATTGAATTCATCGGCCAAGGCGCCATCGCCCACAGAAAAGTTGGCTGGATGGTGCGCCCGAGCCTGGAGACGGGCGCGCCCTATGCGGATTGCGCGGAGCACGGGGACGGCCTGACCTCCCTGCAGTTCCGCCGCGCGGCGGGAAGCAATACCGAACAAATCGCGCTGAGCATCAGCAACGCCAACGTGCTGCAGTTCGAGCGCAGGGGAAACAATTATATTTTTTCGGCGGCGCGTTACGGGGAGCCGTTTGCCAGCGCGCAACTGACCAACTTTGATTTGGGCGACGAAGTGTGCGCCGGGCTTTTCATTTGCTCGCACACGGCGGACGTGGTGGAGAAGGCCGTTTTCCGCGACGTGCGAATCATCCGCCCCGCGCCGGAAGGGTTTGTGCCCTATTCGTACTACATTGGGAGCGTGATGGAAATCCTCAATGTTCAGAGCGGCAAACTGGAGCAGATATACAGATCGGAGGAGCCGTTCGAGGCGCCAAACTGGACGCGCGACGGTCAGGCGCTGATCTATAACATCAGCGGACGGGCGGCGGGCTGGGGACGATTGTGCCGCTTCGATCTCGCCCGCAAGACACCGTCAATCCTGAACACCGAGCCTTGCGTACGGAACAACAACGATCATGTGTTGTCGTTCGACGGGACCATGCTGGGCATCAGCGACCAGAGCGAAATTCACGGCGGGCAGTCGCGTGTTTTCACGGTGCCGGTCGGAGGCGGAGAACCCAAAGCGATCACGCCGTTGACGCCGTCCTATTTTCACGGCTGGTCGCCCGACGGAAAATTTCTCGTCTATACAGGCGGACGGAACGGAAAGTTCGACATTTACAAAATGCGGTCCGACGGCGGGGGAACGGAAACGCGGCTGACGGAGGCGCCGGGCTTGAGCGACGGCCCCGAATACACGCCGGACGGGAAGCATATCTATTTCAATTCCACCCGCAACGGGACAATGCAACTGTGGCGGATGAAGCCGGACGGGCGGGACCAGGAACAAGTGACGAACGACGAGTTCAACAATTGGTTTCCCCATGTTTCTCCCGATGGAAAATGGATCGCATTTATTTCCTTCAGCAAGGAGGTGGATCCAAAGGACCATCCCTATTACAAACAAATCTACCTTCGCTTGCTGCCGATCAAGGGCGGCCAGCCGAAGGTGATAGCCTATGTCTATGGCGGACAAGGAACGATGAATGTCCCTTCGTGGTCGCCGGACAGCACGCGGATCGCGTTTGTCAGCAACACGCGATAATGTCATTCACAGTGGCGGCGATGATTCCCCCCAGCCGCGAAATTAATCGCGAACTGAACCGCCCACCGGTTTCGCCTCCACGACTTCCATTTGTTGCAATGCCTCGTCGTGGCCCAAAATCAGGGCGGCGGCGATTTCTTTCGGCTTAACGGAGAAGGAGCCCACCGGCAGTGGCCGGAACGGACGAAACACCTGGATCCGGACCCCCGGCGGCGGTTCCTTCATCAAGTCGAGGGCGGCGTTGTAATTGACATTTTGCCGCGCGGTCCAGACCCGGGCCACTTCGGGAAAATCCGGGTAGGCCAGCCAGCCCATCCAGCGCGGGATCGGTTTGAGGCGGAAGGCGGGATTGTGTGTCAGCACCACGGTGATGTCCGTCGCGCCATCCTGTATAGCCCGCTGGAGGGGAATGGGATCCGCCACTCCGCCGTCGGCGAAGGGATGGCCGTCCACGTAATCAAACCCGCGCGTCGCCAAAGGCATGGAAGAAGTGGCGCGGAGGGCCGCGAAGACCCGGTCATCGCAGGCATGAAAATAAACCGGTTCACCCGTATGACAGTCGGTCAGGACGATGAAAAAGCGGGTGGGCATCTTTTGCAGCAGCTCGACGGAAAGCGGGATGCGCTTGCGGATGACATAATCGACCAGGTAAGCCAGGTCAATAATTGGTTTGCGCCGGAGGAAATTGCTTTTGCGAACGACATTGCAGGCCAGTTCGCGCCAGATGGCCAGACCCGGCTCCCACATGTCCGCGACGAAATAGGCTGCCGAACAGGCGCCGGAAGAGGCCGCATAAACCAGATCGTATTGCCGCCGCCCGCACTCCTGAAGATAGGCCAGCACCCCTGCCGCCCACGCTCCGCGCATCGCTCCGCCTTCCACAATCAGTGCTGTTTTGTGGCGGGCGACCAACCCTGCATTTCCAACCATTGGTGACAACATCCCCGTTCTTTCATCGGCAACCCGGCTGCGTAACTTGAGTCCCCTGATGAAATACCTTCTCCTTTGCCCCAATATAGCACACTTCCGGCCGAATGATAGTTGTTTCCTGCTTCGTTTCAGCCGACGTCTGCCATAAACTCGGCGTCGAACGATGAGCACGCGGTCGCAAAACGATGAAAAATTCCCTGTGGATAAAGGCCACCGGAAAGTGTAGGATACCATCATGACAATCACGAAACAGGTCGTGGCGGCCCGGATCGCGGCCTATCTCCATCACGAGATCACGCTGGCGCAACTGGTGGATTGGTCGGAGCGCGCCTTGATGGACGGCGAATTCGCCGAAGGCGATGCTGCCACGCTTTCACAAGTTGTCTCCCGTCTGGGTTTGACGGATGTGCGCGCCTTCGGACTGGCGTGGGATGATTGCGAAGAGATGCTCCGCAAGCTTGGTTTTGCGCCCCGCGTGGAAGTGGTGGCCGTGTGACTCAAATTACCGCCCAAATAACCGTATGTCATTGACACCTTCCACCATGTTGCCGCTGGGAACCAGCGCGCCGGACTTTCGCCTGCCGGATACCCGCGGGCAAATGATTTCGCCGGCTGATTTTAAATCGGCCCCGGCCCTGCTCGTCCTTTTCATCTGCAACCATTGCCCCTATGTCAAACATATCCGGTCCGCTTTGGCGGACCTGGGCCGGGAATACCAGCAGCGCGGGGCGGCCATCGTGGCCATCAATTCCAACGACGTCCAAAATTACGCCGAGGACAGCCCGGAAAAAATGAAGCAGGAAGTGAAGGCGGCGGGTTATGTTTTTCCCTACCTCTACGACGAGACGCAGTCCGCCGCCCGGGCTTATCGCGCCGCCTGCACGCCGGATATTTTTCTTTTTGACAAGAACCGCAGGCTGGTTTATCGCGGGCAGTTCGACGACAGCCGCCCCGGCAACGGCCGTCCGGTCACGGGCCGGGACTTGCGCGCGGCGCTCGACGCGGTGCTGGCGGGCAAACCGGTCGCGGAACGGCAAACCGCCAGCATGGGCTGCAACATCAAATGGAAGCCGGGCAACGCGCCCGATTATTTTTGAGGGACGTCCGCCGGGCCGGGGCTTGGGGGATTCGGCCCTTCGGGTTGCACCAGGCGGCCGAAGCGCGGGATTTCCGGCCAGATCCAGGCCACCGCCAGGACCACCAAAACGGTGGCCACGCCTCCCGACACCACCGAAAAGACGGGGCCGAACCACTGGCTGACCAGCCCTGATTCAAACCACCCCAGTTGGTTGGAGGTGCCGATAAATAAATTGTTGACGGACGAGACCCGTCCGCGCATCGCATCCGGCGTGAGCAATTGCACCAGGGTGTGGCGGACAATCACGCTGACGTTGTCCACAAAACCGCAGAGGAACAGCATGAGCATCGAAAACCAAAACCAGCGCGACCAGCCGAAAGCCACCGTGGCCACGCCGAAGATTATCACCGCCGCGATCAGGGCGCGTCCCGCTTTTTCCATGGGAGCACGATGGGCCATGAGCAGGGCGCAGGTGATTGAGCCGACCGGCAGGGCCGCCGTCAAAAGTCCCAGCCCCTGCGGCCCAACCTTCAAGATGTCCTTGGCATATTGGGGCAATAGTCCGGTCGCCCCGCCAAACAAGACAGCGAACATATCCAGGGTTATGGCGCCGAGAATCACGCGGTGGTTGAAGACAAACCGAAATCCGCCCAGAAGCGATTCGATGGATACCTCCTGCTTCACCACGGGCTTGTGATGCGCGCGGACGAGGCAAATCATGGCCAGACAAAACAAGGCAGCCAGGGCGTTGAGGGCATAGACGGTGGCCGCGCTGTGGGTCAATGCAATGAGGGCGCCGCCCGCCGCCGGACCGGTCACGGCGGAGAATTGGAAGGTGGTGGAATTCCAGTTGACCGCCAGGGGAAATTCCTCCCGGGCCACCAATTGCGGAAGAAATGACGCGCTGGCCGACCAGAGAAAAGTTTGCGCCACGCCCGCCGCGAAGAGGCAGATAAAAATCCACGCCACCGGCATCCCCTTCCAGGAAACGAACGCCAAACCCAGCGAGGTCAGCGCCATCGCTCCTTGCATCAGGATAATCACCTGCTTGCGTTCCCGGGTGTCGGCGACGTGGCCGGCCGGCAGGGTCATGACCACCATGGCCAGAAAGGCGGCCAATCCGACAAAGCTCAAGGCGAGCGCGGAATGGGTGCGCTCATAAATTTCCCAACCCACGGCCACCGTCAGCATTTGCTGGCCGAAGGAGGCCATGACACGGCCCAGCAAATAATACAAAAAATCCCGGTTGCGCAGGATGGCGTAAGGGCTGGCTCTTGGGTTTGTCGAAGGTGGCGCCACGCAAAAAATTTTACGGCCCGGCGGCGGCGCGGTTTTCCAGCGGGTCCGTCAGCTCGATCCTGCCCTCAAACACAAAGTCGGCCGGACCGCTCAGAACAACGTTGGTGAATTGGCCGCCGCTTTTTTCAAAACTCACATCCAGCACTTTTCCGCCCAGCACTTGCACGGCGACGGGCGATTGCAAATGGTGCAGTTCAGCCGCAATCAAGGCCGACGCCGTCACCCCCGTGCCGCAGGCCAGCGTCTCGCCCTCCACTCCGCGCTCGTAGGTGCGGACGCGGATGGCGTTGCCGCCGGGTAATTGGACGAAATTCACATTGGTGCCGCGCGGCGCGAAATGGGGGTGATGGCGAATCTCCGAGCCGAGGTTCAGCACCATGGCGCGGTCCGCGTCCGGGACAAACAGCACCGCCTGGGGCACGCCCGTGTCCAGAGAATGAATGGCCGTCGGCCCGATGCTCAGCGAAATCATCTCCTGCAAACGCATGTCCCTGGGCGCAGTCAGAGTGACGGCCACGGCTTCGCCCTTGAAACGGGCGGTGACAACACCGGCGCGGGTTTCAAAGGTGAAGCCATTCTGCGCGCTGGTCAGCCGCCGGACAAAGCGGCCGAAACAACGCGCGCCGTTGCCGCACATTTCCGCCAGGCTGCCGTCGCTGTTGTAAAAGTCCCAGGCCCAATCCGCCTTGCCGGAGGCGCAGGGCTTGAGGACAATGAGGCCGTCGGCCCCAATGCCCCAATGACGGTCACACAAGCGCGCGGCCTGCGCGGCGTCGAGCGGGATCGTTTGGGCGCGATTATCGATCAACACGAAATCGTTGCCCGCCCCGCTCATTTTGGTGAATTTGACGACCATGAGGGAAAAGGTAGCAGTGGAAGGGGCGCACTTCAAAGTGGAAAAAGAGCTTTACACCTGGAGGGCCGCTGCGCACATTATCCGCGTGTCTGCTTATGCTTTAGACAACGGCCAAATGGTTCAGGCCCCGCAGGCGTCGGATTTGGATTCGCTCACTCTGCCAGTTTTGGAAACCGCCATCGCCCGGTCGCAAGATTACCTGCTGCGCGAGCAGAAACCGGAGGGTTATTGGATCGGCGAACTTTTGGTTGATTGCACCTTGGTGGCGGATGTGCTCGCTTTCCATCATTGGAACGGTAGCGTGGATGAAGACTGGCAGCGGAAAGCGGTCAATCACCTTTTCGCGATGCAGGTTCCGACCGGCGGCTGGAACATTTATCCGGGCGGCCCGGCGGAAATCAACGCCACGGTCAAGGCCTATCTGGCGCTCAAACTGGCCGGGGTGCCGATGACCGACCCGCGCATGTTGCGCGCGCGCCAAACGGCCCTGAGCCTGGGCGGGATTCCGCGCCTGAACACCTTTTCCAAGCTCTATCTCGCCGTGCTCGGCCTGTTCCCCTGGAAATATGTGCCGACCATTCCCTGCGAAGTCATGCTCATTGGAAAATGGTTCTACGTCAATTTCAACGAGATGAGCTCCTGGAGCCGCTCGATGATCGTGCCGCTCTCAATCATCAACCATTTCAAACCGACCCGCGCACCGCGCAGCGGAGCCACGCTGGATGAGTTGTACCCGCACGGCTTTCACGAGCGCGATCTCATGCTGCCCCGCGACCCGCAACGCTTCACCTGGCGCAATTTTTTCATCTGGGTGGACAGCGTCAATAGATTCGCCGAGCATTTTGCCAAACGCAACATCCATCCCTTCCGCAAGCGCGCCCTCAAAAAAGCGGAGGAATGGATGGTGGCCCGTTTTGAAGGCAGCGACGGCCTGGCCGCCATTTTCCCCGGCGTGCTCAACTCGATGATCGCCTTCAAAGCCCTTGGCTATCCGGACGACCATCCGCTTGTCCGCCGGTGCGAGGAGGAATTGGAAAAACTCACGCACGAAACCGAGCACGACGTCCGTATCGAGCCGTGTATGTCTCCGGTTTGGGACACGGCCATCGTCACCATCGCGCTGCACGAGTCGGGGTTGTCCAGCGATCATCCGGCGCTGGTCAAAGCCTGTGAATGGCTGATGGCCCGGGAAGTCCGTTTCCGCGGCGACTGGCATTACAAAAACCGGACGCAGGTCGAACCGAGCGGGTGGGTCTTTGAATTCAACAACAAATGGAACCCGGACGTGGACGACACGGCCATGGTCCTGCTGGCCCTGCGCAAGATTCCGACGTCCGATCCGCCCCGGCGCGACGCCTGCTTCCAACGGGGCCTGGACTGGATGCTCACCTTCCAATGCAAAGACGGCGGCTGGGCCTCTTTCGACAAGGATTGCACCAAAAGCATTTTGGAAAAGGTGCCGTTCGCCGATCACAACGCCATGCTGGACCCGGAGTGCGCGGACATCACCGCCCGCATCCTGGAACTGCTGGGTTACGAGAATTTCACCCTGGAAGAGCCGCAGGTGCAAAAAGCGCTGGAATTCGTCCGCAGCCGCCAGGAAGCCGACGGCTCGTGGTACGGGCGCTGGGGCGTCAATTATATATATGGAACATGGCAGGTCCTGCGCTCCCTGCGCGCCCTGGGGCTGGACATGTCCGAGCCGTGGATAATCAAGGCGCGCCACTGGCTGGAAAGCGTGCAGCACGAGGACGGGGGCTGGGGGGAACGTTGCAACACCTATGACGACCCGGTCTTCAAAGGCCAGGGGCCGAGCACCGCTTCGCAAACCGCCTGGGCCGTGATGGGCCTTTGCGCCTTCGACGATCCGCACCGGCCCAGCCTGCAAAACGGCATCGATTACCTCGTCCGCACACAAAACGGCGACGGCACCTGGAGCGAGACCGAAGCGACCGGGACGGGATTTCCGAAGGTGTTTTATTTGAAGTACGACATGTATCGGAACAGTTGGCCGTTGCTGGCCCTGGCGACCTATCGAAACATGCTGCCCCGCGTTCTTCGGGGCGAAAACGGCTGGGCGCAAGAACCATCGGCCACGGCAGCATCCGCAGGTTTTGGCGGTTGAACCGCCGGTCAACCGGGAAATCGGCAGTCCTTTTCGATTGAGAATTGGCCATTGAAAATCTGTTATTGGTCATCGGAATACAATTGTCCGAATCGATGCCTGGCTAAATGACAGATGACAGATTTTCAATGACCAATTCTCAATCCTTTCAATCGCTGGAACTTTTCCCAAGCCAGAGAAGCGCCAAGAAAAGTGAAATTCGCGCCACCGGCCCCGCCTTTCGCGCCGGGCCAGTTTTGCCTTGTCGCTCCGGGCGGCTTTGCCCATCCTTAACGGCGATGCCGGAGCGAGTTGTATCGGATGTGTTGGCCAAGCCGGATGCCGCGTTGGAGTTGACGCTGCGTCCGTCGCTTTTTTCCGAGTTTGTCGGCCAGGCCAATGTCAAGGAACGCCTGGAAATCGCCGTGCAGGCGGCCAAACAGCGCGGCGAAGCCCTGGACCATCTGTTGTTTAGCGGGCCGCCCGGCCTGGGCAAAACCACCCTGGCCCACATTATTGCCAAAAGCATGGGCGCGGGCCTCAAATGCACCAGCGGCCCGACCATCGAGAAGGCCGGCGACCTGGCCGGCTTGCTGACCAATCTGGAGGAGGGCGATGTCTTGTTTATTGATGAAATCCACCGTTTGCAAAAGACCATCGAGGAATATCTCTATCCGGCGATGGAGGATTTCAAGCTGGACATCATCATCGACCAGGGCCCCAACGCCCGCAGTGTGCGGTTGAATTTGCCCCGTTTCACCCTGATCGGCGCGACCACGCGCAGCGGTTTGTTGACAGCGCCGTTGCTTACCCGTTTCCCCATTCGCGAGCGGCTGGATTATTACACGGCCGATCAATTGCAGCAAATCGTCGTCCGCTCCGCCAATCTGCTCGCCATTGCCATCGACCCGCAGGGCGCGCACGAAATCGCCCGGCGCAGCCGCGGCACGCCGCGCATCGCCAACAACCTGCTGCGGCGCGTGCGGGATTATGCCCAGGTGCGGGGCGATGGCAAAATCACCGTTCCAGTGGCCGATCAGGCCCTGGCCATGCTGGCCATCGACCAGAACGGCCTGGATGAAATGGACAAACGGATTTTGGAAACCATTATCGTCAAATTTGCCGGCGGCCCTGTCGGCATCAATTCCCTGGCGGTGGCGGTGGGCGAGGAACCCGACACCTTGGAGGAGGTTTACGAGCCGTTCCTGATAATGGAAGGGTATCTCAATCGGACTTCGCAAGGCCGCGTGGCCACGGAATTGAGCTACCAAAAGCTGGGCCTGAAAGCCCCCGGCGGCCAACAACCCAAACTTTTTTAATCTCCACTCTCTTAAACCGCTCTCATCCAAAGGTTCACAAGTCAGCAAGGACCAAGGGGGCAAATTTCCTGTGAATCCTGCCATACCGCCATCATACTTTACATTTGGACTGACTACTTGTACAGTTCACTTGCATGATCGCAAGACCATTCTGGCTACAGAGGATTGAAGCTGCCTGGCGCGATGTTCCGATCGCATGGCTGTGCGGCGTCCGCCGCGTTGGCAAGACCACTTTGGCCGAGAGCCTCGGCGCGGATCGGATTCTTTACGTCAATTGCGACCTGCCTGCGGTGGAGGACAGTGCCAGGCACGGCTCGTTCTCTCTTTTCCAAAGGGTTTTGAAGCGCAGAAGGAACGACAGACAAACAAAAGTACAAATGACAGCGGACCGACAGAGTCCATATTATTTTCTGCGCTCCGTGGTCTAAAGGATGGGGCCCACTTATGACAGACAGCGTGGAAAACAATATGAAACACTGGTTATTACTTATACTTGTGGAATTGGTTGCCTGTGGAGCGTGGGGCCAAACGACAAATATTCCTGGCGGATCAGAGACCATCGGTATTTACCTCGTCCAACATCCTTCATATCCCGGCAGGGACACTGACAAGAATCTTAAAATTGTTGAGCTCGCCGATCACCCAATACTCTCGGACAATGATTTCGTTGACTGGAATGTAACGAATCACACAATTGTAATAACTCCGGTTGCTGCGATTCGATTGGCGCAGGCTTGCCATTTCCGTGTTATACCGTTCGTGGTCGTGGCTGGCGGCGAACGCATTTACCTTGGTATGTTTGAAACCCAACTTGCTTCAGTTGGTTATGGGGTGCCTGTTATTATTACCGATAATCTAGTAGGGCATTGCTTTGTAGGGGACGTTCCGACTAACATCTACAAGATGAGCGAGAAGGAAATTGCGAATGTTTTGAATAAGAGCCGAACGACGAACGTAACGCTTCCAATTCAGTTTGGGTATCCGGAAAGGTCGCCGGATCCGGGCCAAGATAGGCGGGGTGATATGAAACTCAAGGACGCTGTTAAACGGTTATTTGCGATACGCGGACTCTGACGTGTGCTTTTTTGTGGAACGATGTAATTTTATTGCCTGTATCCGGTTTCAACAATCTTAATCTGTGGCGCAGGGAAAGGGGTCGGTTCCGAGCATGTCAACATTTTCTCATCCGCACCCCGCCCACTCTGTCCACCAACAAATCCGCGTCCGCTTAAAAATATTTCGGAATGACCTCTTTCTCAAACCCCCAAACGGACGGCCGAAGCTTCAGGCACATGGGCCATTTCCTGCTCGCTTTTTTGGCGGCAGTGATTACATTTGAAAGGATGAACGCAACTCAAGTCATCGAAGAAATCCAGCGGCTGCCCGATGAGCAAGTCGAGCGCGTCTATCAATATCTTTTTTCGGCGGATAACGAAGTGGATCGCGCGTTGGCGGCATTCGACCGGTTGCCGCGCAAAAGCGGCCTGACGGAAGAGGAAATTCTCGCCCTGCCCCGTGCGCGTTCTTCTCGACAGTAACGTCTGGCTTCTTGCAATTTACTCCCACGAATTGATCTGGAAAGGCTCCTCGAAAACAAGGAAAAGAGGGGGTGTTCACCGGTCTCAATCTGTGGCTCTCATTCCCCTGCCCAACATTCCCCTGCCACCTCCGGCTTTTCCGCTCTGCGTTCTTTCGCGGCCATTATGCAGTTCACGCAGATTAACGCCGATACGGGAAAAGCCTGCTTCATCTGCGTCCATCTGCGTGATCTGCGGGCAAAGGCCTTTTCTCTTGTTCCCTCCGTCGTTGCGCCCGCCTTGCCCTGAAAGCATTCCAGGTTCAGGGTTCGCCTATTTAGAGTATTTCGCGGTTAAAGTTCTTAAATCTTTGCAGTTCAAGCCTTTAAGTTGAATTTGCCTCAAAAGTGAAAGTTTTTTACAAATTCTTTAAAATATCTGTTGACGAAATGATGCATTAACCATAATATTTATCTAATGAATAATGAAACAGTGAAATATATGAAAGAAAACTCAAACCAGTTGTTCCAATTCGCCAAACCCCGGCCCGCCGCCGAGCCCGTCGTGCTCGGCCGGTTGCTGGACGACATCAAATCCACCATCCAGGCCCATGTGGTCATCCCGGAACAGGCGGCCACTGCCTTGGCAGTGTGGGTGGTGCATACTTACGTCTATAAGGAACGCGATGCTGTCGCTTACGTCGCCATTGAGTCACCGGAGAAAAGGTGCGGCAAAACAACGCTCCTGTCTGTCCTCGCCGGACTCGCCTCCAGGAGCCTGGTCGCTTCCAATATCACCGTCGGCGCCCTGTTCAGGGCCATCGACGAGTACGGGCCAACCCTCCTCATAGACGAAGCCGACACATACTTGACAGGCAACGGCGTCATGCGCGGCATCCTTAATTGCGGCAATACCTGGCGCACCGCATTCGTCATCAGGTTGCAGTCAACCGTCCAGGAAGACCAATGTCTCGAAACAGCGGAGGAAGCCGCGCCGGAAGAAGGCCCAAGGCGGGAAAAGTTGGTGCGCTACGATTGCTACTGCCCAAAAGTGGTGGCCATGATTGGCAATGTCCCGGACACCATCGCCGACCGGTCAATCGTCGTTCGAATGCAGCGCAAACTGGTGGCTGAAAAATGCCTGCCTTTGACAGAGTTCAAGCCGGAAGGTTTGGTCGGAAAATGCCTCCGCTTTGCGGCGGACAACAGCCTCGCCGTATCACAGGCCGCGCAGACAAGATTGCCGGGCCTCAACGACAGGGCCGCCGACACTTATGAGCCGCTGGCAGTGCTGGCAGCCATCGCCGGCGAAACATGGTTCGGACAGCTTCGCGACGCCGCAGCCTGGTTGGCAGGCGGGGAAATCCACAACTTGCAAGGCGCGGGCCTGTTGCTCGACCTGCTCGAAATCATGGTCGGTGAAGAAGGGACCAAAATCCTCAGTCGCGTCTCGGTGGACAGGCTCTCAGGTGGAGAAGGATGGGTTCCATCAGTCCATTTTGAGGGGAAAAGGGTAACAGAAGTGGAAATCGCCAGGGTTTTGGCGAATTACGGCGTCAAGCCGCGGACAATCCGCGTCGGAACGAGCGTCGGTCGAGGCTACATCGGCACAGACTTCCGCGAAGCTCTCAAGCGTTACGTGCCGAAAGACGCCATCCAGCTCAGGTTGCAGGAGATGGAGCAAGCCAGCAGCCTCAGAAAGGAGGCCCGGGCGCAGTGGGAGGAAGAACAAAGGGCGCACACCAGGAAGCAGGCAGAAAGCGCGGAGAGAATAGACGCCGGTGAGGGCCTGGACGTCATCGCAGAGAAAAAGGCAGCGATCGCAGAATTGCGGTCGGAAAAGCGCTTCCGCGACCAACTCAATGCCTGGAAGGGTGCTACAGGTGCAACAAAAAAGCCAAATTGTAGCACCCCTGTTGCACCCTAAATCATTGATAATCAACGTTTGTAGCACTGTAGCGGGGGGGTGGGGGGGACATCCGGTTCAAAACCGGATTTGCCCCATCAGAAAACGGCTGACAATCCGCCCCGACGCCTCTAAGGTTCGGGTGCGATTATGCCCAAGCGCACTGACATTCATTCCGTTCTCATTATTGGCGCGGGTCCGATCATCATCGGACAAGCTTGTGAATTTGATTATTCCGGCACGCAAGCCTGCAAAGCGCTGCGGGAAGAAGGCTACCGCATTGTCCTGGTCAATTCCAATCCGGCGACCATCATGACCGATCCCGAATTCGCCGACCGCACTTATATCGAGCCGATCACACCCGAATGCGTCGAAAAAATCATTGCCCGCGAAATCGCGGAAATGCGGCGCATCGGCGCGAAGGGCAAACTGGTCCTGCTGCCGACGCTCGGCGGCCAGACGGCCCTCAACACCGCCATGGCCTTGCATCGGCTCGGCACGCTCGAGAAATATGGCATCGAGATGATCGGCGCCAATGCCGCCGCCATCGAGCGCGGTGAAGACCGCCAAATCTTCAAAGAGTTGATGCTCTCCATCGGTTTGGATGTCCCCATCAGCGGCACTTCCCACAATCAGGAGGAATCCCGCGCCGTCGCCGAAAAAATCGGGCGTTACCCGTTGATCATTCGTCCCGCCTACACCCTGGGCGGCACCGGCGGCGGCATCGCCTACAATCGCGAAGAATTTGAAACCATGGCCAAACGCGGCCTCGAACTTTCGCCCGTCTCCGAAATCCTCATCGAGGAATCGCTCCTCGGCTGGAAGGAATTTGAAATGGAGGTCATGCGCGACAAAGCCGACAACTGCGTCATTATATGTTCGATTGAAAATTTTGATCCGATGGGTGTCCACACTGGCGATTCCATCACCGTGGCGCCCATTCAAACGCTGACCGACAAGGAATTTCAGATCATGCGCGACGCCAGCTTTGCGGTCATTCGGGCCGTTGGCGTGGAAACCGGCGGTTCGAACATCCAGTTCGCGGTCAACCCCGACAACGGGCGCATGGTCATCATTGAAATGAACCCGCGCGTCTCGCGTTCCTCGGCCCTGGCCTCCAAAGCCACCGGGTTCCCCATTGCCAAAATCGCCGCCAAACTGGCCGTCGGCTTTTTGTTGGACGAGATTCGGAACGACATCACCCGCGAAACGCCCGCCAGCTTCGAACCGACCATTGATTACGTCGTCACAAAAATTCCGCGCTTTGCCTTCGAGAAATTCGCCGAGGCCGATCCGACGCTCAACACGCAAATGAAGTCGGTCGGCGAGGCCATGGCCATAGGCCGCACCTTCAAGGAATCATTGCAGAAGTGCCTGCGCTCGCTGGAAATTGGCCGCCACGGCCTTGGCGGCGATGGCAAACCGTGGCGCATCGGGGGCGAAGTCTATGGCGACCGGGCCATTTTGCCTGCGGAACTGATCCGCCAAAGACTCAGTTCGCCCAACGCCGAAAGAATATTCTTCATCCGCCACGCCTTGCGCGCGGGGTTCGGCATCGAAGAGATTTACAACCTCACGAAAATTGACCGGTGGTTCCTGGTCCAGATCAAGGAGATCGTGGATTTTGAGGAAGAACTGGCCGCCGCTTCTTAGCGGTGCCCGCCGCCGCCGTGGCCGCCGCCAAAACCTCCACGGCCAAATCCGCCGTGACCAAAGCCTCCTCTGCCCCAACCCCATCCCCATCCACCAGGGCCCCAGCCCCAACCCCAACCACCAATCACAACATTTGGCCCGTAGTAATAGGGATAACCATAATAAGGGTAAACGCCGTAATCCGGAGCAACTACAGGAGGCGCGGCATCCGGGTATGGGTACACGGCAGGCGGCGGGGTGCCGGGCATGACCACAGGCGGAGCTGTATTGCCAGCGACGACTGGATTATTACCAGCCGCCGTTGCTGCCGTCGCTTGCTGTTGCTGCTGAAAGGCCTGTGCCTGCTGCTGGTAGGCCGCATCCGCCTGTTTCTGCAATTCGCCGTCGCGTTTAATCAAATGATAGGTCACCTCCTGCGGCACGCCCAAGTGTTGCAGGTAAATGATTCCGTCCGCGTCGAGATGGAAAGGCAGAACGGTATTATCAATATAGCCGACTATGACTTCCTTGCTGATTCCGCCCTGGTACATTTTGACCACCTCCGCCACGCCGAAGGCAAGCGCCGGAGCCGGCGCGCCAACGCTGGCAGCCGGGGCTGCTGGAGGCGTGGTCACGGTTGCCGGCGCGGTGTTCGAAATCGTGCCGTCCGCCGCAGCGAGATTCCAGGGAATACCGATGAAAACGACCGCTGTGGCAAGGGAAATGAGACTGACCCAATAAACTGATGCGTGCTTTTTCATATTTTCAACTCCTTCGGAACGGTTCACGTCCAAATTTTACCCTTCTTTAACCCGCCATTATAATACGCCTGCATCGTTGATTGGGCAAGGGAAATTCATGTAACATCATGTAACATTATCCGGGATTTGCTTAGGAGGAGGGTGTATGAGTGAAGCCGAAGCAGACCAGAATATGGGAAAAAAATGTCCGAAATGCGGAGGGCCGCTGCCCTCAGGCGTGCTGGAGGGGCTATGCCCCGCCTGCCTGCTCAAAGAGGGCGCCGTCAACGATACTGGCACGCAGCCGGAAGCCGCGCCGTTCCAGCCGCCGGGCATCGAGGAGGTGGCCCGGTTGTTTCCGCAACTGGAGATTCTCGCGTTCATCGGCCAGGGCGGCATGGGCGCCGTCTATAAGGCGCGCCAGCCGGCGCTGGATCGCGTCGTTGCGCTGAAGATTCTTCCGCCGCAGACAGCGGGCGGCCCGGGCTTTGTCGAGCGATTCAATCGCGAAGCGCGCGCGCTGGCCAAGTTGACCCATCCCAACATCGTGGCCGTCCACGAATTCGGCCAGGTGAACGGGCTGCCGTTCTTTATCATGGAATACGTGGATGGACTGAACCTGCGGCAGTTGGAACGGGCGGGCAAACTGTCTCCGCGCGAGGCGCTTCAGATTGTTCCCCAAATTTGCGAGGCGCTTCAGTTCGCCCATGACGAAGGCGTCGTGCATCGTGACATCAAGCCGGAGAATATTCTGGTAGACAAGAAGGGCCGGGTGAAGATCGCCGATTTTGGCATCGCGAAAATTTTGGGCGGCGGGCCGGATGTTGCTCTCACGGACACGAGGGGCGCAATCGGCACGCCGCATTACATGGCGCCGGAACAGGTGGAACACCCCACGACGGTGGATCATCGCGCGGACATTTTTTCCCTGGGGGTGGTGTTCTATGAAATGCTGACGGGGGAATTGCCGCTGGGGAAATTCGCCCCGCCGTCGTCCCGCAAGGTGGAGGTGGACGTGCGGTTGGACGACGTGGTGCTGCGTGCCCTCGAGAAGGATCCGGAACGCCGCTACCAGCAAGTCAGCCAGGTGAAGACGGCGGTGGACACGATCGCCAGCACCGCGCCTTCCGCGCCGCCGCCGAGTGGCGAGGCGCTGGCCCGGGAAATTCTGGCGCGCGATTACGAGTTGAACATCGGCAGTTGCCTGCGCCGCGGCTGGGCGCTGGTGCGGGGGGACTTCTGGCCCATCGTTGGCATCACGGCGCTGATTACTGTGCTGTCGTTCATCGCGCATTCCTCCGGGGCCGTTTTTTCATCGGGCAACGGTAAGACCACGGCGGAAGGGTCGGTGCTCGGCATCCTCATAGGCGGTCCACTCGCCGGTGGATTATATATGTTCTTCCTGAAAAGGATTCGTGGAGAGGCAACGACCGTCGATACAGCCTTCTCCGGCTTCAGCAATCGTTTCCTCCATCTCTTCCTTGGCTCCTTCGTGTCGCTGGTGCTGATCGTGCTCGGATTCATCTGCTGTATTTTGCCCGGCATTTATCTGGGGGTGGCGTGGACGTTCACCCTGCCTCTGATTATTGACAAGGGGCTGGACTTCTGGTCGGCCATGGAATTGAGCCGCAAGACCGTGACCCGGCATTGGTGGAAATTCCTTGGCTTCGTAATCCTCCTGCTGCTGCTCAGACTGGCTGGCCTCCTGGTCTTCCTCATTGGATTTTTCATCGCCATGCCCATCTTTAAAGCCTCACTGATGTATGCCTACGAAGATCTGTTCGGCGGCGCGATGCAGACGACGAATCCGGCGCCGACCATGGTGGGCCCATCTGGCACGGTGGTGCAGGCCATCCCGGCCAAGCCGCCTCCCGTCCCCAACGGGACTTGGAAGTGGCTGGCGCCAGTGGCAGTTGTGACGGCAGTCCTGGGGCTGATCGCAGCACTTATCATCACCATTGCGGTGGTAACGCATCTGGGCGGGGAACGGCGCGACCGGGATACCGCCGCCCGGCCGGTCGAAGGAATTTCAACTGTTGTGGACACCGCGGCTTCTGGCGAAACGCACAAGATTTCGCGGGAAACGCTGAGGGGGCGATTGGCGGCGGCGTCTGTGATATACGAATCCGGGCCGAAGGATAAATCGTTGGCCGCAGTGGCCGCCGATGCCGCCAAGGCGGGCGAAGTGGACCTGGTCAAGGATTCGCTTCGGCAAATGTACGAAACCTCACGACGAAACCAGGCCGCGCGTGAATCGGCCCGCCTGCTGGCCGGGCGAGGGCTGAGAGAGCAGGCCATAGAAATAGCACAAAGCATCAACGAAAGTAGCATACGTGACCAGACTTTATCCGAGCTGGCGCAGTAAAGGTTTGGCCGCGAGAAACGAGCGTTTTGAGTCCTGATGATCCAACTCAAATGACCAACGCGACCGGCGACATTTTCGCCACCACGCGCTGGACGGTCGTGCTCGCCGCCGGGCAACGCGGCGCGCCCCAGGCGGACATTGCCCTGGAAGAATTGTGCCGCACTTACTGGTATCCGCTTTACGCCTACGTTCGCCGGCACGGTCATTCGCGCGAGGATGCCGAGGACCTCACCCAAGCCTTCTTCGCCCGCCTGCTCGAGAAAAATTACCTGGATGGAATCAGCAGCGAGAAAGGCAAATTCCGCGCCTTCCTGCTCACCGCCGTGAAACGTTTTCTCGCCAATGAATGGGACCGCGCCAACCGCCAGAAACGCGGCGGCGGGGTCAGGCCGCTCTCGCTCGATTGGCAGGATGCCGACACGCGCTACCAA
>Ga0181526_10001639_pt1 | contig 20931 bp, 18 predicted proteins | sample PEATcosm2014_Bin_35_FD_119750 | JGI IMG/M metagenome (GOLD analysis project Ga0181526, IMG submission 119750) | Peatland microbial communities from MTU Mesocosm Facility, Houghton, MI, USA - PEATcosm2014_Bin06_30_metaG | ecosystem: Environmental > Terrestrial > Soil > Wetlands > Peat | place...
GCCAATATGGCGCTGGTCGAGAACAACGCCGTTCTCGCGGCGCAGGTCGCGGTCGAACTGACGCGTCTGGGATGAGCGCGCCGCGAGCCCTCGTCATTGGCGACGTCATGATCGACACGATCGCGCGCCTCGACGGGCCGATCGCCTTCGGCTCCGACCGGCGCGCCAAGATCGCCGAGCGCCCCGGCGGATCGGCGGCCAATCAGGCGGTCTGGCTCGCCCATTTCGGCATCGCCGTGGATTTCGTCGCTCGCGTCGGCGCGGCCGACGTCGAGGCCGAGAGGCGCCTTTTCGCCCGCGCCGGCGTCGCCGCCCATTTGGCCGGGGATTCGGCCCTCGAGACGGGCCGGCTGATCGCCCTCGTCGACCCCACGGGCGAGCGCAGTTTCCTCACCGACCGCGGCGCCAACGAAGCGCTTTGCGCCGAAGATATCCCCGACGCGCTGATCGCCGGCGTCGATTTCATCCACCTCTCCGGCTATTCCTTCTTCGCGCGGTCGCCCCGCGCGGCGGTCATCGACGTGATGCGCCGCTCGGCGGGCAAGCCGGTCGGGGTCGATCCCGCCTCGGCCGAATTCTTGCGCGAGGTCGGCGCGGCGAATTTTCTCGCCTGGACGCGCGGCGCGTCGATGCTGTTTCCCAACGGCGAGGAGGCCGCCGTGCTGGCGGGGACCGAAGACCCCGACCGGCAGGGCGAGCGCCTCGCGGCGCACTATCGGCTCGTCGTGATCAAGCGCGGCGCGGCGGGCTGCGAGGCCTGGCAGGGCGAAAAGCGCTGGCGCGTCGCCGCGCCTCCCGCGAAGGCCCTCGACGCCACCGGCGCCGGCGACGCCTTCGTCGCCGCGTTCCTGGCGGCGTGGTTGCGGGGCGAGAAAATGGAAGCGAGCCTGCGCCGCGCGGTCGCGGCGGGAGCGGCGGCGACGCAGGTCGTCGGAGGGCGGCCCCTTCCCCCCTCGCGGGGGAAGGGGCGCGCGGGGGTGTTTGTCGGGATGTGAACGACCGAACGTCAAGGCGTCAACGTTCTGGCGAGGCGGAAGCCGACGGCGCCGTTGCGGTCGTCCGGGCCGTAACCCTTGCGATACGCCGCGCGCAGGACGCGCGGACCGTCGTTCCACGAGCCGCCGCGAACGACCCGCGCGTCGCACTTTTCCTCGGTCCAAGCGCCGCCGTCCCGCGGCGCTCCATCGTAACCGCGCCGGTAACAATCCTCGACCCATTGCCAGACATTGCCGTGCATGTCGTAGAGGCCGAACGCATTCGGCCGAAACGACCCCACGGGAGAGGTGTAGGCGAAGCCGTCGCTGCACGGCAGAACCGGCGAACCCCCCGGTTGCGGAATTTGCCTCTGCGCGGTCTTGTCCGCGTCGTTGCCGTATTCGCAAGACTCGGCGTCGGAATCCTCAAAGAAATAGCGGGGATAATTTCCCGGCTCGGTTCGGCCGCGCGCGGCGTATTCCCATTCCGCCTCGCTCAGCAATCGATAGGCCTTGCCCGTCCGGCCGGAGAGCCACTTGGCGTAGGCTTGCGCGTCGTCCCAGTTCAGGCAGGCCGCCGGATGCGATCCCGATTGCGCGAATCCCGGATCGCGCCAGTCGCGCGCGAATCGCCATTCCCATGACGCGCCGTCCCAGACGTAGCAGGTCGATCCCGCCTCGTAGCCGGTCGCGGCGGCAAACGCATTGAACTCGTCGACCGTCACCGGAAACTCGCCGACCGCCAGCGGATTGGCGATTCGCACGGAGTGTTGCGGACCCTCGTCGTCGAAACGGCCGGGCTCGCTGGCGGGCGATCCCATGGTGAACGAGCCCGGCGGAAGCACGACCATCGCCGGACAATCCACGCATTCGCGGAAGACGTCTCTCGGCTTCAGCGCGCATTCCTCCGCCGCCGACAGAACGCCCGGCGTTCGCGACGCCAGCGACGCCGAGGGGGCGCCCGAGCCGTCGCAATCCCCCGCCCCGGCCGGCGACGCGGCGGGCGCCGGTCCTGGCGAAGGCGCGGCCGCGAGAACCGCGGAGGGCGACACGGACGCGACGGCCAACGGGGCGCGCGCCAAATGCGTCGCGAGCCGGGACAGTCCCTGCGTCGCGATCAGGCCGAGAATCGCCGCCACGACGCCGGCCAGCGCGACGACGCCGGCGACCCGGAGCCCCTTGCGGGACGGACGCCCCGGCGCGGCCGCGGCGCGGGCGAAACTTGGCCGCGCGGGATCGGCGGCCGAAGGAAGCCCAGCCGAGGCGCCGGCCGGCGCGACCGGCGGCGTTTCCTCGTTCTCTTCGACAGCGGTCGCTCTCAACCCCGCGCGCCACGGCGCGCGGCGCCGCGCCGTCGCCGCCGTCGGCTCCCGCAGCGCCTTCACCACGCTCTCCGCCAGCTCGCCCGCCCAGCGCCACACCTCCTGAGATTTCGGGTCGGCGGCGGACAGCGGCCGGAAGTCGAACGACGGCGACCGGCGAAGCGCGTCCAGATGGTCGCCGAACACCGTCTCCTCCGGCCGCGTGCCGTCGACGTCGACGTAATGAATGGAGAAGATCAGGTCGTTTCGGTCCATCGCCCGCATGCGCCGGCGGAACGAGGCGAATTCGTCGCGGCAATATAGGCTTTTCAGAAAGCGCGGCGTGACGATCGGGATGAAGAAGGCGGTGTGGCCGATGGCGCGCTCGGCGGTCTCGGCCCAATCCGCGCCGTAGGGGATCGCGGCGAGGTCCTGCCAGAGCGTGACCTTGACGCCGCATTGCAGGACGATCCGCCTTCCGATGACCGCCCGCAACTGGCTCAATTGCCCGCCGCTGCTCGCGTCGTCCCGATGCGCGTAGCTCCAGAAGCCCACGGGATCGAGCATCCCCAACTCCCTCGACTGGCGTCCCCCCCGGCGCGGCGCGAGCCACCTGCGCCGACCGGGTCGGTCGCCGCCGACCAAATGCCTCGATCCGACGCGGCGGACAAGCCGCCGGCGCGCCGGCGAACGGAGTTCGTTCGCGCGAGACGCCGCCGCGCCGGGCGCGGGCGAAGCCGCGCGCCGTGTTCTTCCCGAAAATTGGAAATCGCGCAATACAGCCGGCTGGAATTTCGACAAATACCGATCCCGCCAGGACCGAATGCGCCACGGCGGCGCGAAGCCGCGCTTTCCGTTCGTAAGCTCTCGATCGCGACCGAAACGGCCAAGGAAAGGCTTGGAAAGTTTTGGCGCGGCGAACGCGCCTCCGTCCCTGCCGGCCCGAGAGCGCCGATGCGCCGGCGTGTTTTGCGAATTCGCGAGCGCCCACTCTGGACCTTTGCCGCCGCCGCCCCCAAATACCGCCTCGTTCCTTCCCCGAGAGTTGACCGCCATGTCGATCCGCCCCGTCAAACGCATCAGTCAATCGAGGCCCACCCTGGAGGGCGCCGGCGTAAAACTGCGGCGCGCATTCGGCTTCGGCGACACTTCCGAGTTCGACCCGTTCCTGATGATGGACGATTTCCGCGGCGACAGGCCCAGCGACTACATCGCCGGCTTTCCCTGGCATCCCCATCGCGGCATCGAGACGATCACCTACGTGCTCGCGGGCGCCGTGGCGCACGGCGACAGCCTCGGCAATTCCGGCGTGCTCGGCGCCGGCGACGTGCAATGGATGACCGCGGGCCGAGGCATCCTGCACCAGGAAATGCCGACGGGCGACCAGCAGGGCCGCATGCACGGCTTTCAGCTCTGGGCCAACCTGCCCTCCAACCTGAAGATGACGGCGCCGCGCTATCAGGACGTGCCGAGCCACGCCATCCCCGAAGTCGTCGACGACGACGGCACGCGCGTGCGGGTGATCTGCGGCGAGTTCTGGGGCAAGGCGGGCCCGGTCGACCGCGTCGCCGCCGACCCGCGCTATCTCGACGTCTTCGTGCCGCCGGGCAAGCGCAAGGTTCTGCCGGTGGAGACCTACCGCCAGGCTTTCGCCTATATTTTCGAGGGCTCGGGCTCGTTCGAGGGCGCCTCGCAGCCGTTCGGCGCGCTGCGCGAATCCCTGGTCGACGGCGAGGAGATTTTGGTGCGCGACGCCGTCGGCAATCGCTCGCTGGTGGTGTTCGATTCGGGCGACGAAGTGAGCGTGCAGGCGGGCGAAGCGGGCATCCGTTTCCTCCTCGTCTCCGGCCGCCCCCTGCGCGAGCCGATCGCCTGGCACGGCCCGATCGTCATGAACACCCAAGCCGAAATCCGCCAGGCGCTGACCGACCTGCGCGACGGCTCGTTCATCAAGTAGAGCCGCGCGCGGGCGTTCCGGCGCGTCCTGCATTTCGGCATGCGCGCCCCCTCTTTCCCCGCGCGCGGGGAGAAGGTACGCCGCGCGTCAATCCAATCGCAGCGCGTTCTAGCCCCCGAGCGCGGCCAGATACGCCGCCAGCGTGTCGGCGGTCATCTGCTCCAGCGAGAAACGGCGCTCGACGTGGGCGCGCGCGCGCTGCGCGACGGCTTCGCGCGCGCTGGCGCCGAGGGTCAGCGCGCTTTCGAGGGCGTCGGCAAGCGCCGGCGCGTCGCCGGGCGGAACGCGCCAGCCGGTGCGCGCCTGCGCCGGCGCCTGCGGCGGCGCCAGCACGGTTTCGGCCGCCGCGCCGGAATCGGAAACGACGACCATCGCCCCCATCGCCTGCGCCTCGATCGCGCTGCGCCCGAACGCCTCGGGCCTCGTCGAGGGCACCGCGACCACGCTCGCCGCGACCAGCGCCGCGGGCATGTCGGCGCAATGGCCGACCCTCGACACCACGCCTTTCAGCCCGGCGGCTTCGATCCGCGCGTCGAGTTCGCGCGCGTAGGCCTCCCGCCCTTGCGCGTCGCCCGCCAGGATGTAGCGAACCTCGTCGAGCCCGCGTTGGCGAAGCAGGCGCGCCGCCTCGATGAGCACCTTGTGGCCCTTCCATTCGGTCAGCCGCGCGGCGACGAGCGCGACCCGTTCGTGCGGCGCGACGCCCCAGGCCTCGCGCAGCCCCGCCACGCGCGCCGGCTCGACCGCGCTCGGCGCGAAACGCCGCAGGTCCGCGCCGCGCGCAATGACGCGCAGGCGGCCGCGCGCGTCCGGGTAGAGCCGCGCGATCTCATCGGCCGTGAACTGGGAATTGGCGATCACGACATCGCCGCGCGCCATCACCGAATTGTAGCGCAGCTTCAGCGCGGAGCGTCCGCTATAGGCGCCGTGATAGGTGGTGACGAAGGGCCGATCGGTCGCGCGGCAGGCGCCGAGCGCGACCCAGCCCGGCGCGCGCGAACGGGCGTGGACGAGATCGACGCGCTCCTCGCCGATCAGCCGGGCGAGCCGCCGCACGTTCAGCGCCATCGCCAGCGGATTCTTGGTGGCGGCGGGAAACGGCGTCAGCAGGCCGCCGACCGCCTGCAATTCGCTCGCCAGGCGCCCGCCTTCGGAGGCCACCAGCGCGCGCGCGCCGGCGCGCACCAGCGCCGCGGCGACGTCGATGGTGGTGCGTTCGGCGCCGCCCGCGTCGAGCCGGGGAATGACTTGCAGGATCGTGCGGCCCGCGAGCGAAGCGCGCTCGGCGCGGCCGAAGGGGGCGAGGGCGTCGGCGCTCACGCCGCGGTCCCCCTTGGCGTGGCGCGGCGCGCCGCGGCGCGAGCCGACGGGACGCCATTGACGAGCGCGCCGCCCTCGGCCAAGTCCTGCGCGCCCGGCGGCCAATCCGAGCGGCGCGTTTCGGCGCGAGGGCGCGAACGAATCATGGGGACGATTGAAGCGTGGACCAAGACGAACCGCAATTCCTCGACGTCGGCGAAGGGCCGCTGCGTCGCCCTATCGCCTTTCGCCGTCGCGCGCCAGTGCGCGACGGCCTGCCCGGAATCGTCTGGCTCGGCGGCTTCAAGTCCGACATGGCCTCGACCAAGGCGTCCGCGCTCGACGCGCATTGCGAGCGGCGCGGCCAGGCGCTGCTGCGCTTCGACTATTCCGGCCACGGCGCTTCGGGCGGCCGGTTCGAGGATGGGACCGTCTCGCGCTGGCTCGAGGAAAGCCTCGCCGCGATCCGCGCCTTGACGAGCGGCCGGCAAATCCTGGTGGGCTCGTCGATGGGCGGCTATCTCGCGCTGCTCGTCGCGCGCGCGCTCGCGGCCGCCGCCGAGACGGCGCGCCTCACCGGCATGGTCCTCATCGCGCCGGCGGTCGATTTCACCGAGGCGCTGATGTGGGCGCGCGCCAGCGCGGCCGAGCGGCGCGCCATCGTCGAAAGCGGCGTCTGGCTGCGCCCTTCGGCCTATTCCGACGCGCCCTACCCCATCACCCGCGGCCTCGTCGAGGACGGACGGCGGCACTTGCTGCTCGGCCAGACCGTGCGCAGCTTCTGTCCCGTGCGGATTCTGCAAGGCATGCGCGACGAGGACGTGCCCTACCGCTGCGCGCTGACCCTCGTCGAGCACATGGCGGGCGATCCGGTGACCCTCACCTTGATCAAGGACGGCGATCATCGGCTGTCGCGACCGCAGGACCTGACCCTGCTGTTCGAAGCGATCGACGGCCTCGCATGAATCCGGTTCAATCGCCGCGCGCGCCGAACCGGTGCAGTCCGGCGCCATGGATCCTCAGCCACGCCTCGGCGCGCTCGGTCTCGGGGAAGAGACGACGCGTCAATTTCCAAAACGGCGGCGAATGGTTCATGTGGACGATATGCGCGACTTCGTGCGCGGCGAGATAATCGAGAATTTCCGGCGGCGCGAGAATCAGCCGCCAAGAAAAATTCAGTCCTCCCGTCGAAGAGCAGGAGCCCCAGCGGCTCGCGGTGTCGCGCAGCGCGATGCGGCGCGGGGCGACGCCGAGGCGCTTGGCGTGACGCGCGACCGCCGCCTCGATGTCCTTGCGCGCCTCGCGCTTGAGGAAATCGGCGACGCGGCGCGCGACGTGCGGCTTCTCGCCGGTCACGCAGATCAGCGGCCCGCGCGCGCCCGTTTCCGTCCACACCACGCCGCGCTCGCCGGGACGATGGACGATGGTGTGGTTGACGCCGCGCAACGGCGTCACCGCGGCGGGCGCGAAGGCGACGGGCCGCGGCAGCCGCGCCAGACGCGCGCCGATCCAGGCGGCGTGGCGCTCGGCGAATTCGCGCGCCGACCTGACCGAGCTGCGCGGGGGCATCGTCAGCAGGACGTCGCGGGTGGCGGCGCGCACGCGCAAGGTGAAACGCTGCGAACGCGACAGGCGCTTCAAGGCGACGCGAAACACCTCCCCGGCGTGCGCGACTTCGATATGCGCGACGGCGGCGACTGGCGTTCGGCGTTCAAACAGGCGCAGCATGGCGTGAATGCTAGCGCAGGCTCATGTTGAGTCGCTAGGGATTTCGCAAGTTTCTTGGGCTAGCGCAGCCGCAAATCCGGGCGCGGCGCCGGTTTGAGCAGCACGGGCAGGCCGGCGGCGACCCACGCGACGGCGTCGCAGCGGCGCGCCAGCTCCTGATTCGCCCAACCCTGCCAATCCCGGAACGCCCGGCCGAGCTCGGTCGGGGGGACGATTCCCGCCCCGACCTCGTTGGAAACGAACACCGCCGGCCCGCCGAGAACGGCGATTGTCTCAATCAAATCAGCGATCTTCTCGGCCGGGTCGAGGTTGGCGAGGAGGACGTTGCTGAGCCACAGCGTCACACAATCCACAAGAACCACCCGGCCTTCCCGCGTCTCGGCCCGCAACGCGGCGGCGAGTTCGAGCGGCTCCTCCAGCGTCGGCCAGCCCGTCCCGCGCCCGGCCCGATGCCGGGCGATCCGCGCCGCCATTTCCGCGTCCCCCGGCGTCGCCGTCGCCAGATAGAGCCGCTCCGGCGCGCTCGCCTCGGCGAGCGCCAGCGCGTAGCGGCTTTTTCCCGAGCGCGCGCCGCCCAGAACGAGCGCGGCGCGACATTCGACGATCGGGGCGAGCGAGGGGTCCATGCGCCTTGGTGTCACGCGCCGCGCCGCGACGCAACGCGCCGTTTCCCGCCTGGCGAAGCCGATGCTACAACGAAGCGGCGCAGGGCATGGGAAGGGGCCGATGAATCCGATATTCGCCGATCCCGGCGCCAGCGTTTTCGACGCGATGTCCAGGCGGACGCGCCGGCGCGCGGCGAGGCTCGATGGCGCGCTCGCTTCGGCGGGCGCCGTCGCCTGTGCGGCGCGCGCTTCGTGATCCGGCGGCTGGCCCTGGCGGCGGCGGCGGCGGCCTTCGCCCAGGCGGCGTTCGCCCAGGGCGCCTCCCCGTTCGTCCCGCCCGCGCCGCCCAAGCCGAATATCGTGCGCCTGCTCGCGCTCGCCGATTATTTCGATACCGAGGCGCTGGAGGAATTCGAAAGCGCGAGCGGCTACCAGGTCGCCTACGACGCCTATGACGGCGCGCCGAATTTCGCCGACAAATGGCGCGAGGGGCCTTACGATCTGGTCGTCCTCTCCGGGCCGACGCTGGCGCGCGAGATCGCGCTCGACGCCCTGGGCAAGCTCGACAAGGCGCGGTTTCCCAACGCGCGCGCGATCCAGCCGGCCGTCGCCGCCAAGCTCGCCGCCTACGACCGCGCCGGCCTCTACGCGGTCCCCGTCGGCTGGTTCGCGACCGGCCTCCTCTACGACGCGGACAAGGCCGCCAAACGGCTCGGCGGGCCGCCGGTCTCGTGGTCGAGCCTGTTCGCGCCCGCCGAGGCGCGCAAGATGTCCGGTTGCGGAATCGTCCTGCCCGACGCGCGCGACGCGCTGTTCGTCGCCGCCTGGCGGACGCTCGGCGTCGATCCCGGGCGGGCGAGCGCGATCGACGTCAAGGGCGCCGGCGTCCTGATCGGCCGCGCGCGACAGGCGGCGCGCGCGTTCGCGGCGCCCGACGTCGTCGGCGCGCTGGCGAGCGGCGCGGCGTGCCTGGCGGTCGGCGACGCCGGCGAAGCGGAAGCCGCGAGCGCGCGCAGCCGCGAAGGCGGCGCCCCCTTGAACATCCGCTTCGCCCTGCCCAAGGAAGGCGGCGCGTTGTCGCTCGACGCCTTCGCCATTCCGCGCGACGCGCCCCATCCGTCCGAGGCCTACGCGTTGCTCGATTTCCTGCTGCGACCCGATATCGCCGCCCGCGACGCGCGCGCCGCCCGCCTGGTCGGCGCGCAGGCGGCGGGCGAGGACGAAATCTTGAAACGCCTTTCGCCCGAAGGCGCCTACGACGCGCGCCTCGCCGCCGCGATCCAGACCGAATGGGCGCGCCTGCGCGCCGGCAAATGAGCGCGGCCCTTCGCGCCGGGAGCAACGCCGACATGCCCGTCAAGCCGCCCAATATCCTGATCGTCATGGTCGACCAGCTCGCGCCGGCGTTTCTGCCGTTCCACGGCCACAAGGTCGTCAAGGCGCCCCATCTCGAAGCGCTGGCGGGAAACGGCGTCGTCTTCGAGCGCGCCTATTGCGCCAGCCCGCTCTGTTCGCCCTCGCGCGCCTCGTTCATGTCGGGGCTGGCGCCCTCGCGAACCGGCGTCTACGACAACGCCGCCGAATTCTCCGCCGACATCCCGACCTTCGCGCATCATCTGCGCCTCATCGGCTACCGCACGATTCTTTCCGGCAAGATGCACTTCTGCGGGCCCGACCAGTTGCACGGTTTCGAACAGCGCCTGACCACCGACATTTATCCCGCCGACTACGGCTGGACTCCGGACTGGGACCACCCTCTGGAGCGGCCGAGCTGGTATCACAACATGCGCTCGGTCACCGAGGCCGGGCTCTGCGTGCGCACCAATCAACTCGATTTCGACGACGAAGTCGTCTTCGCCGCCAAACGCGCGATTTTTGATTTCGCCCGCGCCAAGGAGGCGCGGCCATTCCTCCTCGTCGCCTCGTTCACCCATCCCCACGATCCCTTCGCCATCCCCGAGCGCTATTGGGGCCTCTATCGCGACGCCGACATCGACATGCCCGGCCCGCCGGTCCCGGCCGACAAGCTCGATCCGCACTCCCTTCGCCTGCGGCGCGTCTGCGCGATGGACGCCGAGCCGGTGACGGACCAGAACATCCGCGACGCCCGGCGCGCCTATTACGGCGCGATTTCCTATGTCGACGACAATCTCGGCGAGCTCGTCGCGGCGCTACGCGACAGCGGGCTCGATCGCGACACGATCGTCATCTTCGCCGGCGATCACGGCGAGATGCTCGGCGAGCGCGGGCTCTGGTTCAAGATGAGCTTCTTCGAAGGCGCGGCGCGCGTGCCGCTCCTCGTCTGCGCGCCCGAGCGCTACGCGCCGCGCCGCGTCGCCGCCAGCGTCTCGCTGCTCGACGTCCTGCCGACGCTGGTGGACGTCGCGGGCGGCGATTCGGCGGCGCTCGGCTCCACGATCGACGGGCGCAGCCTCGTCCCGCACCTGGAAGGGCGCGAGGGCCATGACGAAGCGATCGGCGAATATCTCGCCGAAGGGGCGATCGCGCCGATGGTGATGATCCGCCGCCGCGCCCACAAATTCATCCATTCGCCGCCCGATCCGGACCAGCTCTACGACCTCGCCGCCGATCCGGGCGAGCGCGACAATCTCGCCGCGCGGCCCGAGGAAGCCGAACGCGTCGCCGACTTTCGCCGCGAGGCGGCGCGCCGCTGGAACCTGCCGGCGCTCGAGGCGAAAGTGCGCGCGAGCCAAAGGCGCCGGCGGCTCGTCGACGCCGCGCTGAGGAAGGGCGAGATCCATTCCTGGGACTTCCAGCCGCTCCGCGACGCCGCCAAGCTCTATGTCCGCAACGCCATGCCGCTCGACGACATCGAGGCGATGGCGCGTTTTCCGCGCCTCGCGCCGCGGCGATCGGACGCGGAGGGAGGCGGGTCGGCGGGATGAGAAAGCCCCCGCCGACTTTCGGCCGTCGCCGCGGCGACGGCGCCGCCGCTGCGGGCATCGACCTCGATCGTCGGCAGACCGACTTCAGCATCGCTCGTCAATGAATTGCGATCGCTATGTTGTAGTGCGTCGTGCCATTGCGGAAAATCGCATCGAATCGCACCAAATCCTTGCCGCTGGAACTCGCCGTGTAGTCGATTTCCGTTCCGTACACCCGCATGCCGAGGCAGGTTCCGCTCATTGAAACACCCACGACGTAAGGCATATTGTAGCGTTGGGACAAGGCGCCAAGTCGCGGCGCTTGAGTGATTTGCACGTCGCCCGAGATGCTGGTTTTACAATCGGACTTGTGAGCGCCGACGGTCATCAGCGGCTTGGTCTCGCCGACGCGGAGGCTTACCGATCGATTGATGGTCAGGTCCTCGGCAAGCGCGTTCTCGACAATGCCGACGAGCATCGCCAAAACTATCAGAATCCGCATCTCGCGCCCCCGTGGGTATGTCGCTTTTTGCCGCGGAGCGTTCCGCGGCGGCGACCGGCCCCGCCGACCGATCCGCGCCGCGCATTCGCCCGATGACGGCGCCATCGAACCTTGCTCGAAATTCGCCGGACGAAGGCGGCGCCGGAGCCGAGATTGCTCCGAGAGACAGGTCTTGGCAACCGTGCGGCGGCGGCCCGCCGCGGCCTGAATCCTCCGCGATCGTCGTAATCGGGCGGACACCGCGCGCGCCGAGGCCTATGTCCTGCGCCGGACTGAGAAAAGGACGCAGCGATGGCCGCCGTTCCCCAACGCGCGATGACAGCGGTCGAGTGGGGCTTGCTGCTGCTGCTTTCGCTGCTCTGGGGCGGCTCGTTCTTTTTTGTCGGCGTCGCGGTGAAGGAACTGCCGCCGCTGACCATCGTGGCGGCGCGCGTTTGCCTCGCCGCCGCGCTGCTCTGGCTGACGGCGCCGCTGACCGGCCTGTCGCCGGGAAAAATTCGCGCCGCCGCCCCCGCCCTCGCGGTGCTCGGCCTCCTCAACAACGCCATTCCCTTCACGCTGATCGTCTGGGGACAGACGCATCTGGCGAGCGGCCTCGCCTCGATCCTCAACGCGACGACGCCGGTCTTCACCGTGATCGCCGCGCATTTTCTCACCACCAGCGAGCGGCTGAACGCGCGCAAGCTCGCCGGCGCGCTCTGCGGGTTCGTCGGCGTAGCGTGGATGATCGGGCCCGACCTCGCGCGCGGCCTGGCCGACAATTTCGCCGCCGAACTCGCCGTGCTCGCCGCCGCGCTGTCCTACGCCCTGGCGAGCATTTTCGCGCGGCGGTTTCGCGGCCTCGGCCTCGCGCCGATCGACGTGGCGGCGGGGCAGGCCGCCGCGTCGAGCCTCATGCTGCTTCCCCTCGCCCTCGTCGTCGATCGCCCCTGGGAGCTGGCCGCGCCGAGCCTCGCCGCGACCGGCGCGGTCGTCGCCCTCGCCTCGCTGTCGACGGCGTTGGCCTACATCGTCTATTTCCGCATCCTGGCCGGCGCCGGCGCGACCAATGTCGTGTTGGTGACCCTGCTGGCGCCGGCGACCTCGATCCTGCTCGGGGCGGCGATCCTCGGCGAGCGGCTGGCGGCGCGCCATTTCGTCGGCCTTGCGCTCATCGCCGTCGGCCTCGCCTTCATCGACGGGCGGCTGGCGGGGGCGCTGCGGGCGCGCGCCCGCGGTTAACGACGTCGATCGAATATCGCCGCGACGCCAAGCCTTTGCCACTCCCCAAGCGCGTCGGAGCGCGCTAGGATCGAGGCGAGGAGGCGGGAATGGCGGTCGAACGCAACCGGCCCAGCGACCTTGTCGCGCGCGTCGCCAAGCGGCGCGCCCAGCGCCAGAACCGGAATCCGGAGGCGGACCTGTGGCGGCGCGAGTCTTTCTGCCTGCCGCGTCCGGAAGCGCGCGCCAAGGCCCGCGAGTGGTTCGAGCGCTACCCCAAGGCCGCCTACATGACGGAAATCGAGTTCTGGCGCGAACGCGCCGACGGCCAGATCGAGTTCGTCATGCGCAGATTGCCGACGGCGGACTGAGCGCGCCGACCCATTCGGCTCGTCGCGCCCGGACTGGCGCGCGACCTTCTGCCGACCCTTGCGGCCGACAATGTGACGCCGCGGCGGATTGCGGCGCCGATTCGGCTGCGGAAATGTGTCGATTTTCAGGATAGATTTCGATGTAAATAATTGATTAACCAGTTTGTATTTCTCTCTTTCTCGCCTATTTCTTATTATTCATATCAACATGTCAGCGTTATTGCGCTGAATTATGATCGTGAAATCGCTAAATTTGTAATCAAATTACTCACCAATTATTGCCGGATTCCCGCCGCATTGAGTCGATGAAGGGTGATATCTCGGCAACAGACTTTCAACGAAATTTACTATAAGGTGCTTTTCATGCAGGCGGAGGGGTTGGAGTCGCCTCCGTCAGGGTTTGGTGTGAGGAGATTACGATGAGGAAATTTCTGTTGACCGCGCTCCTGGCGGGCGTCGCGACCAGCGCTTGGGCCGCCGACCTGCCGACCAGCAAGGCGCCCCCGGCGCCGGCGCCGATGTACGTTCCCCCGGTATTCACCTGGACGGGCTTTTATCTCGGCGTCAACGGCGGCTACGGCGTCGGCGGCGCGTCGGGTTCGAATTTCGGCAATCCGTCCGGCGGCTTCGTCGGCGGCACGGCCGGGTACAATTATCAGGTCGGCCAGTTCGTCGCCGGCGTGGAAAGCGACCTCGACTGGGCCGACCTGACCAAGAGCGGCGTCAACGCGGTCGGGCCATACGGCACGCGCACCGACTCCCTCTTCACCGCGCGCGCGCGCGCCGGCGTGGCGCTGGATCGGGCGCTGCTGTTCGTGACGGGCGGCTATGCCGGAGCGGAGACGAACCTCAATCTCCCGGGGTTCGGCTCGCAGTCCGATTGGCGCAGCGGCGGCGTGATCGGCGCCGGCCTCGAATACGCCTTCACCAACAACATCTCGGCCAAGGCGGAATATCTCTATGCGCCGCTCGAAAGCTCGACCTACCTCGGCGAAAAGAGCGATCTCGACTTGTCGCTGATCCGCGCCGGCCTGAACTTCAAGTTCTGAGCCGACCGCCCGACGCTCGGGCGCCCGGCGGGAAACCCGCCGGGCTCGTTTTGTCGCCGGCCTCGCCCGTCAGCCGCGGAAGCGCGTCGCCTCGAAGGCGGGAACGCCGGCCGAAAAGGCCGCCAGCCAGCCCGCCAGACCGGGATGAGCGGCGCGCCAGAGCCCGCCGAAACGCAGATCGAGATAGCCGAGGGCGCAGGCCAAGGCGATCGCGCCGGCGTGGCGCGCCGACGCCTCGGGCGGGCGCGCTTCCAGCGCCGCGAGCGCCCGCGCCACCTTGCCGGCTTGATGATCGAGCCACTGGGCCGAGCGCATCGCCGGCTCGCGAAAGCGCAGCTCGTAGACCTGCAAAACCGCGGCGTCCATGATTCCGTCGGCCAAGGCCTGAAGCGTCAGGACCTTGAAACGCGCCGCCGGATCGCGCGGAACGAGGCCCCCGTCGGCGAGACCATCGAGATATTCGAGGATGACGCGGCTGTCGAAAATCGCTTGCCCGTCCTCGAGGATCAGGGCGGGAATCTTGCCGAGCGGGTTTTGCCGCCGCAACGAATCGTCGGGATCGTTGGTGTCGGCCGCGACGACCTCGATCCGCTCGGCGAGGCCGAGGATCGCCGCGGCGATCCTGACCTTGCGGCCGAACGGCGAAGCGGGCGATGATCGCAAGACCAGCATGCAAACCTCCATTGGCGGCGCATGTCGCGACATTTTGGGCGCGATTGCAAGCCGCCGCGCGGCGGAAATTCTCCAGCGTTCGCATATTGCGGGAACCGGCTGGGCGCCCCTATATGACGGCTGCCTTGCCCTTTCCCTTCGGCGCGTCCAATGCGCGCTCGCCGACCCGGCGAAGAGGTTCTCATGTCCCTGCCCTCCGCGGCCCACGAGCGTCTGGTCATCATCGGTTCCGGCCCCGCCGGCTACACCGCGGCGATCTATGCCGCGCGCGCGATGGTCAAGCCGCTGCTGTTCGGCGGTTTCGAGCCGGGCGGCCAGTTGATGATCACCACCGACGTCGAGAACTATCCCGGCTTCGCCGAGCCGATCCAGGGCCCCTGGCTGATGGAGCAGATGCGCGCGCAAGCCGAGCACGTCGGCGCGCGCATCGAGGGCGAATATGTCACCGCGCTCGACCTCGGCCAGCGTCCTTTCCGCCTTCGCTGCGACAGCGGCCGGGCGCTGACCGCCGACGCGATCATTCTGGCCACGGGCGCCAAGGCCAAGTGGCTCAGCCTGCCGAGCGAGGACGCCTTCAAGGGGTTCGGCGTTTCGGCCTGCGCGACCTGCGACGGCTTCTTTTTCCGCGGCAAGAAGGTCATCGTCGTCGGCGGCGGCAATTCCGCGGTCGAGGAGGCCCTTTATCTCTCCAACATCGCCGCCGAAGTCATCGTCGTTCATCGGCGCGATTCGTTCCGCGCGGAAAAGATTCTTCGCGAACGGCTCGCCGCGCGGCCCAACGTCACGGTGAAATGGAATCGCGCGATCGACGAAATCCTCGGCCGGCGCGATCCGACCGCGGTGACCGGCGCGCGGCTGCGCAACACCAGGACCGGCGCCAGCGAAGAAATCGCCGCCGACGGAATCTTCGTCGCGATCGGCCATACGCCGGCGACCGAGCTGGTGCGCGGGCAGCTCGCGCTGAAGCCGAACGGCTATGTGCTGACGGCCCCGGGCTCGACCGCGACCAGCCTCGAGGGCGTCTTCGCCGCCGGCGACGTCGCGGACGATGTCTATCGCCAGGCGGTCACCGCCGCCGGGCTCGGCTGCATGGCGGCGCTCGAGGCCGAACACTGGCTCGCCCAGCAGGCGCCGGCGCGCGAAGCGGCGGAGTAATCGCGCGCAAAACTTGCTATACGAAGTCTCGACATAGCCAATTCGCCGTCGCGCGCCGCATCGCGGTCGCCCCGAGACGAAACGTCGTCGCAACGGCCGGGGGCGCTGGAGGGGAAGCGATGGACTGGGACAAGCTGCGCATTTTTCAGGCCGCGGCCGACGCCGGTTCCTTCACCCACGCCGGCGAGACGCTGGGGCTCAGCCAGTCGGCGGTCAGCCGCCAGGTCGGCGCGCTCGAACAGGATCTCGGCGCGCCGCTGTTTCACCGCCACGCCCGCGGCCTCATCCTGACCGAACAGGGCGAAATGCTGCACGAAGCGGTGCAGGACGTCGTGCTCAAGCTCGACGCCGTGCGCAGCCGGCTGGTCGACACCCGCGAGAAGCCGCACGGCGACTTGCGCGTCACCAGCACCCTGGCGCTCGGCGCCAATTGGCTCGCCCCGCGCCTGGGCGAATTCGTCGAACTCTACCCGGAAGTGAAATTGCAGCTCCTGCTGTCCGACGACGAACTGGACTTGAGCATGCGCGAAGCCGACGTCGCGCTCCGCTTGCGCGAGCCGATGCAGCCCGACCTGATCCGCCGGCGCCTGTTCACCGTACATTTCCACGCCTACGCCTCGGCCGATTATCTCAAGAAGAGCGGCCAGCCGCGATCCATCGCCGATCTCGACCATCATCGCCTGGTCGCCTTCGGCGCGCCGACGGCGACGCATTTTCTCTACGATCTCAATTCGCTGTTGACGGTCGGGCGCGACGCGAAAAGTCCGCGCGCGCCCCACATCTCCATCAACAACGTCGCCGCGATCATCCGCGCCGTCGAGCACGGCGTCGGCATCGCGGTGCTGCCGGATTATTGCGTGCCGCCGAATTCCGGCCTGGTCCGGCTGTTGCCCCAGGCCGACATGCCGGAGATGGATTGCTTCCTCGTCTACGCCGAGGAAATGAAAAACGTGGCGCGCGTCCAGGCGTTCCGCGACTTCCTCGTCTCCAAGGCGCAGCGCTGGCGCTATTGAGCGCCCGATCCGCGCGAGGCCGATCCGGTGGGCGAACGGAAAGGAGCGCACAATTCGGGAAACCGCGCGCGCTCAGGCTTCCGCGCCGGATTGGCGTTCGTCGCGCCGTCAGACTTTCTCGACCTGGCCGAATTCGAGATCGACCGGCGTCGCGCGGCCAAAAATCGAGACCGCCACCTTGACGCGCGAACGCTGCTCGTCGACTTCCTCGACGACGCCGTTGAACGAGGCGAAGGGACCGTCGGCGACGCGCACGCTCTCGCCGATCTCGAACCGGATGGACGCCTTCGGCCGCTCGACCCCGTCGGCCACCTGTCCCTTGATCCGCTCCGCCTCGCCGTCGGGAATCGGCATCGGCTTCTTGTCGGCGCCGAGGAAGCCCGTCACCTTCGGCGTGTTCTTGATGAGGTGGTAGACGTCGTCGGTCAAATCGCATTTGACCAGGACGTAGCCGGGGAAAAACTTCCGCTCCGAATTGATTTTTCGCCCGCGGCGCACTTCCACGACCTGTTCGGTCGGCACCATGACCTCGGCGAACTTGTCTTCGAGGCCGCGCTGGACGGCCTGCTCGCGGATGGATTCGGCGACCTTTTTCTCGAAGTTCGAATAGGCGTGGACGATGTACCAGCGCATGCTCATATCGGCGTTCCAAAATCATTCGTCGGTCGAGGCGAGCGTATGCGGCGCTCGGCCCGCTGGCGACGAGAAGCCTATCCTCCGCGGCCGATGCCGAGCGCCAGGCCGACCACGACGCGCAACACTTCGTCGACCACGAGGAAAAAGACGCTGGCGAACACCACCATCAGCATCACCAGGCCGGTCGTGATCAGGGTCTCGCGACGCGTCGGCCAGACGACCTTCTGCCCTTCGGAGCGAACCTGTTGGAGGAATTCAAACGGGTTGATCGCCATGGCGCCCGGTTCCGTCGGCGCCGAGGCGCCGCTCGCTAAAAGCGACGCGCCCGGCCAGAAAAATTCGCGGCGCGGGACCTCTCGGCGCCGCGCCAAACAAGCCTCATATAGGATGGAAGGCCGAAACGCCAAGGAAAATGTGACGATCCGGCGCGACACCGCCACGCCGCCGCGCCGGTTTCAGGCCTCGGCCGCCCGGACGCGGCTGGCAGGAGAGGAGGGACTCGAACCCCCAACCCCCGGTTTTGGAGACCGGTGCTCTACCAATTGAGCTACACTCCTAGCGCGCCCTCTTTTGCCGCAACGCGGCCGCCGTTGCAAGCGCGGCGCGCGCCGCGCGCGACGCCCGGATCGCGGGCTCCGTCGCCCGCGCCGCCCAATCGTTGATCACCCCGCCCGCCGAGCGCCGCCCAATCGGGCAGGCGCGTCGCGTTCGCGCCGCTCGACGTTGACACGCCAGCCGCCTTTGCCTCCAAATCGCGCCGCGGCCCGCGCCTTGCACGCGAGCCGACGCGCCCGGTCCGGAAAGGCGATCCCTTGGCTATTCTCGTCGGCCTGCATCACGTCACCCGTTACGCCTACGATCGGCCGGTCGCGCTGGGGCCGCAGTCGATCCGGCTGCGGCCGGCGCCCCATTGCCGCACCCGGGTGCCGAGCTATTCGCTCTCCGTCACGCCGTCCAACCACTTCGTCAATTGGCAGCAGGACCCGCACGGCAACTGGCTCGCGCGCTACGTCTTTCCCGAGCCGGTCGAGGAATTCAGAATAGAGGTCGACCTGACGGCCGAACTGGCGGTCATCAATCCCTTCGACTTCTTCGTCGAGCCCTACGCCGAGGAATTTCCTTTCGCCTATACCGATGAGCTGGCGACCGAACTCGCCGCCTATCTCGCGCCCGAGCCCGCCGGCCCGCTGTTGACCAAGTATCTCGAGGAGATCGCCACCCGGCGCGGCCGGACGATTCCGTTCCTGGTGGCGCTCAACGCCGAATTGCAGCGGATGATCCGTTACGTCATCCGAATGGAGTCGGGCGTCCAGGAGCCGGACGAGACGCTCGCCCTGCGCTCGGGCTCGTGCCGCGATTCGGCCTGGCTGCTGGTGCAGATCCTGCGCCGGCTCGGCCTCGCCGCGCGGTTCGTCTCCGGCTATCTGATCCAGCTCCGGGCCGACGTCGACCCGATCGAGGGCCCGCGCGGAACGGACAAGGATTTCACCGACCTGCACGCCTGGGCGGAGGTCTATGTTCCCGGCGCCGGCTGGATCGGCTTGGACGCGACCTCCGGCCTGTTCTGCGGCGAAGGCCACCTGCCGCTGTGCGCGACGCCGCACTACCGCTCGGCGGCGCCGATCGCCGGCCTGGTCGAGCCGGCGCAGGTCACCTTCGGCTTCGACATGAAGGTGACGCGGCTGCGCGAGGCGCCGCGCGTGACCCTGCCCTTCACCGACGCCGCCTGGAGGAAGCTCGACGCGCTCGGCGAAAAGGTCGATTCCGATCTCGTCGCGCAGGACGTGCGCCTGACCATGGGCGGCGAGCCGACCTTCGTCTCGATCGACGATTACGACGCCCCCGAATGGAACACGGCGGCGGTCGGCGGCAACAAGCAGGCGCGCGCGGAGACGCTGATCCGGCGCCTGCAGGCGCGGTTCGCGCCCGGCGGCTTCCTGCATTACGGCCAGGGCAAATGGTATCCCGGCGAGAGCCTGCCGCGCTGGGCGTTCGCGCTCTATTGGCGCAAGGACGGCCAGCCGATCTGGCGCGACGCCTCGCTGATCGCCGGCGCCGGGGCGAGCGCCGCGGCGACCGGCGCGGACGCGCAGGCGCTCGCCGGCGAGGTCGCCCTGCGCCTCGGCATCGAACCCGACTACGTCATCCCCGCTTACGAGGACGCGCCCTACTGGCTGCTCAGGGAAAGCGCGCTGCCGGTGAACGTCGACCCGTCGGACCCGAAGATCGACGATCCGGAGGAGCGCGCGCGGATGGTGCGCACCTTCGACCACGGCCTGTCGCGTCCGACCGGTTACGTGTTGCCGGTGCAACGCTGGAACGCCGAGGCCAAGCCCGCCTGGCGCAGCGAGCGCTGGCCGCTCCGGCGCGGCAAGCTCTTTCTCGTGCCCGGCGACTCGCCGGTCGGCCTGCGCTTGCCGATGAAGACGCTGCCGCACGTCAAACCGTCGGACTATCCAATCGTTCTCGAGCAGGACCCGATGGACCCGCGCGGCGAGTTGCCCGAGCCCGTGCAATTCCGCCAAGTCGCGCGCGCAGAGCCCGACGCGGAACGGCAGACGCAAACCGAACAGTTCGCCGCCGAAGGGGCGGTGCGCACCGCCTTGACCATCGAGCCGCGCGACGGCGTGCTGTGCGTGTTCATGCCGCCGACGCCGAAACTCGACGATTATCTCGAGTTGCTCGGCACGGTCGAAGCGATCGCGGGCGAAAAGAACCTTCCCATCCGCATCGAGGGTTACACGCCGCCCTTCGATCCGCGCGTCGATTGCATCAAGGTGACGCCCGACCCCGGCGTGATCGAAGTCAACATCCATCCCGCCGCGTCCTGGCGCCAGGCGGTGGCGACGACGAGCGCGCTCTACGAGGACGCGCGCCAGTCGCGGCTCGGCACCGACAAATTCATGGCCGACGGGCGCCACACCGGCACCGGCGGCGGCAACCATGTCGTGCTCGGCGGCGCGAGGCCCGCCGATTCGCCGTTTCTGCGCCGGCCCGACCTGCTGGCGAGCCTGATCCTCTATTGGCAACGCCACCCCTCCCTCTCCTACCTGTTTTCCGGGCTGTTCCTCGGTCCGACCAGCCAGGCGCCGCGCCTCGACGAAGCGCGCAACGATCAGCTCTACGAACTGGAGATCGCGCTCTCGCAGACGCCGGCGCCGGGCGAAGCGGCGCCGTTGTGGCTGGTCGACCGCCTCTATCGCAATCTGCTCGTCGACGTCACCGGCAACACCCATCGCGCCGAAATCTGCATCGACAAGCTCTATTCGCCGGACAGCGCGACCGGGCGGCTCGGCCTGGTGGAATTCCGCTCGTTCGAAATGCCGCCCGACGCGCGTATGAGTCTCGCCCAGCAATTGCTGCTTCGCGCGCTGGTCGCCTGGTTCTGGCGCGAGCCGCAACAGGGCGCGCCGGTGCGCTGGGGCACGAGTCTGCACGACCGCTTCATGCTGCCGCACTTCGTCTGGAGCGACCTGCTGGCGGTGCTGGCCGACCTCGCCGAGGCCGGCTACGCCTTCGATCCGGCCTGGTTCGAGGCCCAGAAGGCGTTCCGCTTTCCGGTCCTCGGCAGCGTCGAATACGGC
>Ga0181526_10001640_pt1 | contig 20930 bp, 15 predicted proteins | sample PEATcosm2014_Bin_35_FD_119750 | JGI IMG/M metagenome (GOLD analysis project Ga0181526, IMG submission 119750) | Peatland microbial communities from MTU Mesocosm Facility, Houghton, MI, USA - PEATcosm2014_Bin06_30_metaG | ecosystem: Environmental > Terrestrial > Soil > Wetlands > Peat | place...
TCACGTATTGGAAGATGGCTTACCGACCCAAGGAGACCACTCCCTCACGGTCGCGGCTCCGATTCGGGGTCGCGCTCTGCTGGGGGAACATTTCGCAGGACAAGGCCGCTAGACGGGTCCGCTAAGCGCGCGCCAGGCGTCCACGCCACCATAGAGCGGGTGCACGCGGGTGATGCCGCGCTTTTGCAGGAGCAGCGCCGCACGGGCGCTGGAAGCTTCGTTCGGTCAACTGCAGAACAGAATGATATCGCGATCGCGTGGAATGTCGAGATGGCGCGTCTCCAGATCCTCCAGGGGAATGCGCAGAGCGCCGGGAACGGAATCCACCTCACTTTCGACGGCCGTGCGGACGTCCACCACCACGATCTGTTCGCCGGCTTCCAGTTTTTGCCTCAGTTCGGTGGCTGTGATGCGCGCCACCGCGAGTTTTTTCAAGAATCGCCGGCGCTGCGCGAACTTCCAGGCGATCCAGGCGGCCAGCAGAGCCACGGCCAGCACCACCATCCGGGCACCCATCCGTTCCGCGTAGTCTCCCACGATATCGAGCTGGTCGCTGAAGATATAACCCAAGCCGGCGTAGGAGACGATCCAAATGAAGGCGCCGAGGGTATCGAACAAGAGGAACCGGCCCAGGCTCACGCCGGACATGGCGGCCAATGGCGCGGACACGGAATTCAGCCCGGGTACGAACTTCGAAACCAGCAACGACCGGATGCCATAGCGCAGGAAGGCCGTCTCGGTCCGGCGCACGCAGGAGTCCGGCTCCAAGGCGACGCGGCAAATGAATCGCAAAACCTTGGTGCCCCGGTGGCGTCCCAGTTGAAACCAGACGTTGTCCGAAATGAGGCAAGCCGCCAAGCCGTAGAAGACGATCAGATGGGGGCTCAGACGCCCGTCCTTGGCGAGAGCGCCGCAGGCGAGCAAGAGGGGAATGGAGGGTAGCGGGAGCGCGCCCTGCTCGGCAAGGACCCAGAAGAACAGCACGGCGTATCCATGCCGCACGATGAAGTCCAACATGTGAGTCACGGGAACCTCGCCGGGATGGCATGCATAAGCTCAATTATAGATGCCGCGTAAACGCAATCGGCTTCCGACAGGCAGAGGGCTAACGCTGGCCACAAGAACCGCCGAATAATTCTTCGGAGGTCGTTTGTGCACCGTTCCAGTGCGTTCCTAGTCTTCATGGCATGTCTTTTCTTGCCGGCCGCATCCGCCGCCGAAAGGCCGTCGCGCTGGCGCGCAGTCTGGCACGTGAGCGAGGCAATGCTAGCCGGCGCCAATGGCGCGGATATCGCCAGTTCCTGGGGGAAAAGCGAAGCGAACCCGCTGGTGCGTGCGGGGCAGAGCTTCCATTACGGATCGCTGGCGATCAAATTGGGAGTGGTCGCCGGCACCTTGGCTGCGCAGCACTACATGGTTCGCAGGTCGCCGAATCTCACGCCATACTTTGCCTCTGCGGATCTTGCCGCCGCAGCCGTGCTCAGCGTCACGGCGGCTCACAACATGTGTGTGGCGCGTTAACGGCGTTCCGGATGACGTGCTAAGGACACACGGCGTAACAGCCGATAGTCAATTTAGACGCCTTCACCCTGATCCAGTGCGGGGGTTGAGCCGAGAACCTGCATGCCGACAGTGCTGCACCATATCGTGGCTTTAGTTGCCCCCGGCTCGCGGGACGGGCGTAACGGCGCGGCGGAGCCGGAATGGCCTGCACCGCAAGCTGTGCGCTCCTCCCGCGCCGGCACTCTGGTCCGGGTCTTCTGTCTGACGGTCTTGGTGGCGGGGGCCTGCGAGGTTGTGGAGCGGATCGCCCTGCAGCGAGTAAGCCTGTGGATGGCTCAGGCGGCTGGCGTCGCAGTTTTGGGCCTGGCTTCGACCGGCGCTGTTTATCTTTCACTCCGGAGACAGTTCGATACGCTGCATCGCGCTCGCGTGCACGCCGCGGAGCGACGGCGGGCGCAAGCGGAGAACATCGGCCTCACGCGTGCGCTCGACCAAGCGGCCGAGAGCGTGGTGATCACCGATACCGATGGCAGAATCCAGTACGTAAACGCCGCCTTCAGCGAAATGACCGGCTACACCGCCGAGGAAGCCATCGGCAAAAACCCACGCCTCCTCAAGTCCAGCCAGCAGGCGCCTGCGTTCTACAAAGATCTTTGGGCCACCATTCGGACCGGAAAGACCTGGCGGGGCCAGCTCATTAACCGGCGTAAGGACGGCAGTCTCTATACAGAGGAGATGACCATTACCCCTGTGCGAGACGCCGGTGGCGCGATTGCCAACTACATCGCCATTAAACAGGATGTGACGAATCGCAAGGCAGAGCTGGAAGCCCGGGAATTCCTGGCCTCCATTGTGGAATCCACTGACGATGCCATCATCGGCCGCACACCGGATGGCGCCATTTTGAGCTGGAACCATGGTGCCGAGGTGCTTTACGGTTACAGCGCCGCCGAAGTCCTGGGAAAGCCGGTGTCCATGCTGGTGCCGCCCGAGCGGCGCGGCTTGGTCCAACAGGTCACCGACAGGCTCAAGCGCGGCGAGACCACCTGCCAATTCGAAAATGTGGGGTGGACGAAGGAAGGTAAAACGTTCGATGTTCTCCTGACGGTGAGTCCGATCAAGAATGCCGAAGGGCAAGTCACGGCTGGGGCGGCCATCCTCCGCAACATTACGGCGCACAGGCAGGCGGAACAAGCCAAAGCGTTGCTGGCGTCGATCGTCGAATCCACCGACGATGCCATCTTCAGCAACGCCTTGGATGGGACCATCGTGAGCTGGAACAAGGGCGCAGAGGCGCTCTACGGCCACCGCGCCAGCGAGATTATAGGCAAGCCTATTGCCGTTCTGGCCGCGCCAGACCGCCTGAGTGAAACGAAGCAAGTTCTAGAGCAGATTCGCCGGGGACAAAGAGTTTCCCAGTTGGAGACCGTTACACGCAGTCGCGACGGCAAACCAATTGACGTCTCCCTGACTGTCTCGCCGATCACCGGCGAGACTGGAGCGGTGGTGGGCGCCGCTACAATCGCCCGCGACATCAGCTTTCGGAAACGAGTGGAGGAGGAGCGCGCCTCGCTGGCCTCCATCGTCGAATCCACCGACGATGCCATCATCACCAGGGCGCTGGACGGGACCATCACCAGTTGGAACAGAGGCGCCGAAGCCATATACGGCTACCGCGCCGACGAGGTTGTCGGCAAGCGCCTTTCCCCTCTCACCCCGCCCGATCGTCTCGATGAAATAGACGAGATTCTGCGCAGGATCAAAAGCAGCGAGAGAATCTCGCGCTTGGAGACGGTGCGGATACGAAAGGATGGCACTCCCGTTCCCGTGTCCCTGGCGATATGTTCCATCAAGAATGCCGCCGGAGAATTGGTGGCGGTGGCCGCCATCGCCCGCGACATCAGCGAGCGCAAACGCGCCGACGAGGCAATCCGGCACAGCGAGGAAAAGTACCGGTCGCTGGTCGCCAACATTCCGGATGTGATCTGGACCGCCGACGAAGAGGGACGGTCCGTCTTCGTCAGCCGCAATTGCGAAAACATGTATGGATACACGTCCGAAGAGATTTGCCAATCGAGTTTGTGGTTCGAGAGCATTCATCCCGACGACCTGCCCGTTGTGAAAGAAGCCTATGAGGCGCTCTTCGCGCGAGGCCAGGCGTACAGCGTGGAATACCGTATGCGGAGAAAGGACGGGCGATGGATCTGGCTGCGCGACCGGGCGGTGAACAGCTATGAAAGGGAAGGAAAACGCTACACGGACGGCATTGTCTCGGACATCAGCGAGCAGAAGCGGGCATTCCAGCTTATCGAGCGTCTGCAGCGCCGGACCGAGCTGATCCTGCACTCCGCGGGAGAAGGCATTCTGGGGCTGGATCCCGACGGCAAATTCACCTTGGTCAACGCCGCCGCGGCGCGCTTGCTCGGCTTCGCCCCCTCCGAGCTTATCGGCAAAGAGATGCACGCGGTGGTGCGCCACTCGTGCACCGATGGAACAGCTCGCGGCGAGTGCGCCATCTACGCTTCGATCCGGGAAGGGACGGAGCGGCGGGTAACCGACGATGTCTTTTCGAGCAGCACGGGACGCAGTTTTCCGGTCGAATATATCAGCACGCCGAAGCTGGAGGAGGGCGGCATCGGCGGGGCCGTGGTCGTTTTTCGCGACATCAGGGAAGCCAAGGCAGCGCAAGAACGCATACAGGCTTCCCTCAAAGAAAAGGAAGCCCTGCTCCGCGAGATCCACCATCGTGTGAAGAATAACCTGCAGATCGTGTGCAGCCTGCTGAAGCTGCAGTCTCGCGGCCTGGAAGATTCCGAAGCGAAGCGCGTTTTCGAGGGCGCCGGTCGCCGGGTCAAGGCGATGGCCCTGGTACACGAGACGCTGTACCAATCGGGAGACCTGGCGGGCATCGACTTCTCCACGTATGCTTCGCGGCTGGTGGCGCAGTTGCTGCACTCGTACGGCCTATCACCCCGGAATGTGGAGGCCCAGCTTGCCGTGGAATCGGTGGTATTGCCCATCGATGTGGCCATTCCCTGCGCCTTGATTCTAACGGAGCTGGTATCCAATGCGCTGAAGCACGCCTTCGCCGGCACGCGCACAGGCGAGTTGCGGATCGCGTTTCAGCGCTTGCCGGAAGCATCCTGGCTACTGGAGGTGCAGGACTCCGGCGGAGCTGAAGCCCTGGAGGGCCCGCCCCGGCCGGGGTCGTCCTTCGGGCTGGAGCTGGTCAGGCTATTGACAGAACAGTTGAACGGGAGCGTGCACATCGAACGCGCGCCGGGTTTTCGCGTCACCGTGGTATTCCCCGCGACGGAGCCCATCAAGGAGAAATGAAATGAGCACCAGCATTTTTATCGTGGAAGACGAGCGTATCGTGGCGGAGGATATCCGTTTCGCGCTCGAATCCTTCGGATACACGGTAGCTGGCATAGCCGCCAGCCGCGACCGGGCCCTCGAGGAGATCGGCCGGACGTCGCCCGACTTGGTCCTGATGGACATCGTTCTCCGAGGCCCTGGGGACGGCGTCGAAACGGGCCGGCTGGTGCGGGAGCGCTTCGACATTCCGGTGGTGTACCTGACCGCGCACGCCGATCATGCCACGCTTCACCGGGCCAAGGTGACGGAGCCTTTCGGGTATATCCTCAAGCCTTTTCAGGAGCACGAGTTGTACTCCGGGATCGAGATCGCCCTTTATCGCCACCAGGTCGAGAAGCGCATTGACGAGCACGAGCGGTGGCTCACCACGATTCTCACCAGCATTGCCGATGGAGTGATCGCGGCGGACGCCATGGGGCTGATCAAGTTCGTCAACGCGGCGGCCGAGCGAATCTGCGGTTGGGAACAGGCGGAGGTGGTGGGCCGCGATCTGGCCGAGATTTATCGCGTGTGCGAGCCGGCTACCGGCGCGCCTGTGGAAGTCCCTGCGCTCCTGGCCCTGCTAGAGGCACGCGGCGCGGCCGGCATACGCGAGGTCAGGCTGCTGGAGCGGAAGGACGGCAGCACGGCCGTGGTGGAGCAAAGCATTTCGCCGATCAGCGACGGATCCCGGGAAGTGAGCGGGAGCGTGGTGGTGTTCCGGCAGCTCCCCGGCAAGGAAGACCTACCGAAGACAGGGGTACAAGGCAATGATCTCCATTAAGAACTATCTGGACCGCGTCAATGGCCGGGATTCCGAACGGGCGGAGCTAGCCGAGGAACTCTCGGCTGCCTTACGGCAGGCCCTCCGGATCCTGCTTGACGGCTTGCCGCTCGAATCCAAAGAAGGCCGAGAGGCCGCCGGGCACGGCGTCATGGCCGGGCTGCTTCGTCGTTTCGATGAGGCCCTCACGCCCTTGGACGTGCTTGAGGCTGCTGGCGAGGCCTTGACGGCCGTCAAACAAGATAACCAGAGCACGCGGGATTACTATCGCGCGCAAAGCGAAGAACTGCAGGCCATGATCTCCATGCTCGCCCAGACGGTGGCCAGCATTTCGGTTCAGAAAGACAGCTCCGTGGCGCAACTCCAGCAGATCGAAAAGAAGATCGAACAAACCTCGATGCTGGAAGACATGCGCGCCTTGAAAACGAATCTCGCCGAGTGCCTGGAGGTGGTGCGGGAGGCTTCGTTACAGCAACAGAAGCAATCGACCGATACCATCCAGCATCTCGAGCGCCAGATCCGCAGTTCCAAAGCGCATCTGGCCAACCGGCGCCCGGCGCCCCGGCTGGACTCAGAACCGATCGTCAACGACGAAACCGAACTGCAGGAGACCGCCTACGCCGCCGTCTTTCTGCTGGACCGTGCCGATTTAATCTCCAAACGCTACGGTAAGAATGTGCTGCATGAAGTGCTGGCCTTCGTCCGCCAGCACTTCAAAAAGATGTTGATGCCGAAGGACCGGTTTATCCGCTGGAACGGGGCCGCTTTCATCGTGCTGGTCGAGCGCCGGGGCATGATCGAGGATATTATGTCGGAATTCCGCAGCGTGGCCTCGCTTGGCAGGAGCCAGTATTTTGAGGTGGGAGACCGGTCCGTCCTGCTGGATACTTCCCTGACCTGGACGGTCTTTCCCCAGAGGGACTTCGCCGCGCCCGATTTGTTCTACAAAGCGGTGGACGACTTCGTCAGCCAGGCGATTGCCGAGCGGCAACCGGCCCCCAGGAAAGAAACCGACGCATTGCCGCGCGCCCGCAGGGGCGCTCCGGTCCCGTCACGCTAACGCCTTCTCGACCGCGTTGCCGGCCCCATCGGTCAGGCGGAAGTAGTTTTCCTGCGACTTGAAGGTCAGCCGTCTGTGCGCGGGCACCGGTTCGTAGCCACGTTGCAACAGTAACCGAAGGTTCCGCCGATGGTGGCGCCGGGCCGCATCCCGCCGCCGGCCTGCCAAGCCGTGTAGCGTCGCGGGGATGGCGTGGCAGTAGCTAACGGCGGTAACCTCGCGCAAGTAATACACGACGCGACCGAATGCGCCGCCCCGGACGACCGCTATCGTCCAGCATGCCGTGCTGCTTCAGATTCAGGATGAACGCGGCAGACACCTGGGGGCACCCCGCGTTGGAGCGCGCGCCACGATTGGCCCGAACCAGCCCTGCTCGCCTTACGCCACACGCGCGTCCAACACCTCGCGCACTTTGGCTAGCAGCGTGTCCGGCGTGAACGGCTTATTCAAGAAAGCATTGGCGGGCTGGCCCGGAGGGCTGTTAGCCGGACGATCCCTGTATCCCGACATGTACAGCAGCGGCAGATCCGGATTTTTCTCGGCCAGCCGCTCGCCCAGCTCCATTCCGTTCATCTGGGGCATCACCACGTCGGTGAGCACGAGGTCGATTTTGTGCGAGTTCTTCTCGTATGCGGCGAGCGCCGCGCTGCCGTTGGCAGCTTCGATTACGGTGTAGCCGCCGTCGTTCAGCACCGCCTGCATCAGTTTCCGCACACCCTCTTCATCGTCCACCAGCAGGATGGTCTCCGAGCCTTTGCGGGCGGTCTGCTTCCGCTCGACGGGAACAGGGACCTCCTCCTTGCTGCAGGGCAGGTAAATCTCGAAAATGGTGCCGCAGTTCACCTGGCTATAAACCGTGATGTTTCCCTCGGCCTGCTTAACCGTGCCGTAGACCAAGGAGAGTCCCAGCCCGCTGTTCTTGCCTGGTTCTTTCGTGGTGAAGAACGGCTCGAACAGCCGCGAGCGCGTGCCGGCATCCATCCCACAGCCCGTGTCGCTTACCGCCAGCATCACGTACGCGCCCGGTTTTACGCCCGCCTTCTGGGCGGAGGACTCGTCCAGTGCCACATTGGCGGTTTCGATTACCAGCTTGCCGCCGTTGGGCATGGCTTCGCGCGCGTTGGTGGCCAGGTTCATGATGGCCTGCTGCACCAGGGAGCCATCGATATTTACGCGGGCCAGCGAGGGCCCCGGCAGCACAATCAGGTCCACCGATTCCCCCAGCCATCGCCGCAGCATAGGTTCCATGCCGGAAATCACGGCATTCAGGTCCGTCGTTTTGGGCTGGACCGCTTGTCCGCTGCTGAACGTCAGAAGCTGCCGCGTCAGGCCCGCCGCGCGCTCACTGGCGTAAAGGATCTCGTCGGCGAAACGCCGCAACGGGCTAGAGACCGGGATCTGGGCGCGCAGCAAGTCGCTATAGCCGGCGATCACGGTCAGCACATTGTTGAAGTCGCCTGCTACGCCTCCCGCCAGGCGACCCACGGCATCCATCTTGCGCGCGTGGCTGAGTTGCTCTTCGAGTTGGCGCCGGCCGGTAACGTCGCGAAACACCACGATAGCGCCCTGCAGTCTCCCGCGTTCATCGCACAGGGGCGCGGCGCTCAACTCGATGCCGATCTCGGTACGGTCTCTGGCGATGAGCAGGACTTGGCCGTAATTATGCGCGGTCGTGAGCGTTCGCATCGCCTCCCGTACAGTGCTAGCAGCCGGTTCGCGGCTGGCTTCTTCGATCACGCGGAGCACCTTGTCGAGCGGCTTGCCCAGAGCGTCGGTGCCTCGCCATCCGGTCAACGCTTCGGCCACGGGATTGAGAAAGGTGATGCGCTCCTCGCGATCCGTGGCCAGTACGCCATCGCCGATGCTGGAGAGCGTAGCGGTAAGCATGCTGCGGCTGGTGTGCCATCCGGAAATCAGCCCGGTGGCCGCCATCGAGATGGCTAGAAACGCCATCACGTTCGCGCCGCCGGCGTACAAAGGCGCGTGAATCTCGACCAGAAAGGACGCCAGCGCGGCTGTACAGAGCACCGTCGCCGTGAATCCGCCCACGTGCCCGTAATACCAGGCGCTGCAGAACACCGCCATCAGGAAAGGCAGGAAGAAGTTCGGCTCCAGCAGCGGCCGCAATAGCAGGGAGATGAGCACAGCCAGAGCCGTGAGGGCCAGTGCAAACACGCTGCTGTGCAAGGGAGAACCCTTGAGCTGGAACACGAGAAGACTCAGATTCAGAATACTACACGCGCTCGCTCCCGGCTCCGGCGCGTATCGCGAATCGAGACCCCGTCCCCCGACGCCTTACCCCGCCGCGCCGCGCGCGGCTTCGCCAGGAGGCCTTGTTTTCCATCTTCTGTGAATCCACAGCCACTGATCGGGATACTCCCGGATCACCGCCTCCAACTGCCGGTGCAGTTCCCGCGTATCGCGCTCCGCGTCGCCGGTTATCTCCACCGGCGGATAAAACCGTAGCACGTACTTCCGCTCATTCTCCAGCCACAGTGCGAAGCCCGGAATTACTGCCGCGCCGCTATGCGCCGCCAGCTTGGCAAAGCCAATCCCCGCGCACGCAGGCACGCCGAAGAAATCCACGAAGGTGCCTTCTTCGAGCGACGCGTTCTGGTCCACCAATATGCCGACTGCCTCGTTTTCCCGCAGCGCCTTCAGGATACTGCGCGCAGAGTCCCGTTTGCCGACCAGCCGGTTGCCCGACAGCATGCGCCGCCGCTCCACGAGCGCGTCGATGCTGGGATTGTCGAGCGGCCGCACCACCACGTACATCGGCGCAGCCATCAGCGCGTGCGCGAAGGCGCTCAGCTCCCAGTTGCCCAGGTGCGCGGTGGCAAACAGAACACCGCGGCCGTATTTGCGGGCTTGTTCGAAATGCTCGTAGCCGTGATCGCCAATCCAGTGGCCGACGTTGCTGCCGTCGATCCATGGGAATCGGGTGAGTGTCGCCAACAGCCGCGCGATCGAGCGAAACACGCCATCGGCGATGCGGCGGTGTGTGCGACGGTCGAGATCGGGCAGGGCCATCGCCAGGTTGCGCATGGCAGTCCGGCGGAGGCGCGGCAGCGCCAGGTCCAGCAGCCCTGCGTAGCCGCTCGCCAACAGATTCGCAAGCGGCAGCGGTGTCCGCGCCAGCGATTCGACTACCGCCAGCGCCAGCCAGTATTCGAGCGTGTCGCGCACAGCCGAGCGGCGTTGCATGAACCGCCATTGTAGCGAGAGCGCACGCCGCTTCCCAGAACCGGACACCAAGGTCGCAAATCTTCACGGATAATCCAGCGCTTGTGCTGGCCCCCGGCGTGCTGCGGCCAAGCTATGGACGCCCTTTTGCGCGATTGGCGCATGGCTGTCCGGGCGCTGACCCGGAGGCCTGGTGTTTCGGCGCTGGCGATTATTTCCCTGGGGCTGGCAATCGGCTTCTGCACAGCCGGCTTCAGCCTGATCGATGCGTTCGCCTTCCGCGACCTGCCCGTCCGCGAACCCGCGCGCCTGACCTGGGTCTACGCCCGCGACCGCGAACAGCGCATCGACAGCCTGACTTGGATCGAATACCAGGCCCTCGCTAGCCACGCGCGGTCGTGGGAAGGCCTGCTGGCCGAATGCCGCATGGGCCCCAAGGTCCGGCTCTCCGACCGCGACGACTTCCCCATCACTGCCGGAGTCTCCGAGAACTATTTCGACCTGCTGGGAGTAAAGGCGTTCGCCGGCGAGGTCTTCCATGGCGGGGCTGGGCAAGATGGCGTGGTCGTAATAGCGGACCACTATTGGAGAAACGCACTCGCCGGCGACGTGCACATCGTGGGCCGCACCCTCGCTGTGGGCAATGCCTCGCTCAAGATCGTCGGGGTCCTGCCGCCCGGTTTCTCTGGGACGCATCGCGGCCTACTCGTAGATCTCTTCGTTCCGCCCCAGACGTTTTTCGGCTCGCTGGGGTTCAAGGACCATCTCGACCAGCACCTGGCCGATTTCGAAGTGCTGGGCCGGCTGCGGCCGGGCGCCACGCTGGAGCAGGCTCAGCGTGAAGAGGAAGCTACCCTCCGGCAGCTCCAGTCAGACGGCCGCGAGCCGGCGCCTGGGCGCCAGGCGGCGCTGTTTCCGTTTGTGGAGCTCAAAGGCATCTTGATCGCCGCGATCATGGCCCCGTTTGTGTTGGTCCTGCTGGTGGCCGCTGCCAATCTGGCGAATCTGCGCCTGGTGGATAATGAGGCCCGGCGGCGCGAGGCGGGCATCCGCCTGGCCTTGGGCGCCACGCGCGCGAATATGTTGCGCCAGCACGGGAGCGAGACTCTTCTGCTCTGCGGCTTGGGAACGGCGCTCGGGTTGATCCTGGCTGCCTGGCTGATTGACCTGGTCCCGGCCGTCGTGTACGCCGGAGAGAGCTACCTCGATTACGGGGTGCGGCTCGATAGCCGCACGTTCGCCTTCAGTGCCGCAGCCTTACTGATGGTCGCCGCGATCGGCTCACTGATCCCATTGAGCGACGCATGGAAGCGCAGAATCCTGCCGGCCATCCAGGCGCCCTCCAGCGTGAAATCCTCCCGATGGCTGATTGCGCTGGTGGTCGTGCAAATGGCTTTTGTCACGGCGGTGACCTGCTCGGCGGCCCTGCTGTGGCGCAGCTTTCAGAACATTTCCGCAATTCGGCCGGCCATGGACCCCGACCGGCGTATCCTGCTGGTACAAGGATATTGGGAGAAAGCCGCTGTGCCCGCCACTCGCGCCGATGCGCTGGCTGCCGAATTGTCCGGATTGCCGGGCGTGTTGCACGTGGCCTATGCGCGCCGGGCGCTGCTCAGCGGTTCGGGCGGCGGGGCGGCCGTCGATCTCGAGATGCCCGGGCAGCCCAAGATCCCATTTGCTTATGATCAGGTCAGCCCCAGCTATTTCGCGACCACTGGCGCGCGGATCGTAAAGGGGCGCGGCTTCGGCTCCTCCGACGGCCATAACAGCACTCCGGTTGTGATGGTCAACGAGGCGTTCGTACGGCGTTTCATGGGTGATCGCGAGCCTTTGGGCGCCTGGATCAAGGTTGCTGGACGAAGCCGCCAGATCGTGGGTGTAGTAGAAGACGGCCCCACCAATCACCTGAAGGAACGCATCGAGTCCTACTTCTACTTTCCCTTCGCCCAGATGCCGGTGAATTACCTGACGTTCTTTGTGGAGTCCAAGCGCGATCCCGAGTCTGTGGCCGCCTTAATACGCACCCTGGCGCGCCGGGCCGATTCCGGATTCACGTTGACCAGCATGCACACCTTGCGGCAACACATGTTTTCCGCGCGCAAAGACGATGCGATACTGACCACCGTTTCGGGGGGGCTGGCGTTACTCGGACTGGTATTGGCCGCGGCCGGCTTGTTCGGCGTGACTTCCTACGCGGTAAGCCGGCGCATGCGCGAATTCGGGCTGCGCGTAGCGCTGGGGGCGACCGGCGCGGACCTGCGCGGCCAGGTGCTGAAGATGGCAAGCCTGCAGGCCGCTGCAGGAATTCCTTTGGGATGGGTAATGGCGCTCGTAAGCGGCCGGTGGATCGGGAGCATGCTCTTTGGGGTGAAAGCCAGCGATCCCTGGGTCCTGGCTGCCGCCAGCGGCGTGGTTGTGGTGGTGGCTTTGCTCGCGGCGCTACGCCCGGCGTTCGCCGCGGGCCGCATCGATCCTATGGTCGCGCTGCGCTACGAGTAGCTGCGCATGCCGCGCTCGTGGAAGCGGTGTACGAATGGCTCCGCCAGACCCCACGTCAGCAGGAACAGCACCACGAAGCCGTACACCAAGTCCCGGCTGGGACCATCCCAATTCGGCAGTGGCGGCGAAAATCCCACAACCAACGCCGCCAGGACGCTGAGTACGTGCCAGTACCAGCGCGCATGGAACAGATAAACGGTTACCAGAGCGAGAGCGATGGAGAAACCATAAATCAAGAGAGCCCAAGTAGACATGGTCACCTCCTGCCTGTATTCTAACGCGAAATCAAGATAATGAGAGCGTTTTTTATTGTTAATGGGAGGCCTCTTCGTGGGGTCCCGAAGGCGCCCGCTTAGGCGGCCGGCGCCGTGCCGCGGCGCCATGCAGCCGATTCAAACCGTGGCGCGGCTTTGCTGTCTGTTACAATCGGGTAGCGTAAATGCCCAATGAAACCGGCCAGTCGCGGCTCACAGTTGCCGATCTGGCCACCCGCTTTCGCGGCGAGCTCATTCCGTTAACGAATTCCTTCTCCTACTTCTGTACACCTCCCATGGCAGACGAGGATCTGCGGCAGTATTTGCACGACCCCATCGCGGCCCTCTCGCCCGCCATCTGCACCGCGCTGGGGAAGGTGGGACTGGTGCTGGTGCCGTACCTGGAAAAGGGCAACGGACGGAGCGGCGACACGGTCAGCTTTGAAAAGCCCGCAGGAGGGCGCCAGATCACAGTTTCGCGCGTCGAGGCCGGCGACCTGGCGATTCTGGTGCTTTCGACCAAAGAAGAGGACATCGCCAATTATCACTACACGTTCTACAACTCGCTGGCCGCGCTGGCGGCGGACAGTTGGTCGCCGGAGGCGCACGAGACCTACGTCCGCTTGTTGCGGGAGGAGTTGAGCTCGGAAGTGCACGGCGAGGTGGACGAGCGGAGCTGGCATCTCAAGCAAGCGCTGGTGCGGCGCCAGACCAACGTACGCAAGGAAACCAAGCTGTTTCGCGATTACGCGCGGCAATCGTTTGAGGACACTCTGACGCTCTATTTGCACGGCACCTGCTGCGATATCGACGTGGAAACCGGTCCGCGCCAGATGCCCAGCCGGTACTTGCGCAAGCGCCTGGAGCTGCTGTATTCGTTGTATCCGCCGCCGGAAGGATATGCGGTGTTTCCGGAGCAGTTGAAGAAGAGATAGGTGGGAAATGCGGCTGCCGGTTACTTCATCTCTTTGGAGGCTCGCAACAGTTCCGCAAAGGAGCCGGGTGGCTCGCCGCTTTCCAGCAACGCTTTGAACACAGCATACGGATCGGTTCTTGATCCGGCTTTGCGCAGGCTTTGCTCGTCGTTTACCCACACATAGACGATGAGTTTTTGCTGCGTCGAGAAGCGAAAAAACAACCGATACCTTCCGTGAAACTTAGCGCGGAACCAGTGGCGGTTACCAGGCCCAAGCGCGTTCCCTTGCCGGAACTCCGGGCTATTCGGGTCGCGCGGAATAACTTCCCGCATGTAGTGATTGACGCTTGCCAGGAGCTTTGCGGCAGGGTGTGACGAATATCCCTGAGGGTCCTTGGCCGCCTGCTTCTCAACGCGTGCCGCCAACTTTTCCAATTGCGCTTGGAAGAGCGGGTGAACGAAGAGACGCCACCCTCTGAATTCCATCTTAGACCAGCGACTCGTCGCCCAGGTCTTCGTCCGCCTTAACGGGCAGATGACCGACAAGGGCATGAATGCGCGCAGCTAAAGCTGGGTCCAGCGGCCTGAGTTGCTCCGGGGACCGGACCATGTCTTCTGCCAGGAAACTCAGAAAGGCTTCGATTACCGGATCGCTGTCCCGCCGCCGCGGCCTCTTTGCGGGATCGGCAACCACCAGCATCCGTCCAGGCGCGATCACATGCGCGCGCACCTCACCGGAGAACTCAGGATGGCTCTGGAACAGGGCTTTGTCGAAGCGCAGCCCCAGAGAATTGCCCGTCTTTGCTTGCCGCCCTCGATAGCTGGGGGCTGTGCCGGATTGCGCCTGTCTCGATGATGCCATGTATTGCTCCTGCATGCATGTTAGCACAGATGTGCTAACAGCAGTAAAACTCCTAGTGTGTGCGTTCATCCAGCATCTCACCCGCAATCCGCATGGCCGCTTCCTTCCCGCGCTCCCCGATCTCCCCCACCGGACCGACGCAAGACGGGCAGCCCGCCTCGCACTCACACCCCGCCAGCAACTCCGACGTCTGCCGCAACAGCCGTTCCGCCATGCGGAAGAGCGGTGCGCTTTGGCCCACTCCGCCCGGATAGCAATCGTAAAGATAAAGATTCGGCTCTTCGCTGAAGGCCACACCGAGATCGCGCGGATCGCACATCAGCAGCAACGCCGCCACCGTGCGCAGCGCGTTGCCCAATCCCGCGAGTCCGCTCTGCTTTTCGTCCGGCGTCAGGTCCGGAAAGCGCGCCAGGAATTCGGCGGGAAAATGCAGCCAGAACGCCGTGGTGTGCATCTCCTGTTCGGGCATCGCGAGATTGCCCGCGCCCACGTTCTCATTCGTGTAGAACCTAATCTTCTTGAACCCCACGATCTGGCGGTTCACGCGCACGTCACCGTGGCACCGGCGCACGCCGGCCAGCGGCTCGCTCTCGAATTGCTCGAGCGCCTTCACCTGCGTGTAGTCGATGGCGTCCGTATAATAATCGCAATCCACGCGCCGCACGTAGGCTTTGCGCTGCTCGTAATCGAAGCGCTCCACATGATACTGGCGGGCTTCGTGCAGGTAGATGGCTTTTTCGTGCAAGGTGGTGAGCGCCGCCGTAAATGCGACTTCGGCGATTACAGCGGGTTCGCCCGTGATATCCACCACCACGAAGTTATCGCTCGAAACGGAGCGCAGGCTGGTAGCATCCGCGGGATAGGTTTCCGAGGTCCAGTGCCAGGCACCCGCGGAGTGGTGCAGAAAACCAGCCTCTTCCAAAAAGTGGCACAGCTCCGTGGTCTCGTGCGTGCCGAACTTCTCCCCATCCCGTAGGGGTAATTCGAAGGCGGCGCATTTCAGGTGCGCCAGCAGGATCTCGAGGTTATCCGGATTGATGTAAGCGTGCTCCGGCGAGCGGCCGAAGAAGTAATCGGGGTGCTCCACTATGTATTGGTCGAGCGGCGCGCTGGAGGCGACCAGCACGGCGGCCGATGCTCCCTGGCGGCGTCCGGCGCGTCCGGCGCGCTGCCATGTGGATGCGATGGTGCCGGGATATCCGGCCATCACCACGGCGTCCAGCGAGCCTATGTCGATGCCCAGCTCCAGCGCGTTGGTGGCGACTACCGCGCGTATCTCGCCATCGCGCAGCTTGCGCTCGATCTCCCTTCGCTCGCGCGGCAGGTAGCCGCCACGGTAGCCGCGCACGGTGTCCCCAGGCAGTGGGCCGCGCTCGACGGCGTCCTTCAGGTAAGTGACCAGGATCTCCGTAGCGAGCCGGTTATTGGCGAAGACCAGCGTCTGCAGATGGTGTTCGATGAATTCCAGCGCCAATCGCCGCGATTCCACGAGGTAACTGCGCCGGATGCCCAATTGGCGGTTCACCACCGGCGGATTGTAGAAGATGAAGAATTTCTCGCCGCGTGGCGCGCCGTTGGAATCCACCAGGCGGAATGGAGCTTCCGTGAGTGACTCGGCCAGTTCGCGCGGATTGGCGATGGTGGCCGAGCAGCAGATGAATACTGGCTTCGATCCGTAGAATTCGCAGATGCGCCTCAGCCGCCGGATGAGGTTCGCCAAGTGGCTGCCGTAGACGCCTCGGTAATAATGTAGCTCATCGATCACGATGTAGCGGAGATTCTCGAACAGCTTCGCCCAGCGGGTGTGGTGCGGCAGGATGCCCGTGTGCAGCATGTCCGGGTTGGTTAACACGATGTTGGCGCGCTGCCGTATGGCCTTGCGGGCGTCTTGCGGCGTATCTCCGTCATATGTAAAGGCGCGGATTTCCGAGCCCATCTCATCAATGGCCATCTGTAGTTCATGAAGCTGATCTTCGGCCAGGGCCTTGGTCGGGAAAAGATACATCGCACGTGCGCCGGAATCGCTCAACAGCAGGTTTAAGACAGGCAGGTTGTAGCAAAGCGTTTTGCCGCTGGCGGTGGGCGTCACCACCACCACGTTCTGGCTTTCGGCGATCAGGCTGAAGGATTCCGCCTGGTGGGAATAAAGCTTGTGAATCCCGCGTTCTTCCAAGGCCCGCCGCAGGACGGGATTCACCGAGTCGGGCAACTCTTTGTAGAGGCCGCCCGTGGCGGGCTCGTGCCGTATGGCTGCAGGATGGAAGCGCGTCAGGGCCGCTTCGAGCGAAAGCGGGGAAGCCAGCGTGAGGTCCATTGAGTTTCGCCTTTTCTTTGCTACTTTACACGAAAAGGCGCGCGCCGGCAACTGGAAAAATAGGCGGGGACGCCGCGCAGAAAGCTGCGATCAGTCCTCGAGGCGGACGAACTCGTAACGTTCCAAGGTAGCGGCGACGTCGAAGGCAGCTTCGTCGGATTCAGGCACTTTTCTAGCGCGCACGATCTTGCCAATGCAACGCAAATTAACGCGCTGTTCCGATGGCCCGCTCAATGTGATGACGTATTCGATGGCTCCTCCGATCTCGGGCTCTGCTTCGGAGGTGAACAACACTCCGCCGGAGCTGATGTTCTTTGTCAGACCGATTTGCGCAACGCGCTCCGCCCCGCTGCGGGTAACCGCAAGAGGCAATCGGAGGGTAAACCGCCGGGTTCGTCGTTGTTCCACTTTCGTAATACTAGTTTCTTCTGAGACTGCGGTCAATACTTTATTGAAAAAAGCTCGAATTTGTTGGTACTGCGTCGCCGCGAGACTTACTTTTGTGGGACTTTAGTTCTGCTGTGGGACTTTAGTTCTGCAAATCGGAGCGAAGAACACCTCAGTTGGCAAATTCGAGCCGCGCATCGCCGATGGCTCAGGCACCTAGGTGCTGCTCTAAACTCTTCGCCTGAACTGACGATCTAAGGGATGTGAATCTCTCGCCCCGCGAGCCGCCTCCGGAGACGAACCCGATCCAATTCACTGCCTGTCCTTCGGCGTCGAACGGGCATCCTGTCGCCGTTCAATGGGACGCGCTGTTGCGACAGTTGAGCAACGCCTTGCCGGCCATGATTTGGATGTGCGGAGCCGACGGGCGTGCAACTCTATTTAGCGCGCACTGGCTGCGCTTCACCGGGTGCGCGCTGGAGGAGGCCCTAGGCGAAAGCTGGGCTCGGGCGATCCACCCCGAGGACGTGGAGCGGCGCCTGGCGGCGCAGCGGGCCGCCCTGCTGGCACGCCAGCCGTTTGAGACGGAATACAGGTTGCGTCGGGCCGACGGGCAGTATCGGCGGATGCTGGACCAGGGCGCACCGCAATTCAGCGGACACGGCGACTTTCAGGGCCTTGTAGGAGTGGCAATTGATATCACGGACCGCAAGCGCGCCGAAGAGGACCTGCGCTGGCTGTCCCGCGCGGTGGAGCAGAGCCCAGCCAGCGTGGTCATCACGGACCTTAGCGGCAATATAGAATACACGAATCCGAAATTCACAGAAGTGACCGGATACACGCGCGCGGAGGCGCTGGGGAAGAATCCGCGGATTCTGAAATCGGGAGAAAAACCCGTTGAAGAATACCGAGAGTTATGGCAGACCATCCAGTCCGGCGAGGAATGGCGGGGAGAATTCCACAATAAGCGCAAGAACGGAGAGTTGTACTGGGAATCGGCGTCCATCTGTGCCATCCGCGACGCTACCGGCCAGCCGGCGCACTACATTGCCGTCAAAGAGGACATCACCGAGCGCAAGCGCATGGAAGAAGCTCTGCGCGACTCAGAGCAGCGGTTTCGCATCGCGGCCGAAAACGCGGGCGATTGGGTCTATGAATGTGATGTGCGCACGGGACGGATACAGGTGTACGGGGCTGGCCAGAACTACGAGGTGCGCTCATTTGAGGAGTGGGAGCGCCGTATCCACCCGGAGGATCACGAGCGGATACTAGCGGCGTATCACCGGCATCTGGAGAGTGGCGAGCCCTTTCGCGAGGAGTACCGTTTGTTGGGCGCGGATGGAGAAATCCGGCACTACTCCGACCGCAGTGCGCCACTGCGCGATGAGAGCGGCAAGGCATACCGCTGGATCGGTGTCATGCGCGACGTAACGGCGCGCAAGCAGGCCGAAGAAGCGCTGGCGCGGCTGGCCGCCATCGTCGAATCCTCTAATAACGCTATCTTGGCGGAAGATGGGAACGGCACGATCCTGAACTGGAACGCGGCGGCGGAGAACTTGTACGGCTATTCCGCCGCGGAGATGTTAGGCCGTTCCGCGTTGCTGGTGGTAGCGCCAGCCCGGCGCGAAGCGGCGGCGGAGAGGATATCGGCAATCATGCGCGGTGCGGTCCTGCAACCGTACGAGACAGATCACATGCGCAAGGACGGTGCGGTGTTTCCAGTAAGCATCGTGCCTTCGCCTATAAAGAACAGCACAGGCAAGGTCATCGGCATCTCGCTCATAATTGAGAACATCGCCGAGCGGCAGCGCGCCCGGCAAGCGCTGATGGAGAGCGAAAACCGCTTCCGGGCGCTGATTCAGGACGGCAGCGATGCCATCAGTCTGTTCGATCCAGCAGGCGTCATTTTGTACTACAGCCCGGCTGGGGGCGAGATCCTGGGAATTCCGCCGGATCAACGCGTGGGGCGGGAAATCTTCGAGCAGGTCCATCCGGACGATCTGTCGTATGCGCACATGCTGTTCGAAGAACTGCTGCGGGAACCGGGAGCCAAGCTGCGCGCCCAGCTCCGCCTGCGGCATGCCGACGGGTCCTGGCGCTGGGCGGACATCTCGGCAGCCAACATGCTTGAGGAGCCGGGGGTCAAGGCCCTGGTCACCAGCTCGCGCGACATCACCGATCAAAAGAAGATGGAGGAGGCGCTACGCGAGAGCGAGCAGCGGTACCGCAAACTAGTCGAGGAGGCCAGCGATGCCATCTTCGCCATAGACCTCGAAGGAAACCTCACCTCGGTTAACAACGCGTGCGAGAGGATGTCCGGATATGGCCGGCACGAGTTGGCCGGTACGAACTTGGTACAGTGGACCGTTCCGGAATATCTTCCAGCCGTCCAGAGAAACATCCAGGCCCTGTTAGGAGGCGGCGCCGCCGGCCCCCTGGAAGTGGAGCTCATCGCACGCAACGGCCACCGGGTCACCCTCGAGGTGAGTAGCAGGCTGCAATTCAGAAATGGCGTGCCGGCCGCAGTGCTGTGCATCGGTCGGGACATTAGCCAGCGGAAGCGGACCGAGCGGCTGGAGCACAATCGGCGCGAGGTGCTCGAGATGGTGGCGCAGAATCGGCCGCTGGGTGTGGTGCTGCGCCGCTTGGAGGAAATGATCGAACACTACTACCCGGAGACCGTGGCGCACGTCCTGCTGGAAGGCAGTTCCGTTTGTCCGGAGCATGAGGCGAGCGGGCAGGGCGCGCCCTCGGCGGAATTCCCTGGCCGTTTGAATGTTCCGATCCGGGCTTGCGACGGCCAGGTGCTGGGAGTTCTGGAAGTCCTGCACCGCGAATGCTGGCAGGTGTCCAGGCCCGAAATGGTCTTTCTGGAAGCTCAGGCTAAACTGGCATCCATCGCCCTGGAGCACCGTCAACTTACCAACCGCCTGGCTTACCAGGCGCAGCACGATCCCCTGACGGGTCTGCCGAACCGCGTGCTGCTCGAGGACCGCCTGCAACAGGCCATGGCCCTGGCGCGCCGCGCGGGTAAGATGGTCGCCGTGGTCTATGTGGATCTAGACCGGTTTAAGCTCATGAACGACACGCTGGGTCACGTCGTCGGGGACATGCTGCTGCAAGAGGTCGCCAAGCGGCTCCAAAGCGCCGTGCGCGAGTCGGACACGCTGGCGCGCACCGGCGGCGACGAATTCCTGGCGGTGTTGTTCGGCATCGACAGCCCGGACGATGCGGCGATGGCGGGAGAACGACTAGTGGAGGCTATGCGAGAGCCGTTCCTGGTGAAGGGACACGAACTGTTCACCACCGCAAGCGTGGGCCTGAGTTTGTTCCCCCAGGATGGGGAGGATACGGGCGTTCTCCAGAAGCACGCCGACGTAGCCCTGTATGCGGCCAAGGGCCGGGGGCGCAATCGCTTCCAGAGGTTCTCGCGCACGATGAATTCCGCGTTCAGCGAGCGGTTGGAGATCGAAAGCCATCTGCACCGTGCGCTGGACCGCAAGGAATTGTTGCTGTACTATCAGCCGCAATTCCGGCTTCCCGGGCGCCAACTCGCCGGCATGGAGGCGCTCCTGAGGTGGGATCATCCCAAGTGGGGCATGGTCCTGCCGGGCCGGTTCGTCCCAGTGGCCGAAGAGTGTGGGCTGATTATTCCCATCAGCCTGTGGGTCTTGGAGGAGGCCTGCCGGCAGCACCGGCTGTGGCGGCAGCGCGGACTCACGCCGGTCAAGATCGCGGTGAATGTCTCAGCCATTCAGTTCGCGCGCTCGGATCTGGCGGAGAAGGTCGCGGAAGTCCTGGCGCAATACGA
>Ga0181526_10001644_pt1 | contig 20914 bp, 20 predicted proteins | sample PEATcosm2014_Bin_35_FD_119750 | JGI IMG/M metagenome (GOLD analysis project Ga0181526, IMG submission 119750) | Peatland microbial communities from MTU Mesocosm Facility, Houghton, MI, USA - PEATcosm2014_Bin06_30_metaG | ecosystem: Environmental > Terrestrial > Soil > Wetlands > Peat | place...
AAGGTGCGGCACAGCGAGCAGATAGCGGCCGACACGAGTGTGTGCCCTGCTCAAGGAGCCCCTGCTACCGGGCCCGATCCCCGGTGATTCGCGAGCTTTCAAGCCCCGCCGAGGCCGTGTCGTTTGACCGTGGGGCGGATGGGTAGTGATCACAGCGACGCGTTGGCGAACGGAAAGGAGCCAATCGTGGTTTCATACGATGCCGTATCCTTGTTGCTCGAAGATCACGAGCAGGCGCGAGAAGCGTTGCGATCATTTGCGGAGGCAGACCCGTTGGAGTGGAGCGCGCAGTTCGCCGTTCTCGCAGGCAGCCTCTCGCGGCACGAAGAAGCCGAAGAGGTTGCTGTCCACTCAGTCCTGCGAGACGAGATCCCGGGCGGTGGCGCCTTGGCGGCGATCGCAGACTGAGGCCGTTGCGCTCGGCGTTGCCGGCGCGGCGGAGCGGGCAGCACGAAACCACGCTACGAACCGTTTGGATGGGGGCGGGTGGGGTACGTCTTGGTGTAGCCCTGTCCTGGCAGGGTCCCCATCTGCAGGTCTCACATCCTCTCTGGTGGGAAGCGGCGCGCAGTCCCGACGTCACAACCCGACACCGGACTGCTCGTCGTGGCGGCGCGGATGACTTGGTTGCGTACGGGTCTTGACGCTGTCTCCGATGTCTTGAGACATCACAGTGGCGCCCTCGGCAGGACTCGAACCTGCGCACCCGGCTCCGGAGGCCGGTGCTCTATCCGCTGAGCTACGAGGGCGGGAGGACGCAGCACACAGACGTACCAGGCACGCTTCAGCTCCGCTGTTTGCATGCTACCCGCACTTCGGCCATCCTCACTGCTGGAATGAGCATCGCTGACGTCCTCGCCGAGTCGATCGCCGCCGAGCTGAAGGCCCTGGATATCGAGGCCACGCCGGCCGACGTGCACCTCGAGCGACCCGCCCGTCCCGAGCACGGTGACTTCTCGACGAACGTCGCCCTTGCCCTCGCCAAGCGGTCAGGCCGCAAACCGCGAGACATCGCCGAGCAGCTCGCCGCCGCCCTCACCGCCTCGCCGCCGCGACATGTTGACGCCGTCGAGGTCGCCGGCCCCGGCTTCGTCAACTTCCGGCTCCGCCCGTCATGGCTGCACGACGTGCTCGTCGAGATCGTGACGGCGACGGAGTCCGGCTACGCCGCCCCTGACCTCGCCCACGGCGAACGCACCCAGATCGAGTTCGTCTCGGCCAACCCGACCGGGCCGGTGCACGTCGGCAACGGCTGGTTCGGGGCATACGGCGACGCTCTTGCCCGCATCCTCACGCGGACCGGGTCGAAGGTGACACGCGAGTACTACGTCAACGACACAGGCGGGCAGATCCGCCTGCTGGGCGAGAGCTTGCTGGCTCGGCGCCGCGGAGAGGCCCCTCCGAAAGAGGGCTACCAGGGCGAGTACGTCGCCGAGCTCGCCGGCGCCTACGAGGGTCCCGACGACGTCGTCGAAGCGGGGCGCTTCGCCGCCGAGCAGATACTGGCGAACATCCGCACGACGATGGACCGGCTCAACATCCATTTCGACGAGTGGTACTCGCAGGCCTCCATCGAAGAGGGGGGCAAGGTCGCCGAGGTCATCGAGGAGCTACGCGCCCGCGGTCATGTCTACGAGGAGGGCGGGGCGACGTGGTTTCGAGCCACGACCTTCGGCGACAGCCGTGACCGCGTCCTCATCAAGTCCAACGGCGACGTGACCTATCTCGGCGGCGACCTCGCTTACCACCGCAACAAGTTCATCGAGCGGGGTTTCGACCGGGTCATCGACATCTTCGGCGCCGACACCCACGGGCAGGTGGCGAGCCTGCATGCCGGCGTGCAGGCGCTCGGCGTCGACCCGGGCCGCCTCGAGGTACGCATCGGCCAGATGATCTCGCTCGTGAGCGGCCGCATGTCGAAACGCTCGGGCACCTATGTCCGCCTTGACGACCTCATCGACGAGATCGGCGCCGATTCGACCCGGCTCCTCTCCTTGCTGTCGTCCATCGACCAGGCGACGACGCTCGACCTCGACATCGTGAAAGAGCGCTCTGCCGAGAACCCCGTCTTCTACGTGCAGTACGCCCATGCCCGCATCGCCTCCATCAGCCGCGTGGCGGCAGAACGCGGGGTGGCGCGCCGGCCCATCGACGAGGTGGACCTCGGCCTGCTCGAGCACCCACGCGAGCTCGAGGTGTTGCGGACGCTCGTCGAGCTACCACGCGTCGTGGAGGAAGCAGCCGTGGAGCGGGCGCCCTACAAGGTGACGAATTGGGTTCGCCGCTTGGCAGCGGACTTTCACAGCTTCTACCACGACTGCTACGTGATGGGAGAAGGCGTCGCCCCCGAGCTGACGCAGGCTCGCCTCTGGCTCGTCGAGGCGGCCCGTGTCGGGCTGGCCATCGGCCTCGACCTCCTTGGCGTGGGCGCCCCGGACGAGATGTGACCGACGTGAACGATGTGGGCTCGCACGAGCCCGCTCCCGTCACCGATCCGGAGTCTGCGGCGGCCCCCGTGGCTCGCCACCTCCTGCCCATCTCGGCCTCGCGGGCTCCCTCCGGCGCACTCGCCGTCGGTGGGGTGGATCTCGTGGCGCTCGCCGACGAGGTCGGCACCCCGCTGTTCGTCTACGACGAGGAGCACCTGCGTGCCCGCTGCAAGGAAGCCGTCGCCTGCTTCGGGGGCGGTGCCGTCGCCTATGGGACGAAGGCCTTCCTGTGCAAGGCGATGGCCGCCCTCGCCGTCGAGGAGGGGATGTTGCTCGACGTCTCGACCGGTGGAGAGCTCGCCGTCGCCCTCGCCGCCGGCGTGCAGGGTCGCAGCCTCGTCTTCCACGGCAACAACAAGTCCCTGCCTGAGCTGGAGGCGGCCTTGCAAGCAGGTGTCGGGCGCATCGTCGTCGACTCGTTCGACGAGATCGAGCGCCTGGCGGGGCTCTCCCGTGCCGGACTGCTCGCGGGCGGTGTGGACGCCCTCCTGCGCGTGACACCTGGCGTGGAGGCGCACACCCATGAGTACGTGATGACGGGCCAGGAGGACTCCAAGTTCGGTTTCAGCCTCGCCGAGGGCGCCGCCGACCGTGCCGTCGAGGCGCTGCGAAGCGTCCCCGGGCTGCGACTCGTCGGTGCGCACGCCCACGTCGGCAGCCAGATCTTCCGGGTCGACGTCTACGCCCGCGTCGTCAGCCTGCTCGGGCCGTTCCTGCGCCGGCACGAGCTGCGGGAGTGCTGCGTCGGCGGCGGCCTCGGGGTCGCCTACCTCAATGGGGAGCACGCCCCCTCGATGGCGGAGTGGGCAGCCGTCGTCCGTACCGCCTGTGCGGCCGCCCGCTTGCCGGACGAGGTGCGTGTGACGGCCGAGCCGGGGCGGTCCATCGTGGCAACGGCGGGCATCACCCTCTACCGCGTCGGCACGATCAAGTCGCTCCCCGGTGTGCGCACCTACGTGGCGGTCGACGGAGGCATGAGCGACAACCCCCGGCCCGTCCTGTACGGAAGCGGCTACGAGGCGTTCCTGCCTCGCGAGCCGGACGCCGAACGCCCCCGGGCGGCCCGAGTCGTCGGCAAGCACTGTGAGTCGGGCGACATCCTTGTGGACGATGCCCGCCTCCCCGCCGATTTGAAGGTGGGAGACGTGCTCGCCACACCGGTCACGGGCGCGTACGGCTGGTCGATGGCTTCGAACTACAACCGCGTCGGGAGGCCCCCGGTCGTCTTCGTGGGCGGCGGGGAGGCGCGTGTCGTCGTCCGCCGCGAGACCATCGAGGATCTCCTCCGGCTCGATCGCTAGGCGACCCGAGCCGGGGGCGGGCGGCCCCCGTTTTTCGGGGGGCCAATCGCGGTCTTGTACGTTGTTGCACGTGAGCCGGTCAGAGTGGACGCCCGACGCAGCGCTGCGCGTGGGCGTTCTCGGCTGCGGCAACGTCGGGGCGGCCTTCGTCGCCCTCGTCGACTCCGGAGCCGGCGCCATCTCCGGCCGCACCGGGATCGACCTCGAGGTCACGCGCATCGCCGTGCGCGACCTCGCCCGCGAGCGCCCCGGGATCGACCGCGTCGCTTTCGAGAAGCGGGTGACGACCGACACTCAATCGATCGTCAGCGACCCGGAGGTCGACGTCATCGTCGAGCTGATGGGTGGCGTCGAGCCGGCGCGTTCGCTCATCTTGCAAGCACTCGCCTCGAAGAAACCCGTCATCTCCGGCAACAAGGAGCTCCTCGCCACGAACGCCGGTGAGCTGACGGCCGCCGCAGAGGCGGCCGGCGTCGACTTGCTGTTCGAGGCGTCCGTGGCCGGCGCCATCCCCCTCGTGCGGCTCCTGCGCGAGTCACTCGCCGGAGAGCACATCGTGCGCCTCACCGGCATCGTCAACGGCACGACGAACTACATGCTCACGCGGATGAGCGAGGAAGGCATCGGATACGCCGAGGCGCTCGCCGAGGCGCAGGCGCTCGGCTACGCCGAAGCCGACCCGACAGCCGACGTGGAGGGATACGACGCCGCCGCCAAGGCGGCCATCCTCGCCGGTATCGCCTTCGACGCCGACGTGCGGGCCTCCGATGTGCATCGCGAGGGAATCGTCGGCATCGAATCGCGGGACATCGCCTTCGCTCACCGGCTCGGCTACGAGGTGAAGCTGCTCGCCGTCGCCGAGCGGTCGGACGCCTTCAGCGACGGTGCCAGCCGGGTGCCCGATCGCCCGCCGGCGATCGCCGTCCGCGTGCATCCGGCGATGGTCCCGAAGGACCACCCCCTCGCCTCGGTACGCGGCTCGTTCAATGCCGTGTTCGTGGAAGGCGACGCCGCCGGCGAGATCATGGTCTACGGCATCGGTGCCGGCGGCCGACCGACGGCCAGTGCCGTGCTCGGCGACGTCATCGACGCCGCCCACCACCTGCGGGAGGGCAGCCGCGGCCGCGCCGCTCGCCGCAGACCGCCGAACCTGCGCTCCATCTCGGAGCTGCGCAGCCAGTACTACTTGACGCTCGACGTCGCCGATCGGCCCGGCGTCTTGGCGGCCGTCGCCTCCGTCTTCGGCGATCACAACGTCTCGATCCGATCCATGGAACAGACGGGTCTCAGTGGGGAGGCCCACCTGCTCTTCATCACCCACATGGCCCGCGAGGCGGACGTCACCGCCACGCTGCAGGTTCTGCGGCAGCTCGACTCCGTCGAACGGATCGGATCGATGTTGCGCGTCATCGGGCCCGAGCCGGCGGGATCGTGAGCGGGGCGGTCGAGGCCTCCGACGGAGGTTCGGTACCCGCCCCGGCGTTGCGGCCGTGGCGGGGCGTGCTCGAGGAGTACCGGGCGTTTCTGCCCGTGAGCGAGCTCACTCCCGTCGTCACCTTGCAAGAAGGCGGGACGCCGCTCCTGCTGGCGAGCCGCCTCTCCGAACGCCTCGGCGCCGAGGTGTGGCTGAAGATCGAAGGTGCCAACCCGACGGGGTCGTTCAAGGATCGCGGGATGACGCTCGCCATCTCGAAAGCGGCCGAGTCGGGCGTCGAAGTCGTCGTATGCGCCTCCACCGGTAACACCTCGGCCTCGGCGGCCGCCTATGCGGCCCGCGCCGGCATGCGCTGCGCCGTGCTCATCCCGGAGGGACACATCGCCCTCGGCAAGCTGGCGCAGGCACTCGTACACGGTGCGACGGTCATCCAGATCCAGGGCAACTTCGACGCCGCCCTCGCCATCGTGCGGGACCTGCCGGGGCGCGCACCGGTGACGGTAGTGAACTCGATCAACCCCGACCGGATCGCCGGGCAGATGACGGGGGCCTTCGAGATCGTCGACGTCCTCGGCGACGCCCCGGACGTCCACTGCCTGCCCGTCGGCAACGCCGGGAATATCACGGCCTACTGGCGGGGTTATTGCGAGTACAAGGCTGCGGGTCGCGCGACCCGGCTGCCCCGGATGTTCGGCTTCCAGGCCGCCGGGGCTGCGCCCATCGTCGAGGGCAAGCCGGTGGAGGAACCGCAGACGATCGCCACGGCCATCCGGATCGGCAACCCGGCGTCCTGGTATGGCGCCACCGCCGCTTCGAGTGAGTCGGGTGGGCGCATCGAAGCGGTCACCGACGAGGAGATCCTGGAGTCATACGCGTGGCTGGCACGAGAGGAGTCGGTGTTCTGCGAGGCGGCCTCGGCAGCGTCGGTTGCCGGCCTCCTGAAGTTCGGCGTGCCGGAGGGCTCCCGTGTCGTGTGCGTCCTCACGGGCAATGGCCTCAAGGACCCTGGGCTTGCCATCGATCAGGTGGCAGTGCCGGACTCGTTGCCGGCCGACACGGGATCGGTTCTCGCTGCACTCGGTTTGTGAGCCGTCCGCGGCCTTCTTGGCGTCGGCAACCGCTAGAGTGCGAGAAGCGTCGGGGGGCGGTGCGGGCACGTTGTTGCCCGACCCGGTGTTCGGCGCTAGCATCTGAATGTCTTCCTCGTCGTCGCGGGGGCGGCCTCACAGCAACGCTGGAGGCAACCGTTGAGGGCGGGCGGGAATCGCCGGAGTTTTCGGTCTGCACCCTCCACCGCGTTTCCCTTCCTCTGCCTGATCGTGCCGAACGAGCCGAGCGTCCTTTGATCCCGGAGCCAACCTGAATCGCATCGGCAAGCCGATGCGGCTCGGGTTTCCGCTGCCGGTTCCATCGTGGCGCCGGCCCAAGGAGGAAGCGAAGGTGGCGACACATCCCGCCACCGGGGGTGGATGCCGCTGCACACTCCTCCACCGGTGAACCGGTGGGGAGGCGAGGGGCCATCTTGCAACACAATCACCAGCAGACCGAGTCTCAACAAGAGAGGAACTCGATGAGCGGAGAGCAGCTCGAGCGTTCGATTCTGGAACGTAAGGAGCGCGAGGAGCTCAAGGCGATCGCCACGGCGATGTCGCTGGAGCCGGTCGCCCGGGTCAAGAAAGCCGACCTGGTCGACCAGATCCTGCGTGCGGCCGGTGTCGAAGTCGGCGCCGAAAGCAACGGAAGCAACGGCGGGCCGGCCGCTCCGCCTGCCTCCTCACCGGAGGGGGAGCCGAGCGTCATGCATGCCGGCCAAGACCTCGACGCCTCCACGAATGGCAAGGTGGCGAAGCCACGCGCCGCGCGTGGGCGCAGCACGAAGGCGAAAGCGGCCGCAGCCGACGATGCCGTCACCAGCGAGGCCGGCAGTGCGGAGGACACGGCGGCCGTCCATGACGGCGCCGACACGACGTCGCCTGCGCACACGGCGGTCGACAGGTCCGAGACGGCGTCTGACACCGCCGGCGAGGGCGGCGTCCCGGACGGGGCGACCGCCGCCGACACGGCCGAGCAGGCCGGGCGAGCCGGCGAGCAGGGCGATGCCGCCTCAACGGTCGGCAACGGCTCAGGCACCGTGACGGGGGCGGCTCGTTTCATCCACGACGACGCGCTGAGCGCGCAGGGCCCCGTCGAGCGGCAGGAGCGGCCGGATCGCAACGACCGCAACAACCACGATCGCTCCAACCAGCAGCAGAACCGTCACCAACGGCCGCAGCAGGGCAATCAGGGCAATCAGATCATGGGCGGCGGTGGGCAGGGCCAGAACCAGAGCCAGAACCAGGCCGGCCAGGGGGACGCCGGCAATCGCAGGAGCCGGCGCCGTCGCGGCCGTGACCGCACCGATCGGGAGCTGCAGGGTGGTCCCCAGGCGGACGCCCCCTTCTCCGGCGAGCTCGTGCCCGTCAAGGGTCTGCTCGACCTGAAGGAGGAAGGCTACGGGTTCCTCCGCACGAGTGGCTACCTTGCGAGCGCCAAGGACGTCTATGTCTCGGTGAGCCAGGCCCGTCGCTTCTCGCTCCGGCGTGGCGATGCCGTCGAAGGCGCCTGCCGCCCGGCCGGACCGAGTGAGAAGTACCCGGCGTTGTTGCGCATCGACTCGATCAACGGGATGACGCCGGACGAGGCGAGGGAGCGGCCTCGTTTCGAGGACCTCACACCGCTGTTCCCCGACGAGCGGTTACGGCTCGAGAACCGCGAGGACCCGACGAACGTCACGGCTCGAATCATCGACCTCATCTCGCCGATCGGCAAGGGGCAGCGCGGGATGATCGTGTCGCCCTCCAAGGCCGGCAAGACCACGATCATGAAGCAGATCGCCCACTCGGTCGAGCTCAACAACCCGAGCGTGCACCTCATGGTCCTGCTCGTCGACGAGCGACCCGAAGAGGTCACCGACATGCGCCGCTCGGTGAAGGGCGAGGTCATCGCCTCGACCTTCGACCGCCCGGCCGACGAGCACACGGCGCTCTCGGAGCTCACGATGGAACGGGCGAAGCGGCTCGTGGAGATGGGACGTGACGTCGTCATCATCCTCGACGGCATCACGCGACTCGCCCGCGCCTACAACCTCGCCCAGCCGGCGACCGGGCGCATCATGTCCGGTGGTGTCGACTCCGGAGCGCTCTACCCGCCGAAGAAGTTCTTCGGCGCCGCCCGCAACGTGGAGGAAGGTGGCTCCTTGACCATCCTCGCCACAGCCCTCATCGAGACGGGCTCCAAGATGGACGAAGTCATCTTCGAGGAGTTCAAGGGGACGGGCAACATGGAGCTCCGCCTCGACCGCAAGCTGGCCGAGCGCCGCATCTACCCGGCGATCGACGTCAATGCCAGCTCGACACGGCACGAGGAGCTCCTCTTCGACCGCTCACAGCTGCAGCAGGTCTGGAAGTTGCGCCGAGTCCTCAACGCCCTCGGGGCCGAAGGAAGCGCAGCCGCCGGTCTCGAGCTGCTCGTGGACAAGATCAAGACGACACGCTCGAACGACGAGTTCCTCGCCGAGATCGCCAAGGCACCGACACCGTCCAACTGATCGAAGGGGCCCCGCCTATCTCGCGGTTCTCGGAGGCCGCCCTCACGTGCAAAGCAGGTGGGGCGCCACGAATTTGCCTCGCCCATCTGCCCATAGACTGGAGATCGCCATGAAGACCGATATTCACCCGCACTACGGGATCGCCAAGGTGCACTGCTCGTGCGGCAACACCTTCGAGACCCGCTCGACGTCGTCCGACCTGCACGTCGAGCTCTGCAACGAGTGCCACCCGTTCTACACGGGCAAGCAGAAGCTCGTCGACACGGGTGGCCGCGTGGAGCGCTTCGAGCGCCGGTACGGCCGCCGCAAGGGCAAGAAGAGCTGACCCCAGGCCTCATCGGCTCGCAGTCCGCACGTCGGTAGCCTGCTGACGTGCTCGAACGGCTCCCGCAATTCGAGGCCGAGTACGAAGACGTACTGAAGCGCCTCTCCGATCCCGACCTGGGCAGGGATCAGCGCGCCCTGCGCGACCTCTCGCGCCGCCGGAAGGAGCTCGAAACCGTCGTCGAGGCGATGCGCGCCCTGCGCGCCGCCACGAGCGATGTGAGCGCCGCCAGGGAGATGCACGCCGAGTCGTCCGGCGACGAGCGAGACCTCGCCACCGAGGAGATCGACGATGCCCTCTTGCGGGTGACGGAGCTGCAGGAGAAGCTGCGAACCCTCTTGCTGCCGAAGGATCCGAACGACGGCCGCAACGTCATCGTGGAAATCCGCGGCGCAGAGGGCGGCGAGGAGGCGAACCTGTTCGCAAAGGATCTCTTCGACATGTACCTGCGCTACGCCGACCGGCGCGACTGGCGAGTGGAGGTGCTCGACATCCGCTCGTCGGATCTCGGCGGTATCGACTCGGTGACCTTCGTCGTGAAGGGTGACGACGCCTGGCAGCGCATGAAGCACGAAGCGGGCACCCACCGCGTGCAACGAGTGCCCGTGACGGAGTCGCAGGGTCGCGTGCACACCTCGGCGGCGGCCGTGAACGTCCTGCCCGAGGCGGACGAGGTCGAGATCGAGATCGAGGACAACGACTTGCGCGTCGACGTCTACCGCTCCACCGGCCCGGGCGGGCAGTCCGTCAACACGACCGACTCGGCCGTCCGGATCACCCACCTGCCGACGGGCGTTACGGTCGCCATGCAGGACGAGAAGAGCCAGATCCAGAACCGTGCCCGCGCCATGCAGGTGCTGCGTGCCCGCCTCTACGAGCAGGAGCGCGCCAAGCAGGAGGCGGCGCAGGCCAAGGAGCGAAGGGCCCAGGTCGGTTCGGGTGGCCGCTCGGACAAGATCCGCACGTACAACTACAAGGACAACCGGGTGACCGATCACCGCATCGGGCTCACCCTCCACAAGCTCGATCGCGTCCTGCTCGGCGACCTCGACGAGCTGGTCGACGCTCTCGTCAACGACGAACGATCGCGACAGCTTGTCGGGGAATGAGCCCGCATGAGCGGCGCCATCGAGGGCCGGGCCCCCCGCCGGCCTTCGGCGCTCAGCTGGCGACGGCTCATGGCGGAGGCCACCGAGGCGCTCGGCGATCCGCAGGAGGCTCGCTGGATCCTGCTGCACGCCGGCGGCCTGCAGGCGAGCGAGCTCCTCCGCTGCCTCGACGAGGCGGCCCCGCCGACGGTGCCTGCGCGGGTGCGTGCCCTCGTCGAGCGCCGCCGGTCCGGGGAGCCGTTGCAGTGGGTGATGGGAGCGTGGGGGTTTCGGGGGTTGGAAGTCGCCGTCGACGGGAGGGCGCTCGTCCCGAGACCGGAGACCGAGACGGTCGTCGAGCAGGCGCTCGTCCAACTCGCCCGTGTCGGCCCGCCGCCGCGTGTCGTGGATCTGGGAACCGGCTCGGGCGTCATCGCGCTCTCCATCGCCTCGGAGTGCCGGCGAGCCGTCGTTCTCGCCACCGACCGCTCACCCCAGGCGCTCGAGCTGGCAGGCGAGAACCTCGCTCGCCAGCCCGACGAGGTCCGACGCCGTGTCACCCTCGCCGAGGGTGACTGGTTCGAGGCCGTGCCGGACGAGCTGACAGGCGACATTGCCGTCATCGTCTCGAACCCGCCCTACCTGGCCGCCGACGAGTGGGGCAAGCTCGAGGCCGTCGTGCGCGAGTACGACCCCTACGAGGCACTCGTTGCGGGTGCCAGCGGTCTCGAGGCCATCTCCCGCCTCGTCGCCGAGGCGCCGGCCTGGTTGCGCCCGGGCGGCGCCCTCGTCGTCGAGATCGCTCCCCATCAGGCCAGCGCCGCCCTCGACCTCATGACCGCTCGCGGCGCCTACGGGTGGGCGGAGGTGGTCGCCGACCTGGCGGGGCGCCCCCGCGTCCTCGTCGGGCGGAGCACGGCGTGATCGTGGGGGAAGCCGCCGCCGTGTCGGCACTCGCCCGCGGCGAGGTCGTCGCCGTGCCGACCGACACGGTCTACGGTCTCGCCGTCGATCCCCGCCGAGACGGTGCCACCAGACGGCTCTTCGCCCTGAAGGGGCGCCCCGAGATGGTGCCCCTTCCCGTCCTCGTGGCCGATCGGATGGTTGCGGAGCGGCTCGGCGTCTTGGACGGTCCCGCCCTGCTGCTGGCGGAGCGATTCTGGCCCGGTGCCCTCACGATCGTCGTGCCACGCCGGCCGGCCGCCGCGGGCTTCGAGCTCGGAGGTGATCCCGCCACGATCGGCCTGCGCTGTCCCGACCACGCTGTGGTCTCCCGGCTGCTGCGAGCGAGCGGCCCCCTTGCCGTCTCGAGTGCCAACCGCCACGGGGGGCCGCCGTGCCGTTCCGCCGCCGAGGTGCTGGCCGCCTTCGCCGGAGCCGTGAGGGTCCTCGACGGCGGCGAAGCCGACGGCGAGCCGTCCACCGTCGTTGCCCTCGGGCCGGAAGGGGTCAGCTGCCTGCGCGGCGGGGCGATTCCTTTCGCCGACATCGAGGGTGTGCTCGGCGGCGACGACGCCGGCGCCGGCGCCACGTGACGGGCAAGCTGCCGGCTCCGCTCAGTTCGAGCGGACCGGCACCCAGCGGAACCGTCGCACGGCGACGAAGGCGGCAGCGGCGCACCAGATCAACATGGCGCCCACCTGGCGCCACTCGATGCCCGCACCGTGAACGAGCGGGTTGAGGGCGGCGAAGGAGGCTTGCACGAACGGCCTCACGGGAAAGAAGCTGGCGATCTTGGTGAGGATCGAGCCCGAGGAGAGGGGGAAGAACGTCCCTGAGATGAACATGAGCGGCAGATAGATGCCGTTGACGACGGCCGGGGCGGCATCGGCGTTCGGGATGGCGGCCGTGATGGCGATCCCGATGGCGCTGAAGGTGACAGAGGCCACCCCCACGACGACGACGAGGGCGAGGGCTGCGTGTGCCGGAAAGACGAGCCCGTAGAAGAGGCCTCCCACTGCCAGCGTGATGCCGACGAGCAGGACCGTGCGGATGAGACAGCTCAGCACGACGGTGAACAGGTAGCCGGCCGGCGGCAGGGGCGAGGAACGAACACGCTTCAACAGACCGGCGTCGCGCTGGTTGGACAGCTGGATGGCGAGCTGGGTGTAGCAGGCCGAGATGACGCCCAGGGTGAGGATGGCCGGCACGAAGTACTGGTCGAAGCTGATCGCCCCGCCGACGCCGAGGGCCGACGGCGCCTTCTGATTGTTGTAGAGGCTGCCGAAGATGACGAGGAACATGACCGGCATGAAGAAGGTGAAGAACGCCCCGAGCGGGTTGCGCCAGTAGCTGAGCTGCTGGTACTTCAACTCCGAAGCCATCATTCGAGCCGTCTTCACGGTGCACCGGCGGGGTCGTCGTCGGAGGTGATCGCCAGGTAGACGTCCTCGAGGGACGGTCGGCTCACGTCCAGCCGCTCGAGCTCGATGCCGCGCTCGACCGCCCACGACGTCAGCCGCGCCAGCAAGGCGGTCGGTGTGGCCGTCTCGATCTCGACGAGCCGCCCGTCGGGCGAATCCGAGAGTGAGGGCGTGATGCCCGTGAGCGGCAGCGGCAGATCGGTCAGGCCGCCGGCGCCCTGTGGCAAGAGGAAACGAACCGTCGTCGCACCGGTCGATCGCCCACCGATGGAGTCCGGTGTGCCGGTGGCCACGATCTGCCCTCGGGTGATGACGGCGACTTGATCGGCCAGCGCCTGCGCCTCGTCCATGTAGTGCGTCGTGAGGAGCACCGTTCGACCCTCGGAGGCCAAACGACGCACGACCTCCCACGCCTCTCGCCGAGCGTTCGGATCGAAGCCCGTCGTCGGCTCATCGAGGAAGAGCACCTCGGGGTCGCCAATGAGACCGAGGCCGAGATCGAGGCGTCGTAGCTGCCCCCCCGAAAGGGACCGCACGCGGGCGGACGCCTTCTCCTCGAGCCCGACGGTTTCGATGACGTCGTCGGGCCGGCGGGGACGCGGGTAGAGAACAGCTCGGCGAGCCAGCGTCTCCCGCACAGTCAGGAACGGTTCGACGGCTGTCTCCTGCAGCACGATCCCGACGCGCTCGAGAAGTGATCGACGGTCGTGAGCCGGGTCGAGACCGAGGACTCGGACCTCACCGGCGTCCCGGCCGAGAAACCCCTCGAGGATCTCCACCGTCGTCGTCTTCCCGGCGCCGTTCGGGCCGAGCAACGCGAAGACGGTGCCCCCCGGAACCTCGAGGTCGACACCCCGGACGGCCTGCACGTCCCCAAAATGCTTGTGCAGACCGGCTACGGCGATGGCTGCCGTCATGGCCGTGAGGATAGCCAGGCGCCGTCGTAGACTCGGTCCTCATGACCGAAGACACATCGCCGCTGGCCGGCGATCCCGAGGTGCGCGCCCTGCTCGTCGATGAGCTGGAGCGTCAGCGCACGACACTTCAGCTCATCGCCTCGGAGAACTTCACGTCGCTGGCGGTGATGACCGCCTCGGCTTCGGTCCTCACGAACAAGTACTCAGAGGGCTACCCGGGCCGGCGCTACTACGGCGGAAACTTCGTAGCCGACGAGGTGGAGGACCTCGCCCGCAACCGGGCGACTGCGCTCTTCGGCGCCGATCACGCCAACGTGCAGCCGCACGCCGGCGCCTCCGCCAACCTCGCCGCCTACCTCGCCCTTGTCAGCCCGGGCGACACGATCCTGGCGATGCGGCTCGATCAGGGAGGCCACCTGACGCACGGGTCGCCGGTGTCGATCACGGGCAAGCTCTACCACTTCGTCGCCTACGGCGTCACCCCGGCGCGAAGCGACGGTTCCGGTGAGAGGATCGACCTGGACCAGGTGCGTGACCTCGCCCGCCGCGAGCGGCCGAAGCTGATCGTGGCCGGCACGACGGCCTACTCGCGCACCATCGACCCGGCGCCCTTCCGGGAGATCGCCGACGAGGTGGGTGCCAAGTTCATGTTCGACATGGCTCACCCCGCCGGCCTCGTGGCCGCCGGCGTCCACCCGAGCCCGGTCGGGATCGCCGACGTCGTCACGTTCACGACGCACAAGACGCTGCGCGGACCCCGAGGCGGTTCCATCCTGTGCGGGGCGGACCTCGCCCGCGCCGTCGACTCGGCGGTCTTCCCGGGACTGCAGGGCGGCCCCCTCGACCACGTCATCGCCGCCAAGGCGGTCGCTTTCCGTGAAGCCTCGCAGCCGGCCTTCAAGTCCTACGCTGCCCAAGTCGTCGCCAACGCCGGCGCCTTTGCCGAAGCCCTCGTGGCCGAGGGTTTCCGCCTCGTCGCCGGTGGGACGGACAATCACCTCGTCCTCGTCGATCTGCGGGACTTCGACACCGAGCTCAGCGGCAAGATCGCCCAGGAGGCCCTCGACCGTGCCGGCATCACCTGCAACCGCAACCAGATTCCCGACGATCCGCGGCCACCTTTCGTGGCGAGCGGATTGCGCCTCGGGACCGCCGCCGAGACGACGGCGGGAATGCGTGAGCCCGAGATGGCGGTCGTGGCCGGCTTGCTGGCCCGTGCCCTGCGCGGCCGCGACGACGAGTCCGAGCTGAAGGCGGTCCGCGAGGAGGTGCGGTCGCTCCGAAAGACGTTCGACCCGTATCCCGAAGGGGTGGGAGGACTGCTCTGACGCAGATACAGGGCTGTCTCGCCGTCCTCGGCGTCGCGGCAGCCGCCACCTACGTCCTGACCTTTGCCATGCGGGCCATTGCCGTCCGGTGGCGGATCATCGTGATGCCCGACTCCGAGCGCGTGCACACGGTGCCCACGCCGACGGCAGGTGGCACGGCGATGTTCCTGGCCTTCGCCGCTGCCCTCGGCGTCGCCCGGCTCCTGCCCGGCCCGAGCTTCCATCTCGTGTTCCTCGACCCGAACGAGGCGGTCGGCGTCCTGGCGGCGGCGGGTGCGATGTTCCTCGTCGGCTTCATCGACGACCTGCGGGAGGTGTCGGCGCCGGCAAAGGTGGCCGGCCAGGTGCTGGCGGCCATGATCCTCTACTTCGCCGGCGTGACGATGTTGCACTTCAAGGTTCCCTTCGCCGGCTATCTGATCCTGGCGCCGTCGATCCTGCCTCTCGTGACGGCCGTCTGGGTCATCGGGATCGCCAATGCCGTCAACCTGATGGACGGTCTCGACGGCCTTGCCGCCGGCGTCGTCGCCATCGCGTCGGGGGCACTGTGCGTCTACGGCTTGCGCCTCGAGGCGCTCGGCTTGCTGCCGAACGGCAACATCGGGCCGCTCATCGCGGCGGCGACGAGTGGCCTCTGCATCGGATTCCTCCCGCACAACTTCCACCGGGCGAAGATCTTCATGGGAGACACCGGCGCCATGGTGCTCGGTCTCCTCATGGCCGCCAGCACGATGGTGATCGGCGGCGGTGCCGAACCGGCCTGGGGCCAGACGTACTTCTTCTTCGTGCCCTTGTTCGTGCCCTTCGTCATCCTCGGGGTGCCGATCGTGGACACCGTCTTCGCCATCGTGCGGCGCACGATACGGCGGACCGGAGTGGCCGTGCGAGATCTCGAGCACCTCCACCACCGGTTGATGCGGCTCGGCCACGGCCATCGCCGCACCGTCGTCGTGCTGTGGACCTGGACCTTCCTCCTGTGCGCTCTCGTGCTCTACCCGACCTTCTACCCCTCATGGGGTGGTGCCATCCCCATCGGGCTGCTCGTACTGGCGGCGGCCCTCTACACCCTCTTCCAGCCCGGGCTGCGCAAGGACCCCTCCCTCGAGGCCCAAGCTGCCGGAGCGATGGCAGGGGGTACCGCCGCAAACGCCAAAGCCGTCGGTCGATCACCACGAAGGGGCGCCGGGTCAGTCGACGGCGGTTCTGGAGGCGCCGGCGGGGCGGTCGGTGTGGCCGGCGCAGGGGCGGAGGCGACCTCCGGCGACGGACGCCGCGACATGGCGGCCGGCGGGCACCGTGGGCAGCACCGGCGCCGTTTTGCTCGCCACCACCCTCCGACGCGAGGATAGGGATGCGAAAGTGAGCAGCAAGCCCACGCCGAGCCTGGCCACTCTGCTCGGAATGGGTGTCTCGACGGCTTTGTGCGTCGGCGCCGGGGTCGGCGGCGGCTACTGGCTGGACGAGACGCTCAAGACGGGGCTCACGTTCACCTTCGTCGGGCTTGGCCTCGGCATCGTTGCCGCCGTGGCAGCGGTGTATTTCGAGATCAGGGCATTTCTGTAGGTCTTGTTGTGTGAGCCAGCAGCGCGGCCGGCCGAGTCGGTCGCCCGCGCGCAGGGAGTGACTTCAAGGGTATGAACCGACTGGCAGAACTCTTCGAGCAGATCACGCTGCCCGAGCTCCAGCGTTTGCTCCGGCGCACGATCTTCTCCGCGATCGGCGTCGGAGCGGTCGCGCTCGTCGTCGCCGGCTTGCTCGGGTACCTGCTCTTCGGCCTCGGTGTGTGCATCGGCCTCGTTCTCGGCATCGTCAACGTCCGGCTCATCACCCAGCAGACCGCAAAGGTGAGCGAGGCGCAGACCGCCCGCCCCATGCGCGCGCTCGCCTCCCTGACCTTGTTCCGCCTCGGCGTGACCACGGTCGTCATCGTCGTGCTCGCCCTCGTGGCGCGGCAGCTCGGCTTCGGGACCGTGGCGGGCGTGGCGCTCTTCTACCTCGTATTCCTCGCCAACCTGATCGTGCCGATCGTGCGCAAGGGCTTCGTGGCGTGAACCTCACCCCGTCGCTGCTCGCCATCGACGTCCCGGTAGGCGACCACCTCACGGTGAACCTGGGGCCACTCGGGCCCATCAACATCGACGACCTCGTGTCGGTGTGCGTCGCCGGCCTGATCATCGTGACGCTCGGGGTCATGCTCCGGCGGCAGGTCACCTCGGGCGTGCCTGGCAAGCTGCAGCTGGCGTTCGAGACGATCGTCTCGGCCGTCGAGAACCAGGTTGCCTCGACCATGGGAGACCAGGGGCTCTTCGTTGTCCCGCTCGCCGTGACGCTGTTCGTCTTCATCCTGATCTGCAACTGGCTCGAGATGATCCCGACCACCTGGCCGGGCCACCATCAGCTGTTGCCGGCACCGACCGGGGACATCAACCTGACCGCCGCCATGGCCGTCCTCGTCATCTTCCTGGTCCACTTCACCTGGATCCAGAAGAACGGCTTCAAGGCCTACATCGCCCACTACTTCAAGCCGCCGGCCATGTTCCTCATCAACATCATCGAGGAGATCGCCAAGCCCCTCACGCTCGCCCTCCGACTCTTCGGCAACATCTTCGCCGGCGGCATCATGCTCGTGCTGATCTCCGACCTGCCGGCGAAGTTCATCGTCCCCATCCCTCTCCTCGACGTCGTCTGGAAGCTCTTCGACGGCCTCTTCGTCGGTCCGGTGCAGGCGTTCATCTTCACGCTCCTCACGTTGCTGTATTTCTCATCAGCGGTCACCGGAGGCCACTGATCTCGGCGCGGCGACGACCGATCCGGACTGATCTGACACTCAAAGTTCTGTTCAATCACAGAGAAACAGGAGAAAAGGCAAATGGCAGCAGAGACCACAGCACAAGCGCTCAGCTCCGCTGGGGCGTTCATCGGCGGCGGGCTCGCGCTCGGCGGTGGTGCGATCGGCGCTGCTATCGGTGACGGTCTGGCTGGTAGCCAGACGATCGCCGGCATCGCCCGGCAACCGGAGGCGCAGGGCCGTCTGTACACGACGATGTTCATCGTCGTGGGCCTGTGCGAGGCGATGTACTTCATCAATCTCGTGTTCATGATTCTGTTCGTCTTCGTTCTGTACAAGAAGTAGGCGGAGCCGCCCATGCTGGTCTCCAGCCTCTTCCTGCTCCCGGGCTTCACGTTCGTCCTCGAGCTCATCGCCTTCCTGCTCGTGCTGGGCTTCATCGCCAAGTACGTGCTGCCACCGTTGCGCAAGGCGATGAACGACCGGGCCGAGCACATCCGCAACTCGATCCAGGCCGCCGAGGACGCCAAGCGCGACGCCGACGACCTGGCGGCGCGGCGCCGTGAGCTGCTCGAGGGAGCGCGACAGGAAGCCCGCGCCATCGTTGACCGAGCCAACGAGATCGCCGAGCAGCTCAGAGAAGAAGGCCGCCAGCGCGGTATCGAGGAGCACGCTCGCCTCGTTGAAAGCGCCCAGGCCGAAATCGACCTGGAGCGTGACCGGGCCCGCTCCGAGGTCATGAGCCAGCTGGGCTCGCTCGTGCTCGAAGCTGCCGAACGCGTCATCGGTGCCGGACTCGACGACGAGCGCCACCGCGCCCTCGTGGAGGAGGCGATCTCAGCTGCGCAGGCAAGCAGCGAAGGCTCCGGGGCCGGCCGCTGATGCTCGAGCTCGTGCGGGGCTACGCGGCGGCTGCTTTCGATGCCGCCGAGCGTGAAGGACGCATCAATGTGGTGGCGTCCGACCTCGCCGAGATGTCGCGCCTGCTCGTTAATTCGGAGGTTCTGCGCGAGGTCGTCACGGACGGCTCCATCGCGGCGCAGAGTCGCTGTGACGTGCTCGAAGAGCTGCTCGCCGCAAAAGTCTCGCCCGAGGCACTGGCTCCGGTCGTGTTCGCCGTGCTGAGCGAGCGGGCCGCCGAGCTCCCGAAGACGCTCGAGCGCCTCGTGGAGATCGCCGAGGTCGAGAGCGCACGCGCCGCAGTCGGCGAGCCGCCGGGAGCCGAGCCGCCCACCGGTCGATCAGGCGCCTACGAACGCATCCGCGGTTACGGCGAGCGCATCTTCGAGCTCGAGACCGACGACAGCAATGTGGACGAGATCGAGGACGAGCTGTTCCGCCTCGCCCGCCTGGCCGAGCACAGCACGCCACTCCGCCAGGCCTTGGCCGACGCCAGCTCTCCCGTCGATCGCCGCGTCGCCGTGCTGGCCGATCTGCTGGCGAACAAGGTGACGCCGGCGACGATCCTGCTGGCGAGCTACGTGCTGCGTGCCGGGCGCACGCGGGATTTCGTCGGCGCCCTCGACTACCTCGTGGAGATCGCCGCCGCCGAACGCGGGCGCCGCATCGCCGACGTCCGCGCCGCAGTGGAGCTGGACGCCAGCGAGCGGGAGCGGATGGTGCGAGCGCTCTCGAAGATCATGCGCCGGCAGGTGGAACTGCGCGTGCGGATCGATCCCTCCGTGCTCGGCGGCGTGCGGATCAGCGTCGGTGACACGGTCATCGACGGAACGGTCCGTCACCGGCTCGAGCAGCTGCGCGAGTCGCTCCTGCAACGAGCGTGATCTTGCAACCACCCGAGGGCGACGAGCCCGCTGACGAGATAACTCACGACGAGTCCAACGACGAGGACAAAAGGAACACAGGACAGCACATGCCAGAGCTCACGATCAGCGCCGAAGACATCGAAGCCGCCCTGCACCGCCACGTGGCGGAGTACTCCGCAGAGGTGCGCGCAGAGGAAGTCGGACGCATCGCCGAGGTCGGCGACGGCATCGCCCGCGTGACCGGCCTGCCCAACTGCTCGGTCAACGAGCTGCTCGAGTTCGAGAACGGCACCGTCGGGCTCGCCCTCAACCTCGACGAGGAGACGATCGGGGCGGTCGTCTTGGGCTCGGTCGACAAGCTGGACGAAGGTCAGATCGTCCGCGCCACCGGCCGCATCCTCTCAGTGCCCGTCGGCGACGGCTTGCTCGGGCGCGTCGTCGACCCGCTCGGCAACCCGATCGACGGCAAGGGCCTCCTCTCCAACACCGTGGACCGGCGAGTGGAGATCCAGGCTCCGGGCATCGTCAAGCGCCAGCCGGTGAAGGAACCGCTGCAGACCGGCATCAAGGTCATCGACGCCATGACGCCGATCGGCCGCGGCCAGCGCGAGCTGCTCATCGGCGACCGCAAGACGGGCAAGACGACCATTGCCGTCGACACGATCATCAATCAGCGCGGCCAGAACGTGAAATGCATCTACGTCGCGGTCGGCCAGAAGGGCTCCACGGTCGCACAGACGGTGGCGACCTTGGCCGAGCACGGGGCCCTCGAGTACACCGTCGTCGTGGCGGCGCCCGCCTCCGAGCCGGCACCGTTCAAGTACCTGGCGCCGTACGCGGGTTGCGCCATGGGGCAGCACTGGATGGAGAGCGGGCAGCACGCCCTCATCATCTACGACGACCTCTCGAAGCAGGCGGAGGCCTACCGGCAGCTCTCGCTCCTGCTTCGTCGCCCCCCGGGCCGCGAGGCCTACCCAGGCGACGTCTTCTATCTGCACAGCCGCCTGCTCGAGCGGGCCGCCAAGTTGTCGGACGCCATGGGAGGGGGGTCGTTGACGGCCCTGCCGATCATCGAGACGAAGGCGGGCGACATCTCCGCCTACATCCCGACGAACGTCATCTCCATCACCGACGGGCAGATCTTCCTCGAGACCGACCTTTTCAACTCCGGTGTTCGACCGGCCATGCACGTCGGCAACTCGGTGTCCCGAGTCGGCGGTGCCGCCCAGATCAAGGCGATGCGGGCCGTTGCCGGCACCCTCAAGATCGACCTGGCGCAGTTCCGCGACCTCGAAGCCTTCGCCACCTTCGGCTCCGAGCTCGACAGGGCTTCGCAGGCACAGCTCGATCGCGGCTACCGCTTGACCGAGCTTCTCAAGCAGGGCCTGAACGAGCCGCTCGCCGTGGAGGAGCAGGTCATCGTGATCTACGCCGGCACGCACGGGCACGTCGACGACATCGCCATCGGCGAGGTGCACCGCTTCGAGCAGGAGTTGCGGGCACACTTTCGGGCCCGCCACGCCGACTT
>Ga0181526_10001648_pt1 | contig 20892 bp, 21 predicted proteins | sample PEATcosm2014_Bin_35_FD_119750 | JGI IMG/M metagenome (GOLD analysis project Ga0181526, IMG submission 119750) | Peatland microbial communities from MTU Mesocosm Facility, Houghton, MI, USA - PEATcosm2014_Bin06_30_metaG | ecosystem: Environmental > Terrestrial > Soil > Wetlands > Peat | place...
AAATGTTGTACTGCTGCGTGAGGACCGAGCGGTTCAGGCCCTCGAACTTCTCGCGGTTCTCCTGCTCGCGGCCGAAGCCCTTCACGACCGCGACCCCCTGGATGCTCTCTGCCAGGTACTGCACCATCCTCTCCACGAGCATGCGGTTCTCGGCGTATTCCGGCTGGATCTTGCGGGAGAAGAGGGCGGAGAGGATCCAGAGCACCGGGGTCGTCGCAAGGCATGCGATCGTGAGGCCGGGGCTCAGGCTCGCCATGTAGATGGCATAGACGGTGAGCGAGATGACCATGATGACGCTCTGTATGAGGACCTGGTCCACGAACATCCTCACCGACTGCACGTCGCCCGTCACGCGCGTGATGATCGAGCCGGTCGTGTTGGCGTCGAAGAAGCGGAAGCTGAGCCGCTGGAGCTTCTCGTAGATCTCGGCCCGCAGGTCGACGACGAGCTTCTGCTGGACAAGGATGTTGACCTTGACCGCGTAGATGAAGTTCAGGGACGCCCTGCACAGCGACAGGGCGAGGATAAGCCCCCCCAGGACAGCGAGGACCTGCATGGGGTGCCACGCAGCGGGGAGGCTGAAGTGCAGGAAACGGATCACCGCCCGGGGGGCCGGGTCCGAGGCCCCGTGCCCGACCACCTGCCGGATATAGTCGATGCCGACGCCGGTGAAGCTCAGCCCGAAGAGCCCCATGGTCAGGAGGATAAGCTGGATGCCAAGCACCTGCAGGCACCGCAGCCGGTAGCGCCAGGCCAGGCCAAAAAGCCGGCGGATGAGTTCGGGGTTGGAGGGCCCGGTTGCGGCGGTCTTCAGCGGAGTGCCCATTCAGGACCCACGCTACGTGGAGTCACCGCAGGTGCACGAAATATCTGGCGCCCCGGTGCCCGCCGCTAGCGGTTGGCGGCGCCGGGCGCCGCCCCCGCCTGGGCATTGGCCGGCGCCTGGGCCGCCTGCGCGGCCCTGAGGCGCTCCATCTGGCGGCGGCGCACCTCCGCCGCGACGGCGTCCAGGCGCCTCTGCTCGTCCGCCGCCGTGGGGTTGAGCACCACGCTCTGCGTGATCGCCGAGGGGCTGCCCGCCTGGACGGGCACGGCCGGCCCCGCGGAGGCGACCTTGGCCGTCCGGAGCACGAGCCTGATCGTGCGCCCCTGGTATTCCACCGTGACGCTGTCCGACTCCGGGTCCGCGGATTTCACGACGTACGCGTTGCCGGTCTCGTTCAGGCCGACCCAGGCGCTCGACTTCTTGGCCGTGTCGTAGATGCAGTACTCGTTCCCCTGGGGGGTCGACATCACGCCGCGCAGCTCCACGGGGCCCGCGGCGCCGGCCTTCGAGGCCGGGTCCGTCATGTTCGAGGGAAGGAAGGGCGAGGCCTGGGCGAGGTCCGCGCGCGCGGCGGCCGATCCGGCCGAGACGGCAGCCAGCAGGGCGCAGGACTTGAGGAGGGGGTGGCGCATGGGTGTGCCCTTGGGTCATTAGATTGACGCGCCCGCTCCGGTCAAGTGACACCCGGGCCGGACGGAACCGAACCGGAAACGGCGGGCGAGCCCGTGTCAGACCGGGGCCGGCTGGCTCCGGAGACTGTCAGCGGGCCGCCCACCGCATCGCTTCCGGTGGGGATAGGCGATACGCCGGCAGATCCCGTGGCCAGGCCGGTCATTGGGCAGCGGCGCTGCAAATCCGGTGGCGCGGGCGGTCTCTGCTGGACGGCGTTTCAAAGTGGCACTAACCATAAACCGGCCCCCTGGGCGCACAAGAAAAGGCGCGCGGGCTAAGTAGTTCCCATACAATTGAATTCCAACGCATTTGCCCGGCATGTTCCCGCATGAGATTTCAATGACCGAGACCCCGGGGAAACCCCCGCCCCAGGAGCGATCGCGCGCGACCCGCCTTTCGCTCGCGCTGGCGGTTGCCGCCCTCTCGCTTGCCGGATGCTCGGGCTCCGGCCCGAGGACGTGGCAGGGATACCTCGAGGGCGACTTCATCTATGTCGCCTCGCCGCTCGCCGGCCGCCTGGAGACGCTCGCGGTCGAGAAGGGCTCCCGGGTGAAGAAGGGCGCGCCCCTTTTCGGGCTGGAGCACGCGGCGGAGTCGGACGCGCTGCGCCAGGCCTCGCAGGAGCTGAAGGCGTCCCAGTCGCAGCTCGATGACCTCATGAAGGGATCCCGGCCCGACGAGATCGCGGCGCTCGAGGCCCGGCTCGCCCAGTCGCGGGCCACCGAGGAGCTCTCGAGGCTCGACCTCGCCCGCCAGGCCGAGCTTTTCAAGGCGGGGGCCATCTCCGCGAGCGACTTCGACCGCGCCCGGCTGACGCACGAGGCGAACGCCAAGGCCGTGGACGAGGACGCGGCCCGGCTCGAGACCGCCCGCCTCGGCGGCAGGGCCGACGCCGTAGCCGCGGCACGGGCGCTCGTTCGTGCGGCGGCGGACGCCGAGGCGCACGCGAGGTGGAGCGTGGAGCAGAAGGCCCAGGCGGCCCCGCGGGACGCGCTCGTCTACGACACGCTCTACCGCGAGGGCGAGTTCGTCACGGCGGCGAGCCCGGTCGTCGCGCTCCTTCCCCCCGGCAACCTGAAGGCGCGCTTCTTCGTGTCGGAGCAGGATTTCGGGCTGATCAAGGCGGGCGACCGGGTGACCGTGGCGATAGACGGCCTCCCGGGCCCGCTCGAGGCGAGGGTGTCCTACCTGTCGCCGCAGCCCGAATACACGCCGCCCGTCCTCTACAACCGCGACAACCGCTCGAAGCTGGTCTACATGATCGAGGCCGTCTTTGCCGGGAATGCCGCCGCGGACCTGCACCCCGGGGAGCCGGTGGACGTGAGCCTGGCGGCCCGATGACGGCTCCCGGCGAGCTGGCGATCGACGTCGCGGGCGTCACCAAGCGCTTCGCGGGGAAGACGGCGGTGAACGGGATCGGCCTGCAGGTCAGGCGGGGGGAGATCTACGGGTTCCTCGGGCCCAACGGGAGCGGCAAGACGACCTTCATCCGGATGCTGTGCGGCCTCCTGACGCCCGACGCCGGGTCGGGCACGTGCCTGGGCCACGACATCCTCAGGGAGCAGCGGCTCATCAAGCTGGACGTCGGCTACATGACCCAGCGCTTCAGCTACTACGAGGAGCTGACCATCCGGGAAAACCTTGATTTCATCGCCCGGATCTACGGGATAGCCGACCGCGCGGCCGCGGTGCAGCGGAGCCTCGAGCATCTGGGGCTGCACGACCGCGGCTCCCAGCTCACAGGCGAGCTCTCCGGCGGCTGGAAGCAAAGGCTCGCCCTCGCGGCCAGCCTCATCCACAGGCCGCAGCTGCTCCTCCTGGACGAGCCGACGGCCGGCGTGGACCCGAAGGCCCGCCGGGAATTCTGGGACGAGCTGCACCGCCTCTCGGACGAGGGGATCACCGTCCTTGTCACCACCCACTACATGGACGAGGCCGAGCGGTGCCACCGGATCGCATGCCTCGCCCACGGCAAGCTGCTTGTCAGCGGCACGATCGCCGAGGTCATCGGGGCGGCGAACCTCTCGACATGGGCGGTCACCGGGCCCGGCCTCGGCAAGCTGGCCGCGGCGCTCAGGGGCCAGCCGGGGGTCGAGCAGGTGATGCCGTTTGGCGAGACGCTTCACGTCAGCGGGCGCGACGCCGGGGCCCTCGGCCCGACGATCGCCCGGCTGTGCGGACCGGGCCAGGAATCCGCGCGGATTCCGTCCGGGCTCGAGGACGTCTTCATCGCGCTCATGGACGAGGCGAAGGACTCCGACCTGTGAGGGCACGCCCATGCGCCTGATCTCATCCCACCGCCTCTGGGCCGTCATCCTGAAGGAGCTGATCCAGATGAGGCGGGACCGCCTCACGTTCGCGATGATGATCGGGATCCCCCTCCTGCAGCTGTTGCTCTTCGGGTATGCCATAAATTCCGACCCGAAGCACCTGCCGACCGCCCTGCGCCTGGCCGACCAGGGCCCGTTCGCCCGGACCCTCGTCGCCGAGATGAGGAACAGCGGGTATTTCGACCTCGTGCGGGTCACGGACTCGGAGGCCGAGGTGGACCGGCTCCTGCGGCTGGGAACGGTCCAGTTCGTCGTCAACATCCCCGAGGACTTCACGCGAAAGATCCTGCGCGGGGAGAGGCCCACCGCGCTCGTCGAGGCCGACGCCACCGATCCCGCCGCGACGGGTCCCGCCATCGCGGCGCTCCACGCCATTGCGGAGACGGCCGTGGACCGCGACCTGACGGGGCCGCTCGCGCGGCTGCGCTCCATTCCGGGTCCCGTGGACTTCGAGGTCCACGCGCACTACAACCCCGAGAACATCACCCAGTACAACGTGGTGCCGGGCCTCATGGGAGTCGTCCTCACGATGACGATGGTGGTCATCACCGCGGTCGCCATCACCCGGGAGCGCGAGAGGGGCACGATGGAGAACCTCCTCGCGACGCCCGTCAGGCCCCTTGAGGTGATCGTGGGAAAGATCGTTCCCTACATCGCCGTGGGCTACGTCCAGATGACGCTGGTCCTCGTCGCGGCCCGGCTCCTGTTCGACGTCCCCATGGTCGGGAGCATCGCCCTCCTCTACCTCATCTCCCTGCTCTTCATCTTCGCAAACCTCGCCATGGGGATAACGTTCTCGACGCTCGGCAGGAGCCAGCTCCAGGCCGTGCAGATGGCGATCTTTTTCCTCCTGCCGTCGATCCTCCTGTCGGGCTTCGTGTTCCCCTTCCGCGGGATGCCCGAGTGGGCGCAGTGGATAGGGACCTGCCTGCCCCTGACCCATTTCCTGCGGATCGTCCGGGGAATCCTGCTCAAGGGCAACGGACTCGGGGAGATTCTCCCGGAGATCTGGCCGATCCTGCTCTTCGTCGTCGTCGCGATGACGGTGAGCATCAAGCGCTACCGCCAGACCCTGGACTAGCCCCTTCCGCGATCTGGCGCGCCACCGGGCCGTCCAGGTGCATGACCGACGTCGGGTAGGCAAAGGAAACGTCCCGCGCCGCGAACGCCCTAAGGATCGCGAGGTTGATCCGCTCGCGGACCGCCATGTGGGATTCCCAGTCGGGATCGGACGTGAAGTAGAGTATCTGCACGCGGAGCGACGAGTCGGCGAGGTCCGAGAGGCTCACGACGATCTGGCCCTTGTGGACCCCGGGGTCGGCGCGCAGGAGCTCCCGGGTGTCGGCGAGGACAGCGTTGATCTTGTCGAGCGGCGTGTCGTAAGTGATCCCGACCACGAGGTCCACCCGGCGCTGGGGCATGCGCGTCAGGTTCGTGATCACCTCGGAGGCCACGGTCTTGTTCGGGATGACGACCTGGGTCCTCTGGACGGTCCTCAGCCTCGTCGAGCGCAGCCCGATCTCCTCCACCGTCCCCTCGAAGCCGGCGACCCGGATGAATTCGCCGACGTAGAAGGGCTGGTCCATCACCACGACGAACGAGCCGAACATGTTCGCGAGGGTGTCCTGGGCCGCGAGGGCAAAGGCGAGGCCTCCTATCCCGAGCCCGGCGAGGAAGGTCTTCACCTCGAATCCGAGGCTCTCGCAGACGACCAGGACGCTGAACAGGCCGAAGAACGCGGCCAGCGTCTTCTTTATCAGGGGGATGAAGGCCGCCACCTGCGTCCGGCGGGCCCGGGCCCCCTCGGCAAAGTGGTCTATCATCGCGCCGCCCGCGCAGGCGATCCCCCAGAGGATCACGGCCGTCAGCGCACCCCGCTCGCCGAGCCAGACGGGCGTCGGGACCGTCTCCCACAGGGGCACCACCGTCAGGGCCGCCATGATCCCGAACAGCATCACCAGCGTCGCCGTGGGGCCCTCGAGCGCCGGGAGCATGAGCTTGTTGTTCATCCTCGCCGAGAGCCGCTTGAGTGGGGCGAAGATCAGCTTCGCGATCATCCGGCGCATGAGGATCGCGGCGACGACGATGAGCCCGCAGACGATCCAGCGGGCCGTCGCGTCGTCCATCGCGCCCGGGAAGAACCGCTCCTGGAGCCGGCTGACTAGCCGCAGGAGGGGTCCCGGCGGCGAGGCAATAACGGGAACTTCGGGAATCATGCCCATGGGCGGACATTGCCAAAACCCGCGCAGGCGGCAACGTCAAGAAGGACCCTGCCAAGAGGGCGACGCCGATGCCCCCCACAGCCAACCCTGGAGCTAAGCCCGCCGCAGCGCCGTCCCGCGCCGGCGACTGGATGACCGCCTTCGCCTGCGTCCTCGCGGGCCTCGGGTTCGGCGTCGCGCTCTGGCTGCGCGAGGGGCCCGAGCCCGCGCAGCAGTACCTCGCCGGCTACCTGATCGAGCTCAGCCTGAGCGTGGACAACGTGTTCGTGTTCGCGCTCGTCTTTGAGCGGTTCGGCGTGGAGCCGGCAAGGAGGAGGCGCCTCCTCTTCTGGGGGATCTCGGGCGCCATAGTGATGCGCTCGGCATTCATTATCGCGGGGATAGGCGCAATCCACCGCTTTTCATGGATCATCCCCGTCTTCGGGGCGTTCATCCTCGCTACGGGCGCCCGCATGGCGTCGTCCCGGGGGGACAGGGCCTCCGGCGTGCCCGGCAACGCACTGGTCCGGTTCGCCGTCCGGCGCGTCCCTGCCGCGCTGGCCGCGCTCGTCGCGCTGGAGGTGGCCGACCTGATCTTCGCGCTCGACTCGCTCCCCGCAGTGATCGCGGTGACGCACGACGTCCTGATCGCGATGGCGTCAAACCTCTTCGCCATCCTGGGGCTTCGCTCGCTCTTCACCCTGGTGAGCGGGGCCGTCCGCGAGCTCCGCTTCCTCAGGACCGGCCTCGCCGGGATACTCGCGCTGGTCGGCGCCAAGATGCTGGCGGAGCCCTGGTACCAGGTCCCGACCGCGGCCTCGCTGGCCGCGATCGCCGCGATCCTGGCCCTCACGGTCGGCGCGTCTCTCCTTAGGACGGATGCCCGCCGATGAACCTGTCGTTCAGCTCCCGCCGGGCGAGCGGCCTCGGCCTCCATTCCCCGAAGAGCCGGAAGCGGAGCCGGGACACGAGCCGGTAGGCGCCGTCCCTGAGCGGCCTGGGGACAAACCGGATCCAGGCAAGAACGACGCCGATCCCGCCGCACGCGGCCAGCGCCGCGGCGAGCCCGTCCGTCCTGAGCGCATAGTCGCCCGGGGCGCCGGTCCCGCCCTCCCAGTCCCGGACGAAGACAAGGCTGCCAAAATCCTCGGTCGGCAGCCCGTGGGCCCGCAGCCACGCCTGTCCCGGCGCGCCCTGCAGCGTGGAAAAGCGGAGGACCGCCCTGCGGTCGATCCCAAGGAGCGACCGGACCGCCCGGTTGCACAGCGCGCACGTCCCGTCGTAGAGGAGGACCGGGCCGTGGCCGGATGATGGGGGATTTGGGCTCATCTCGCGGGCTGCATTGCGTTCGGTGGCCGGCTGGCCCGAGCCTCGGGACGGCCGGCGAATGCGCAAACGCAAAAGGCCGGGCCGCCCCCGGAGGGGGCCTCCCGGCCCGTGGGGGCCGAAACCGGCGCGGCCGCGGAGCCGGTCAGCTGACCGCGATCTTGCGCGGCTTGGCGGACTCGGCCTTGGCGAGCGAGAGGCGAAGGACGCCGTCCCTCAGCTCCGCCTCGATCCGTCCCGAGTCGACCGTGTTGTCATGGGCGAGCACGAGCTCGTACGGGGCGTCCGAGGTCTCGCGGTGGAGGTCGACCAGGTTCCCGGGGACCGTGGAGGCGCGCCTGCCGGTGATCCGGAGCTCGCCGCCCTCGTCGGTGATTTCAAGGCCCGCCTTGGACACGCCGGGCAGCTCCACCGTGAGCGCGTAGGCGTTCTCGGTCTCGCTGACCTCGTAGTGCGGCCTGCGGGTCGCGACGGGGTCGCGGTCCGTGAAGCCGGCCGATGGAATGAGTGCGTTTAGGAATGACATGGTATTTTTTCCCTTTCTTGTGGCTGGGCCGTTCAGTTGACCGACACGGTGACCTTCTTCGGCTTCGCCTCCTCCTTCCTGGGAAGCGTCACGGTGAGGATGCCGTTCTCGTAGACGGCCGCGACCTTGTCGGCCTGAACCTCATCCGGGATGCTGACCAGGCGGCTGAACGACACGGTCCGCTCGCCGTCGCCCGATTTCTCCTTGCGCGAGGCCTGGATCGACAGGGAGCCGTCGACAATCTCGACGCCTATGGCGTCGCGGGTCACGCCGGGAAGCTCGGCCCGAACATAGGTGTTGTCCTTGTCCTCGTAGAGGTCGACGGGGAACTGCCCTCCCCGCGCCAGCCCGGCAAGGCCGGTGAGCGCGGATCCGAACAGCCGGTCGATCTCGGCTTCAAATCCCGGCCTCGAAAGGCGGTCGCCGAATCCGAAGGCCGGGGCAACGCTGAGCGCGTTGGGTTGGGTGTATGTAATGAATCGCATAGTGACCCCCATGGTGCATGGGGGGTGCCGGGGGCGTCCCGATCGCATCCGCGCAGGCTCCAACGCGTTAGGTTCCGGGCACGCGCCCCGGGTGTGCTGTTTCATCCCAGTTTGGGACGGGGGCATGGGAAGGTTTTGCACACCAAGGGCCCCGTTCCCGTAACGTCTCGCCTCGCCGGCACCCGGGGCGATAAAACCTACCCGTGAGCCTGACCCGCTTCTCGGTCCCCCCCCTCCACAGGATCACGCGGACGCTTGCAGCGGTCGCAATGGGGCGCGAGCCCCCGGACCTTGTCGTGACCGGGGCCAGGATCCTCTCGACATACACGGACAGGCTCCACGGCGAGCGCGAGATCTGGATCAAGTCGGGCAGGATCGCCGCGGTGAAGCCGGCCGGGGCGCACAGGCCGTCCCGGGGGCCCGGCGCCGCTAGGTTTGACGCGCGCGGCGGGATAATCGCGCCGGGCCTCGTCGACCCCCACATCCACATCGAGAGCTCCATGATGACGGCCTGCGCGTACGCCGAGCCCGCGCTGCTGAACGGGACGACGACGATCTTCTGCGACAGCCACGAGATCGGGAACGTCTGCGACGCGAGGGGCATCGAGTGGATGCTCGAGGACGCCCGCCGGGCGCCGCTCTCGGTCTTCCTCACGGTGCCCAGCACGGTTCCCGCTGCCGGCCCGAGATTCGAGACGGCGGGGGGCGACCTGACGCCGGGGAAGATCGGCCGGCTCTTCGACCGCTGGCCGGAGGCGGTCGGCCTGGGCGAGAAGATGGATTTCGCCCGCGTGGCGCTTGGCGACCGCAGGAGCCACGCCGTGCTCGCCCAGGCGCTGCGCCGCGGCCTTCCCGTCTCGGGGCACGTCTACGGCCACGAGTTCGTGGCCGCCTGCGCCGCCTCCGGCATATCCGACACGCACGAGGCCATCGACCGCGACATCGCGGACGCCTTCCTGGAAGCCGGCGTGTGGGTGTTCCTGCGCGGGGGAAATCCCGCGACCCCGTGGAACTCCCTTCCGCTTGCAATAAGGGCCGTGACCGAGCTCGGCGCCAGCACCAAGCGGGTGTGCCTCTGCACCGACGACCGCGACGCGGACGACCTCTTCTCGTTCGGCATGGATTGGGTCGTCCGCTCGGCGGCCAGGGCGGGGGCGCGGCCCGCCGTCGCGTGGAGCATGGGCTCTCTCCACCCCGCCACGCGCTTCGGCATGGACGGCGAGGTCGGGGGGCTCGCGCCCGCGCGCCGCGCGGACATGGTGCTTCTCAACGACGCGCTCGAGCCGCAGTGCACCTGGTACGGCGGGCGGCTCGTGGTGAGGCACGGGAAGGTGACACCCATCCTCGAGGCGGCGCTCTCGCACCGCTACCGCTACCCGAGGGCCGCCTACGCCACGGTCAGGCTGCCGGCGCGGCCCGTGCTCACCCCGCGGCTCCCGGAGGGGCCGGTGACGGCCAACGTCATCCGCGCCGCGCGCGGCAGCATCATTCTTTTCCACGAGAGGATTCCGATAAGGCCGCGCCCGGGGGAGCCGTGGGCCGGCGTCCTTGCGCGGCACCGCCTCTGCTTCGTGACGGTCGTCGAGCGCCACGGGAAGTCGGGCGCGGTCGCCCACGGCCTGCTCAGGGACTTCGGGCTGAGGGACGGCGCGGTGGGCAGCTCCGTCGGCCACGACGCCCATAACGTGATCCTCGCGGGACGATCCGGCGCCGACATGCGCAGGGCGCTCTCCGAGATCCGGAGGATGCGGGGCGGGGTTTGCGTCGTGCGCGGGGGCAGGGTCGTCGCGCGGGTGGCGCTGCCCGTGGCCGGCCTGATGTCGGACAGGCGCGCGGGGGTCGTCGCCGCGGCCACCGCGAGGCTCAAGCGCGCGTGGAGGGCGGCCGGCTGCACCCTGCCCTACATGGGCTTCAACCTCATCCCGCTCTCCGTCATTCCGGAGATCCGGATCACCGACAAGGGGCTCGTCACCGTCCCGGACTCGCGGATCGTGCCGCTCTTCGAGCGCGGATGACACGCTTCGCGCCCAGAAAACGTTCGGAATCCGGTGGTCGATGTGGTTCGATCGGCGCCCCGAATGTCCTTCAACTTCGACACGCCGCACGACCGCAGGGGCACTGACTCGCAGAAGTGGCAGAAATATGCCGGCCGCGACGTGCTGCCGATGTGGGTGGCCGACATGGATTTCGAGACGGCGCCGGTAATCGTCGAGGCCCTCCAGCGCAGGGTGTCCCAGGGGATCTTCGGCTATTCCAGGCCCGTCAGGTCGACCGTCGACGCGGTCACCGGGGCGCTTGAATCCAGGTACCGGTGGCGGGTCGATCCCTCGTGGATCGTCTGGCTTCCGGGCCTGGTGTGCGGGCTCAACGTCGCGGTCAGGGCGTTCGCCGAGGAGGGCGACGAGATCCTGAGCCTCTCGCCCATCTACCCCCCGTTCACGACCGCCCCCAGGAACGCGGGGCGGGTTCCGGTGAACGTCCCGCTCGCCCTGGATGGTGCGGCGGCGCGCTGGGTGATCGACTGGGACGCCCTTGAGCGCGCCGTGACGCCTCGGTCCCGGATGCTCCTGTTCTGCCATCCCCACAACCCGGTCGCCCGCGTTTGGAGCCAGGAAGAGGTCGCGCGGATCGCCGAGTTCAGCGCGCGGCACAACCTCATGCTGTGCTCCGACGAGATCCACTGCGACCTGATCCTGAAGCAGGGCTCCGTCCACGCGACGCTCGGCGTGGCGGCCCCGGACAGCGCCGCCCGCTCCCTCACTTTCATGGCCCCCAGCAAGGCTTTCAACATCCCCGGCCTCGGAACCTCATTCGCAATCATCCCGGATCCCGCGCTGCGCGCGCGGTTCAACCGGGCGTGCGCGGGCATCGTCGCGGAGGTGAACGCCCTCGGCTATGTCGCGTGCGAGGCCGCATACCGGGCGGGCGGGCCGTGGCTGGAGGCCCTGGTCGGCTACCTGCGCGGCAACCGCGACCTCCTGACGGACTTCATCTCCCGCGAGGTTCCCGGGGTCCGGATCGAGGCGCCGATCGAGGCCACCTACCTTGCGTGGCTGAATGTCTCGGCGCTGGGACTCGATAATCCCGTCAGGCATTTTGAGTCGGGCGGCGTCGGCCTCAGCGACGGCGTCCCCTTCGGGGCCCGGCCCGGTACCCACGTCCGGATAAACTTTGGATGCCCCCGGTCGACGCTTGCCGAGGCCCTCTCGCGCATGAGGGCCGCGGTGCGGGAGAAATGATCCCCGCGGGCGCCGCCTGCGACCTGACATGCGAATAGGGGAAACAGAGACGGCATCCAGCCTCTTCCTGTCGCCGCTGGCGGGCTATACGAACCTGCCCATGCGGATGACCCTCCGCGAGCTGGGGGGCCTCGGTTGGGCCACGACGGACCTTGTCAACGCGCGCTCGCTCATCGAGCGCAACCCCACGGCGCTCAAGCTGGTCGAGTCGTGCGGCGCCGACCGGCCCCTCTCGATCCAGCTCTTCGGGAGCGTGCCGGAGGAGATGCGGGACGCGGCGGTCATGTGCCAGGAGATGGGGGCGCAGGCCGTCGACATCAACATGGGGTGCCCCGTCAAGAAGGTGACCCAGGTCGGCGGCGGCTCGGCCATGATGACCGAGCTCGGGAAGACGGCGGACCTGGTCCGGGTGATGATCGGGGCGCTCCGGATCCCCGTCACCGCCAAGATGCGCCTGGGCTGGGACTCGGAGAACATCACGGCCCCCGATCTCGCGCGCGCCCTCGAGGACACGGGAATAGCGGCGATCTTTGTCCACGGCAGGACGCGCGCGCAGGGCTTCTCAGGGCCCGTGAACCTGCCGGGCATCCGCGCCGTCGTCGGCGCCGTCCGCTCGGTCCCCGTGGTAGGCAACGGCGACGTCACAACCCCGGAGGGGGCCCGGCACATGATGCGGGAGACCGGGTGCGCGGGAGTGAGCATCGGCCGCGGCGCGTTCTACGACCCCTGGATCTTCCGGCGGACGGATCACTTCCTGCGGACCGGCGAACTCCTGCCCGAGCCCGGCTTCGGGGAGCGCATCCGGGTCCTCAGGCGCCACTTCGACAGGTACTGCGAATTCTACGGCGAGGCGATGGGGGCGAGGCTCTTCCGGAAGGTCGCCCCCTGGTACGCAAAGCGGTTCGGTCCGGCGAAGCCGTTCAAGCAGCGCATCCTCACGATCGAGTCGAGGGCGGACTTTGACTCGGTCCTCTCGGAATACGTGTCCTGGCGGTCCAGGTTCTGCGATCCCTCCGGCGAGCTGCTTCCAAAATACCGGCCCGCCCCGATGTCCCCGTCATTCCTGCGGGAGGACGCCGAGCCGGGCGTCTTCAGCCGCGAGGGCATCCCCGTGCCCCGCGGACCCGTCGAGACCTGGTGAGCGCCGCGGTGCGGTGCAGCCGGGCCCTCAATAGTTCTTGGAGACCTCGGCTCCGGTGGCGTCCTTGAAGAAGATGACCTTCTTGTCCGCGTCGATCCGCTCGAAGATGATGCCGAGGTTGTCGTCGAGGACCTGGCCCTCGCGGACAATCTTTCCGTTGATGAGCGCCCGCGAGTGCGCCCCCTGGAACACGCCGCCAATGTCGGCGTTCGCCACGAACGCCCGGAAGTCGGCGCTCGCGGCCGTGGTCGAATCGATGCGGGTGATGTTCGCCTTCACGTCCGAGCCGATGCTGGCCTGGGCCATCACGGACTGGGTGTCGCTCACATCGGGCGGCGGGGTGGGCGTGACCTCCTCGCCCGACGCGGCCGCGTCCACCTTGGCCTGCGCGGCCTGGCGCTGAAGCGCGATGGCGTTCTGGCCGCTGTCGACGAGCTTTGCGGCGGCCGCGGCCGCGGCGGCCGCCTTGGCCGCGGCATCCGCAGCCGCCTGCTTCACGTCGACAAGCGGCTTCGGCACGGCGACCGGCGGAATGTTGATCTTGACCTCCCGGGAGGGTGGCGGGAAGAAGATGCGGTAGGCGAAGATGCCGCTCACGACGAAGGCGAGGACCGCGACCCCGATTCCGGCCTTTGCAATCGGCCCCAGCGCGGGCCGCTTTCGCAGGACCGGCGCCGGCTTCCCCGGCTTCGGAGCGGCCTTGGCCCCAATCTTGGGAAGGTTCTCGGCGACACGGATATGAAGCCCCTTGGGCTGGCCCGGCTTGTCCGCGTGCGCTGCCACAGATAGTCGGGGCATGTTGGGCGGAGGCGCCTCCGGCAAACTGCCCGGCGGCGGAGGCGGGGGCGCTCCCAGGCCCGGCATAGGCGGCCGGGACATCGACGACGGAGGAGGAGGGGGGGGAGGCATGGCCGGCAGGCCTTCCGAGAAGGATGGCGGGGGCGGAGGCGGGGGCGCCCCCAGGCCCGGCATCGGTGGCCGGGACATCGACGGCGGGGGAGGAGGAGGAGGCGCGCTCTCCTGGAAAGCCGGGGGGGGCGGCGGAACAAGCTCCGGCATTGGGGCCGTAAACGGCTCCGGCGGCGGGGCAAACGCCTCGGGGACCGGCGCCGTCGGCGCGGGGCGCGGGGGGGGCGCAGCGGCCCCCTTGGGCCTCAGCTTGAACTTCGGGGTTTCGTCAGCATCCGGGGCCGGCGCCGGCATCGGCATCGGCGCCGGCGCCGAGGGCGGCGGAATAAAGGGCTCGGGTGCGGCGGCCGGGGATGCCTTGTCCTCGCCTACAGCCAGCCTCGGCTTCAGCCGCAGTCGGCCGCCACCCTCACCCTGCTCGGGGGCCGGAGGCGGCGGAAGCCCCTCTGGCGGAGCGGGCGGATCGGGAGGCGCCGGAGGCGCGGGCGGGGACGACCCGCCTCCCGCGGATGGCAGCCGCGGCTTCAGGCGCAGAGGTTGAGGCTCGTCGCTCATAGGGCTCATCAAAGCAGCTTACGCCCCTGCGCGAAACCAAAAAGATTCACTCGCTGTCAAAGCCGGCATGCACCACGTTTCCCGGACTGTATCATGAAACGCCTCTTGCCCTTCGCCCTGGCAGCCATGCTGGTTGCAAATTTCGGATGCCATCTGTTCTCCAGAAGCAAGAAGCCCGCCGTTCCAAAGGAGAGCACCACGGTGGCGGCGGACGACGAGAAGGATTTCATGCAGCGATGGATAGACAAGCGCACCGCCGAGCTTGTCACGCAGGGCATGAGCCCCGGGACCGCCCGCGAGAACGCGACTGCCGAGTTCAAGGCCAGATACAGCTATCTGGACGTGGTCCGGCAGGCGAAGTGATCAGTCGACCGGCTTCACGCCGACAACCTCGATGTCGAAGATGAGGGTGGCGTATTCCGGGATCATTGGCGCGTAGCCCCTGCGGCCATAGGCGAGCTCGGGCGGGACGATCACCAGCCATTTGTCGCCCGGGCGCATGAGCTGCAGGATCTGGTCCCAGCCCGTGATGACCTCGCCCCGATCCAGGTGGAACTGGAATGGCTGGGCCTTGCTGTGGTTCTGGTCGAAGAGTTTCCCGTCAAGGAGCTTGCCCTCGTAGTTCACCATCACCAGGTCCCCGGGCTTGAGGAGAGGCCCCTTGCCCTCCTTCTCGACGATGTAGCGGATCCCCGTGTTTGACTCCTTCGCCTGCGGCCACGTCTTCATGACGTAGTCGTAATCGTCGGGCGGCAGCTTCTCGCGCTGCGCGCGGAGAACGCAGGGCGCCGCGGTCAGGGCGCAAACTGCGAAGGCGATCCTGATGGGCCACATATGCCCGATTAACGTGCAAAACGGGGCGTGCTCGTCAAGTTGCCAGAGCCAACGGCGGGATGGGATGCGATGAGGCCAAGCCCCCGGGCCAGGAGGGTCTTTCCCGGCTCCATCCGGTGCCACGGCGAGGCGCCCGACGGATGCGGCAGGGGAATGCAGTCGGCGTCCCGTCCGGCAAGGCGCACGCGAAAGCTCCTTCCGACCAGAAGATGGAGCGGGGCCGGCTCAAGGTAGCGGTCGATCGCCAGCCTGCCGACGGGGATTATCAGCTCCGGGCGGAGAAGCTCGAACTCGCGCTCGAGCCACGGCGCGCACGCGCCGATCTCCTCGGGCGAGGGAACCCGGTCGCCGCCCTTGGGAAGCTTCCCGGGAAAGCAGCGGCAGACGGCCGCAAAATAGATCCGGCTGCGCACCTCCTCCTCGCCCCAGCCCAGCGCTCCCGCGAACCACTTGAATAGCGTCCTGCCCGCGGTCCAGGCGAAGGGCCGGCCCAGCAGGGGCTCCTTGTCGCCCGGGGCCTGGCCGACCAGGATGATCCGGCTCGGGACAGGCCTTCCGACGACCACGGGCTTGCCCATCCGGGGGCACCGGTTGCATCGCCTGAGCGCCGACTGGTGCCTCTTTAGGGCCGATTCAGTCACAAAAAAGGGATGGAGGCCTCTGGGGCTCTCCATCCCTCGCAAATTCTCTCCGGGCTTTGGGCTCAGTAACGGCGCTCGCCGCGGTCGCTGCGACCGCCGCCGCCGCCGCCACCGCCGAAGCCGCGGCCGCCGCCGCCGCCGCCTCCGAAGCCGCGGCCACCGCCGCCGCCGCCGAAGCCGCCGCCTGGGCGGTCCTCCTTCGGACGGGCCTCGTTGACCGTCAGCTGACGGCCGCCGAGCTCGACGCCGTTGACCTTCTCGGCCGCAACCTTGGCCTCTTCGGCCGTGCCCATTGTAACGAAGGCGAAGCCGCGCGGGCGGCCCGTCATTTTGTCCATGGCGACGTAAACGTCGGTCACGGTGCCGAACTGGCCGAAGTGCGAGCGGAGCTCGTCTTCAGTCGTTTTGAACGAGAGATTTCCAACGTATAGTTTGGAATTGCTCATGATGTGATGTTCGTAGAGCCACCGTCCGCTGCCAGTCCGTTCCCACCGTCGGGTTTCGAAATCATCACTTGAGCAAACCGCTCAGCCAACGACTCACCAGAAGCTGTCACCAAAACGCTATCTCTAACGATGGGACCACGCTCTCACGCTTGCCAGACAGTGGCAAGAACAATTCCCGGTCAGGTCTTGCCGAGGTCCCGCAGGGTGGCGTGGGCCCAGTCCTCGAGTATCTGCTTCTCGTAGCGCAGGTGGTCGGACGAGTCGATGACGACTCTCGTCTGGAAATCGAGGTCGCGGATGTCCTCCGTGCCCGACTTGACGACGCGGCCCGACGGATCCGTGACCGAATACGTGAACTTGAACTCGGGGGGATAGATCGCCTTCACGATGCGTATGTCGTCCCACTGCGGGCCGCGCCACGGCTCGAAGTCCCCCGCGAGCTTGATGTCGCTGAAAGTCACGGTCAGCCGGTAGCCCTCGGGTATCATCGGGGCGGTCCTGGCGACCAGGTCGTCGCGGATCTCGGAGAGGATCGAGTCGCGGCCCCGGTCGCTGGGCATGCTTGAGTCCCTGACATCCGTGAATTTCTCCGGGTGGTCGAAGACGACCTCGGTGCGCCGCGGGGCGCCGGGTGCGTCGGAGGCGCGTAGCGAGCCGGCTGCGAGCAGTCCCAGCGCGGCTGAAAACAGGCGTAACACTTTCATGGTGGAGTTGTTGTCGGGGCGGTTCTTGGGAGAAAGCGGCTCCGGGAACCCCGGCTCCGGGAGTCGCCGCCCGAACATATCACATAACCGCCCGGTGTCCAGAGCCCCGGGCAAATTGCGGTCCTGCGGAGGCCCCGGGCCCTTTTTGGGCTTCGCCCCGGCGGGTCGCGCGGCAAGATAGGCGGCGATGCCCATGCAGCCGGCCAGCAACCCTCGCCTCTTCAATTGGCTTTCGCAGCGCACCGCCGGCGTCCTCCTCCACCCCACGTGCCTTCCGGGGAACCAGGGAGTGGGCACGCTGGACGGGGCCGCTGTCAGGTTCCTGGATTTTCTCCAGGCCGCCGGGATGTCCTGGTGGCAGGTCTGCCCGCTCGGGCCGACGGGATACGGGGACTCGCCCTACCAGTGCTTCTCGGCCTTCGCAGGCAACCCCTACCTGATCGACCTCAGGGACCTGGCGCGGCGCGGCCGCTGGAGGAGGGCGAGATCGCCCCCCTGGCCGCCCACGGGCCGGGCCCCGTGGACTTTGGCGCGCTCTACCGCGACAAGTGGCCCCTGCTCCGCCTCGCGTTCGACAGGCACAGGCGCGCGGGCTCCCCCGACATCGGGCCCGAGGGGATCGCCCAGTTCGCGCTCTCCCAGGCCCCGTGGCTCGAGCCGTACGCCTGCTTCCGCGCGCTCAAGGACCGCTTCGGGGGCCGGGCGTGGTGGGAGTGGCCGCAGGAGGCCCGTTCGCCCCTACCCCCCCGCTCAAGGCTCCGCACGGCGCTTCGCGACGAGATCGAGGCGCATCAGTTTTATCAATACGTCTTCTTCGCGCAGTGGCGCGGGATAAGGGCCGAGGCCGCCCGGCGCGGGATCGGCATCATCGGCGACATCCCCATCTTCGTCGCGGCGGACTCGGCGGACGCCTGGGCCCGCCCGGAGCTGTTTGAGCTGGGGGCGGACGGGCGCCCGGTCGCCGTCGCGGGCGTGCCCCCCGACTATTTCTCGAGCGACGGCCAGCTCTGGGGCAATCCGCTCTACAGGTGGGACGCCCATGCGTCGGACGGGTACGCCTGGTGGAAGGAGCGCCTGAGGTCCTCGTTCGGGATGTATGACGCGGTCAGGATCGACCACTTCCGCGGCTTCGACTCGTACTGGCGGATCCCGCTTCCAGCGGCAAACGCGAGGACCGGCGAGTGGCGGAAGGGGCCGGGCCTCGGATTCTTCCGCGCGATGCGCGAGGAGTTCCCGGACGCGAGAATCATCGCCGAGGACCTGGGGGTGCTGACCCCGTCCGTCGAGGACCTCCTGAGCGCCACCGGGTTGCCCGGGATGGCGGTCCTCCAGTTTGCCTTCGGGGGCAATGCGAGGAACGCCTACCTTCCGCACAACCTGAGGCCCAACGGGGTCATATACCCAGGCACCCATGACAACGACACCGCGCTCGGCTGGTATGCGGGTTCCGGCGAGAAGGTGCGCGACCATGTCCGCCGCTACCTGCGCGTCAGCGGGGCGGAGATCGGTTGGGACCTTGTCCGGGCCGCCTACTCGGCCGTGAGCAGGATCGCCATCATCCCGGCGCAGGACCTCCTCAGCATGGGCCCGGAGGCGCGCCTCAACCTGCCCGGAAGGCCGGACGGCAACTGGCGCTGGAGGCTCACCGACGCGGGCCTCGAGTCCGTCAGCGGCGTGGGAATCGCGGGTTACCTGCGCGAGCTGGCGGAGCTCGACGGCCGGGAGCCCCAGGGGGCGGAGCCCGGCGAAAAACGGGGGGCCCCCAGGAAGTGAGTCCTCAATGCCCCGCGCATCCGCCCCGGGACACGACCATGTTTGCCGACCTCATACGCCTGATCAACCGGCGGCCGCCCGGCGACTACGAGCGGGGGTTCGTGCGCGAGGTCCGCGTGCGCCACAGGACCCCGCGCAACCGCCGGGTCGAGCGCCTGATCGCCCTCTGCTGGGTTCTGATCCTCATGAAGAGCGTCGCCGTCGTCTGGCTCTTTGACCGCTACCGCGTGCCGGTCAATCCGCTCTGGGTGATCGCGCCCACGGTCGTCTTTGCGGCCCTCTGCACGGCGGTCTACATGCTGCGGGACTAGCCCCGACCAAACCCATGCCCCAGGTCACCGGCCTCAGGAGTCCGCACGCGAGGGTTGGGCGCATCGTCTGCTTCGGCCGGATGCTCGACAAGGTGCGCCTGAACGCTCTCGGGACCCTGCCGCCCGAGTACCAGGCCAACCTGGGCGAGGCGAGGCCGGGCCTGTTTGACGGACGGTGCTGCCGCTTCCTCGGGGTGGCCTACGCGGACGCGCGCGCGCGCGCGCTCAAGGGGGGATGCGACGAGGAGATCCTTGAGTGGGCGCACGCGCGGGGCGCGGCCCGAAGCGACGAGGAGTGCGCCATCTGGAACCAATTCATGACAAAGCTCGGGTGGAGGGACGACCGGAGCTCCCTGGTTCGCGAGCGTACCGCGGAATACGGCCTCCCCCCGGGCGCGGCGCTGACCATGTTCGAGCTCATCGACCTGGACGAGGGCCGCCCTGCGGGGGCCACCCGGTCATGGGAGGCCCCGCCGGTCTCCGTGGTCATCGTGATGGGCGTGGCTGGATGCGGAAAGACGACCGTCGGGCGCGCGCTTTCGGCCGCGCTCGGCTGGGATTTCATAGACGCGGACGACCTGCATTCCCCGGACAGCGTTGCCAAGATGGCGGCTGGAATCCCCCTGGACGATGCCGACCGGGCGCCCTGGCTTGCGGGGGTCCGCTCGGAGATCGAGGCGCGCACGGCGCGCGGGGCGAGGGTCGTCGTCGCGTGCTCCGCCCTCAGGCAGGCGCACCGCGTCGCGCTCGCGCCGGATCCCGCGAACCGGAGGTTCGTCCACCTCCGCGGCGACTTCGGCCTCATCGCGGGCCGCCTCGCCGGGCGCAGCGGCCACTTCATGAAGGAGGCCATGCTCCGCTCGCAGTGCGAAACGCTCGAGGAGCCCCTGGACGCCCTCACGATCGCCATCGGGCAGGCGCCGGAGTCGATCGTGGCGCGGATCCGGGACGTCCTCGGCCTCACATGACCCTGCGCCCCGCAGCCAGGCGCGTCCTCGCCGGCGCGGGCATACTGATCATCATGCTCGTCGCGGGGGCGCTGGCCGCCGGGGTGTGGTTCCGGGGCCGAATCATGGCCGGACTCCCGAGGCTCGACGGCGCGGCGGCCCTGCGGGGCCTGGCCGCGCCCGTGCGGGTCGCGCGGGACGCGCTCGGGGTCCCGACCGTGACGGGCTCCAGCCGAATCGACGTCGCGCGCGCGACCGGCTGGCTCCACGCGCAGGACCGCTTCTTCCAGATGGACCTCCTGAGGCGGCGGGGCGCCGGCGAGCTGTCGGAGCTTCTCGGCAAGGCAACGCTCCCCTTGGACAGGGACGCCCGCATGCACGGATTCCGCAGGGTCGCGCGCGAGGTCATCGCGCGGGAGAGCCCGGAGCGAAGGGCGCTCATCGAGGCCTACGCCCAGGGCGTGAACGAGGGCCTGGCCTCCCTGGGAGCGAAGCCCTGGGAGTACATGGTCCTGCGGGCGGAGCCGAGGCCATGGCTTGCCGAGGACAGCGTCCTTGTCGACTTCGCGATGACCCTCGACCTCCAGGACAGCATGGGGCGGTACCCGCGCATCCTCGCCGCGATCCGCGACGAATACGGCAACGCCTCCCTCGCATTCTTCGCCCCCCTCTACACCGCGGACGACGCCCCGCTCGACGGGAGCGCGGCGCCCGAGGCGCCGGTTCCGCCCCCCTCGGACATCGACCTAAGGACCGCGCCGGCCGGCGACCAGGCGCGATCGGCCCGGGCAACCGACGTCTACGCCGGCCTGCAGGGTGACCCGGAGGCGCCGGGCTCAAACAATTTCGCGGTGGCGGGAGCGCTCGCCGGGGGCGGGCCGGCCATCGTGGCCAACGACATGCACCTGCACCTCGGCGTGCCCAACACATGGTACCGGATGTCCCTCAGGTGGCCCGGGCACGCCGAGACCGGGGTCACCCTTCCCGGCACCCCCGCCCTGGTGGCGGGAAGCACGGGCAGGATCG
>Ga0181526_10001654_pt1 | contig 20841 bp, 13 predicted proteins | sample PEATcosm2014_Bin_35_FD_119750 | JGI IMG/M metagenome (GOLD analysis project Ga0181526, IMG submission 119750) | Peatland microbial communities from MTU Mesocosm Facility, Houghton, MI, USA - PEATcosm2014_Bin06_30_metaG | ecosystem: Environmental > Terrestrial > Soil > Wetlands > Peat | place...
TGCAGGCGCCCGCGCTCCAGGTTCTTCAGCTCGTCCAGCGCGCTGGCAGCCTCGCGGCGCAGGGCCATGAGGCGCAGCGCATAGTCGCGCAGCAGCACCCCAGCCGCGGTCAGAGAGCCGTCGCGCGCCGCCCGGTCAAAGAGCGTCTCGCCCACCGCCGCTTCGAGTTTGCGGATCACCTGGCTTACGGCTGGCTGCGTGCGGTGCAGCCGCACCGCCGCACGCGAGAAACTGCGTTCCTCGGCGACGGCCAGAAATGTCTCCAGTTGATTCAGTTCCATGACGCCCCCAAGAAAGCATGGACCCGTGGTGAAGGCTCAAGAGGCTGTTTCGGTTCACGCCTGCTTGTGAAGATTGAGTGTATAGGCTGAGGCTGCAACCGGTCTGCATGGTCCGGGGCTGGCGGCCCCTTTTGCTGGGGCTGGACTGGCTCAGCCATAGCTGGTCGCCGGAGAAAGTAGCCTGCCACGCTTGCGAAGAATCCATGGATGCCTGACAGCTCACAGGGCGGGCTCGCGCGCTCCCATTTTGAAGCTCAGGGCTGCGGAACCTCAAGTGCGCCGGTGAGGCTGGAGACCTTTTCGACCTGGTGGCTGCGGCACCACGATTCGAGGCCGCTTGCCAGGCGTTCGCATGCTCGGGGGTCGGCGAAGCTGGCCGTGCCCACCTGGACGGCGGTGGCGCCAGCGAGCAGGAACTCGACGGCGTCTTCCGGAGTGACGATGCCGCCCATGCCGAGAATGGGAATCTTGACGGCGCGCGCCGCTTCGTAGACCATGCGCAGGGCGATGGGCTTGATGGCCGGTCCGGAGAGGCCCCCGGTGACATTGGCGAGGCGCGGCTTGCGGGTCTCCGCGTCGATGGACATTGCCACCCAGGTATTGGTCAGGCTGAGCGCGTCGGCGCCCCCGTGGGCGGCGATCTTGGCCATCTGTGCGATGGAGGTAACGTTGGGTGAGAGCTTGACGAAGAGCGGGCGCTTGGAGGCGGCTTTGGCCTTGCCGACCAGGTACTCGAGCGAACCGGGATCGGAACCGAAAGCCATGCCGCCGGCGTGAACGTTGGGACAGGAGACGTTCAGCTCGTAGGCGGCGATGCCTTCGGCCTGATTGAGGCGCTCGATGACGCCCAGGTACTCGCCGACTGTGAAGCCGAAGACATTGACGATGACCTTGCAGAGGGGATAGCGCTTGAGCGGAGGCAGCTTGCGGGCGAGGTAGTCCTGGACACCTACGTTCTGGAGTCCGATGGCGTTGATCATGCCTGAGGCGGTCTGGACAATGCGCGGAGGGGCGTTGCCGGCCATGGGTTCGAGCGAAATACCCTTGGTGACGAAGCCGCCGATGCTCTCCAGCGAGACAATCTCTTCGAATTCGATGCCGTAGCCGAAGGTGCCGCTGGCGGCGATAACCGGGTTGACCAGTTCCAGGCCGGCCAACGAAACTCTCATGTCGGGTTTCACGTGCGGCAATCTTCCTTTTACAGGGATCAGGGACCAGGGATCAGAGACCAGTTTCCGCGCCGCCGGTTTGCGCCTGGAGACCTGATCGCCTTGATGGTCAAATCCCTAATGCGCGCCGGAAGGGCGGGCTGGCTTGATGGCCTCGGTGAGCACGCGGCCCACTGCCGCCGACGGCTGATTGATGCCCGCCAGCGAAGCCAGCGTGGCCGCCAGGTCCACTGGGGCTACTCGTTCATGATACGCGCCTGGGACAAAGGGCGCGCCATAGAAAGCCAGGGGCACATGGCGGTCATAGGACCAGGGGGCGAAGTGAGTGGTCCCGATGGAGCCGTGCAGATCTTCCATCTGATAGGCGCCCAGCACCAGCATCACGTACCAGTTGCCGTGGTAGGCATAGCTATGGGCCAGCAGGCGGCCCCACTCGGAGGGCGGCAACTCGCCATGCGCCAGCTCCAGGCGCGTATACAACCCGGTGAGCTGTGGCAGGGGCGGAAGGCGATGCTGCGCGGGCGGCGGAAGAACGATTTGGAGAGGAAGAGTGGTCTGGGTAATCGGGGGCGGTTCGGGTACGGGAGGGACGATGGCTTCGGTCAGCAGCGCGGAGACGGCGTCTTCAGCGGTTTTTTCGTCGACTTTGGCCTTCTCGAACGCCCGGCGGTCGAGCACGATGTAGGGCAGATCGGGGCCGGGCAGGATGTACTGAAGCTGCTCCCCAGGCGAGTAGCGGGCGTTCAGCTCCGCATTCAGCTTTGCGTAGAGCTTGTCGAGATCGACGACCGCGGAGTCGATGCCCAGTTTGGCGGCGTCGGCGGGGATGGGCGGAATGCCGTGGTCGGCCGAGAGCGCCAGCCAGACGTTCTGGAGGCCGACCGTCTGGTCGAGCCAGGAATCGAAGCCGTCCAGGTCGCGATCCAGGCTGAGGATCATCTGCTCCTCGAAGTCGGAGTCAGGACCGAATTGATGGCCCTGGATGTCGTTCGCCGACAGCGAGACAACTACCAGATCGGTGACGCCATTCTGGCCCAGCTTCTCGCCGCTGATGAGCGCCTTGGCGAAGTCCAGCTCGTAGCGATTGGCGGCCGGGGTTCTGCCCACCAGTTCGTAGAACTGCGTGGTTCCCTCCACCATGGCCTCGCGGGCGGCTTCGGCCACGCGTCCGCTGGAGTTGAAGGCCCGAGCCCACTCCGGCAGGTGCTCCATGTAGTAAGTGGAGGTGGTGAACTGGCCGCTGGTGTTGTCGATCCAGAATGCGCCATTGGCAGCTTGTCCGGCGGGCAGAATCGCCGCGCGGTCTTTGAGCGAGATGCCGTAGACGCGCGAGCGCCCGTCAGTGGCCAGGCGCAGCTCGTCGCCCAGGGTGGTGGCGCGCAGGTTGCGCGGCGAAGCGCCAATGACGTACTTGAGCGCGGTATCGGGCGCGCCGGGCTGGTTGGCGGGAATGGAGGCCGGCGGCAGATCGACCAGTTGGTAACGCTCGTCTTCAACCGAACTCACCTTGTGATCCCAGGAGCGCGAAGCGTCCCAGAAGTCGTTGGCCTCAATGCCGTGGCCGTCGGTATAGGCGCCGGTGCCGATGGTCGCGTGGCCGGGGGCGGTCTTGGTGTTGGCGTAGTCGAAGTAGCAATTGGTGAACCATGCGCCTTCGTTCAGAAAGAGGTTGAAGCCGCGGCCCTTGAACTCGGCGCGGTCGCGGTTGAGGTAGTCGCCGCGAAACTGGTCGATGACCACGATAACGATCAGCTTGGGGCGGCCGGAGTAGGCCTGGGCCGGTGCCGTGACCGGCAGCAGAAGGGCGAGAAAGAAAGCGGCGAAGGAAGCAAGCAGGGCAATCGGCAGGCGCAGGCGCGGTTTCATGATTGCATGATAGCAACGGCGGGATTGGAGCAGGTGTCAATAGAAGATAAACAAAGCCTTCGCCGCGATCCTCAGCCGTTGAGCAGCGTCTCCACCTCGGCGTGCAAGCGCGCGGTGATCTGGGCCTCGGTCTCCAGGGGCGTAAAGCGCATGGGCTGGCCTATGCGGACCTCGACTGCGCCGGAACGGAACCAGTTGCGCTGCCCCGTCTTCAGCTCGCCCAGGCCGCGAATGGCCATGGGCAGCACGGGCGCCCCGGATTGCTTGACGAGCAGGCCGATCCCTGGGCGGAAGCGCGCCAGCTCTCCGGCGGCCGAGCGCGTGCCCTCGGGAAAGAGCAGCACGTTGAATCCCCGGTCCAGCGCCTCGCCCGCATGGGCAAAGCTGCGCTGGAAGTCGCGCTGTTTGGGCAGCGGAAAGACGTTGAACAGCGCCGTCAGAAGCAGATAAATCAGCGGCCCTGGCGGATAGAACCGTGCCGTGATCGTGGTCCGCTCCGGATTGCGGAAGTGGCGATAATCCTCCAGCATATCGCCGGACATGGCCACGGCAATTCGCCTGCGGATGCGGCCGGGGAGCGCGTATTCCAGAAACGGTCCATCGTAGCTGGTGACGTGATTGGCGACGATGAGCATGGGTTCATCGGCGTTCAGGGAGCCTGGCGGAGCAGGGACGACCGCGGGCTTAGCCAGCAGCCAGACCAGGGGCCGCATCGCCGCCTCGACAAACGCCGCGCGCAACCACCGGAAAAGCGGCCACCAGGGCCAATGCGGATAGATGTAGCGCGCCGGAGCGGGCTCGGGCTGGGGCTCCTGGAAGACGGAGACTGGCTGGGGTTCGTGGTTCCCCACCCTTTCCGCAAAAGGCCGCGGAAAGGATGGGACACCCGGCTGTTGCGGAGAACGGGCAGGGATCTCATCTGCCTTTGCCGTCTCCCAGGTCTCAGATGCGAGACCTGGGCCACCCGGCAGCGGAAAGGGTGGGGCACCCGACGGTTGTTGAGCGTTCGGCGTGGAGTTTCCGGCCACCAACTGCCGGAGTTCCCCCAGGGTTTGGACTTCTTCCAATAGCCCGCTCTCGGCTGCCAAGTCCAGCCGTTCCTCGATGGCGGCGGCCAATTGCACGCGGCCCAGGCTGTCAAGGTGCAAGTCTTCGCTCAGCCGCAGCTCGTCGCCGGCGCCCGGCAGCGCTTCGCCGGTGATTTGCGCGATCAGTGCCAACAACCAATCCGAGGCTCCGGCTTTCAGCGACCCGTTCGGCGCGGCGGCCCCGGCCTGCGCGGCGCCTCTGTGTTTCTCCGCGAGCCACTCCGCCACGGCTTTGCGCCTCACCTTGCCGGTCGATGTGCGAGGCAGGTCCGGCTCGGGCCAAAACTCCCATCGCGAAACCCGCTGAAACTCCGCCAGTTTGCCGTTGGCGTGTTCGATGGCCGCCGCCGCCTGCGCGCGGCTGCCGCGAAAGGCAAGCACGGCGTAGGGTTCCGGGCCGGCGGCCGTATCCACGCCCACCACGGCGCAGGCCAGTATACCTGGTTCCTGCTCGATGGCCGCTTCCAGATCCTCGGGATGCACATTGAGGCCCGCCGCGGTTACGATCACTTCGCTCTTGCGGCCCAGGAAGCGCAACTCGCCGGAGGGCTCGGTCTGGGCCAGGTCGCCGGTAGCCAGCCATTCGCCCGAACGCGGATGCAATGCGCCGCCAGACCACGTGGCGGCAGAGATGGCCGCGCCCCGCACCAGCACCTCGCCATCCGCGCCCAGCTTCACCTCCCGCCCCGCCAGCGGCTTGCCGATGGTTCCCTGCGCTACATGGAAGGGGTGGTTCAAAGTGATGAGCGCCGTGGTTTCCGTCATTCCATAGCCCTGCACCACCACCAGGCCGACCGCATTCCAGAACTTTTCGAGTGGTCCCGGCAGCGCCCCGCCCCCGGAGATGATGGCCCAGAACTTCAGGCCGAAGGCCGAATGGACATCGCGAAACCTCCACCAGCGCAGCGGAACGGCAACACCGGTCGACGTTCCCTGGGGGCCGAGGACTCGCTCGGCAAGCCCAGGCAGCGTAGCTTCCAGGTGCGTCTTCAGCAGCGCCAGCACCCTGGGCACGGCGGCCAAGACCGAGATGCGCTCCCGGTGGATGGTCTCAATCAGCCGGGGCGCGGCCAGGCGGCTTTCGAAGTGAAGCTCGGCCGTATAGATGGGCGGAACCCACAGCCCCATGGTCTGGCCGAAGACGTGGCTGAGCGGCAGGGTGTGCAGAATGCGCAGGGGATGAATGAGCCGCTCATAGGGCATGTAGGGCTGCGATCCATCTTCAATGGGGCCCACACTGGCCAGCACGTTGCCGTGCGTGATCACGATTCCTTTGGGATCGCCGGTGGTGCCGGAGGTGAAGAGAATCTGGAGCGGCGTCTCGGCGGAGAGTCCCGGAATGGGGCCGGCTTCCTCGGCGGGCAGAACGGCCAGCCAGTCTTCGAACCTCAACTGAGGTGCTACAGCGGGCAACTGGCTGAGCAGCAGCGCATCGCCTACGGCCAGTTTGGGCGCCACGTCGGCAGCCACGCGCGCGGCAAAGTCGGCGGTTCCATTGGCGTCCAGGGGAACGGCCAGCACCCCTCGGAGCAGGCAGCCATAGAAGGCGGCGATCCACTCGGCGCTGTTCTCACCCCAAAGCAGTACGCGGTCGCCGGACCCGATGCCCCGCTCGGCCAGCAACGCCGCAAAGCGGCCGGCAAGGCGCGCGATCTCGCCATAGGTCGTGACCCGGCGGCGATTGCCCTGGTAACGCACCACGGCGACCTCGCGCCCATAGCGGCGGAAGTCGTCGAGGAGTGTAGCCAAATGATCGCGCATGGCGCTCCGTCAAGGACCGAGGTTGGATGTCACGGTGTTAGATGCGGAATCGGCGCTTTTGTAGCGGCCAAAATAGAATTGTTTCAGATATTTACCGGAATTGCGACGATTGCGACGCCAGGAGCCCCCGGGCGTTGCCAAGAAACAGCCCCACTCGATCCGGCAGTTCGCCGCACCAAAGCCCTTCGTCCGCCCAGTTCCAGGCAGACGATTGTTCAACGCGGGTTTCGGAAACGCCAATCGTTCTTGACCCCGGATTGGCATGAATGGTACATATTGCTTTCACAAATAACGAAGGTTGACCTGAGTCGCGACCTGGCGTTGGTGGTCGTTGCCGGTCAGTCGAGGAGAGCTTATCGTGACACGGACGACCTCCCACGAACCGGACCGCACAGAGCGCGAGTTGCAACAGCCTTTTTCCATGTGGCGGCTGCTGATGATCAGCTCGGCAGGCCTTTATCTTGAAATCGTTTTGATTCGCTGGCTCGGCACCGAGGTAAAGATCTTTGCCTTCTTCCAGAACCTGTCGCTGATTGCCTGTTTTCTTGGCTTCGGCGTTGGCTGCTTCACTTCCAAACAGCGCGGCAGCTTGCTGCCGTCTTTGGCGGCGACGACCGCACTGGTTACCATTGTGAGCCTGCCCATCCAGGTATGGCATCGCTTCCTGCAGCTCATGTCCTCGGTTCTTTCCCGCACGTCTGACGCTGCGCTTTGGGGCGGTCTCTACCAGGGCGCTGTCTCCGGCTACTTTTGGGACTTTACGCTCTCGCTGCTGGTGGTTGCACTCTTCCTGATGTTGCTGGCTGTCGCCATGATCTCGCTAGGCCGCTGGGTTGGATATTATCTCGAATCGGCGCCCAAGACGGTCGCGGCCTACTCGGTCAACTTGCTGGGCAGCTTGGCGGGCATCTGGCTGCTGGCCATCCTCGCCTTTCTATGGCTTTCCCCATCGTTCTGGTTTGCCGCGGCCTTTGTTCTTATCCTGTTCGCGCAACCTGTGTCCTGGCGCTCCGGTCTCATTGCGTGTGCGTTGCTGGCGGTCACTTTGCTGGCTCTGCATTCCGCGCCCGGCGAATCGGTTTACTGGTCCCCTTACCAGAAGCTCTCTGTAGCCGATCATGGCAATCGGCAATATCAAATCGACGTCAACAACGAGGGCTACATGACGATTGCCAATCTAAGCCCCGATTATTTGGCCAAGGATCCGCACCTGGCGGCCAACTATCAAGACAGCTCTTATGACAGCCCTTTCCAATTTGCCACAAGCACAAGCCGTGTTTTGGTGGTTGGCTCCGGAGCCGGCAACGATGTTGCCGCCGCGTTACGCCACGGGGCCTCTCGCGTGGATGCTGTGGAGATCGATCCGCTGATTGCGAGCCTGGGCGTGCGCCTCCATCCCGAGCAGCCCTATGCCTCCCCAAAGGTTCATCTCATCACCAACGACGCCAGGAACTTCCTGCGCCAGAGCCACGATAAGTACGATGTCATCATCTTTGCGTTATTGGACTCTCACACGGAGTTCTCCGGTTACAGCAACATGCGCGTGGACAATTATGTTTACACGGAAGAGTCGCTTCGCGATGCCAGGCGATTGCTCGATAAGGACGGGATCCTCGTTCTGAAGTTCGAAGTGCGAAAGCCATGGACCTGGATCGGACAGCGTTTCTACGCGATGTTGAGCGGCATCTTCCCTCGCCCGCCCTTGACTTACTACTCTCAGCAAGTGGAGGCTTTGCTGAGCGCGACGGTCTTTATCGAATCCGATTCTCCATCCCTGTGGGAAAAGAGTCTCGGCGCTCAGCAGTCGGCGTTCCTGAGCTCTCACCCGCCCGACTTTCCGCTTTCCGCTGCCAATGCCCCGCCGCCAACAACCGATGACTGGCCCTACATTTATCACTTCTCGCGTTCCATCCCGCGCGCCTATTTCGCAGTCTCCGCGGTCATCCTGCTCATGGCGCTCTATCTGGTTGGGCCATTCTTCACGACGAAAGATAGCAGCACCTGGCAGTTTTTCCTGCTGGGAGCGGGTTTTTTGCTGATGGAAACCCAACTTGTCAGCCGCCTTGCGCTGTACTTCGGCACCACATGGCTCGTAAACTGCATCGCGCTAACTGGCATACTTACGGTTCTGCTGCTGTCGAACCTTTACGTGGAGCGCTGCCGCGTGGGAAACTTGAGCATTTGCTACATCCTTTTGTGCGCTACGCTTGTAATCAACTATGCGATACCGTGGACCAAGGTGCCTGGTTCGGGAACAATGGTAGGAATCCTGATCTGCTTTGCTTACTGCGTGCCCTTCTTTTTCGCCGGAGTTATCTTCACGGAGAGCTTCCGCCGCGTAGCCGGGCGAAGCAGCGTCTTTGGGGCAAACATGCTCGGCGCGGTCGCGGGCGGCCTGGCGCAGAACCTTTCCTTCATCCTGGGAATGAAGGCATTGCTGCTCATCGCCGCCGTTATCTATGGTGCCGCGGCGCTATTGCACAAGTTGAGGCCTCAGTCACTCGCGGCTTGAGAATATGTGGCCGGCGACGCCTAAAGTCAGCCGATGCACGATCCCAGATCCGCAGCTAACGGCTGGAATGAAAGTTGTGCCCTGACACCGGTTCTTTCACAGGATAAGTTCCGCTATGGGCTGTTATGAGTTTCTCTACACCGCCACCGTAAAGCTGTCCTCAGTGCGCGTCACGGCCTTGTAAAGTGTGTCGCGCTCCACGGGAATCCGGCCGGCCTCGGTGATCAGGCGGCAGAGCTGCTTGCGGGTCATGCCCTGCGGCGTGGTGGCGCCGGCGTCGTGGTATATCTTCTCCTCGACGACCGTGCCGTCCAGGTCGTCGGCGCCAAAACGAAGGGATATCTGCGCAATCTTCGGCGTGAGCATCTGCCAGTAGGCCTTGATGTGCGGGAAGTTGTCCAGCAGCAGCCGGCTCACCGCAATCTGGCGGATGTCGGTCAGCCCGGTCGTCAAGGGCAGATGGTCGAGGAGCGTGTTTTCAGGGTGGAACGCGAGCGGGATGAAAGTCTGAAAGCCGCCGGTTTCGTCCTGCAGCGCGCGCAGCTTGAGCAGGTGATCGACGCGATCGTCGTCGTTTTCAATGTGGCCGTAGAGCATGGTGGCGTTCGACTTGAAGCCCAGCTTGTGCGCCAGCCTCGCCGTCGTCAGCCACTCCTCGCCGTCGATCTTGTGGTCGCAGATGATGGAGCGCACCCGCGCCGCAAAGATCTCCGCTCCGCCGCCGGGCATGGAGTCCACGCCCGCCTCGCGCAGCTTCCTGAGCGTCGCTTCGATGGGGAGCTTGGCGCGCCGCGCCAGGTACGCAACCTCCACCATGGTGAAGGCCTTGATGTGCACCTTGGGAAAGCGCTGCTTGAGACCCCGCACCAGGTCGAGAAAATACTCCAGCGGCAGGTCGGGGTGCAGCCCGCCGACAATGTGGAACTCGGTCACCGCCTCGGAGTAGCCCGAGGCCGCCGTCTGCCACGCTTCTTCGAGCGCCATGGTGTAGCCGGCCGGGTCGCCCTTCTTGCGCCCGAAGGCGCACAGCTTGCAGGCCGCCACGCAGACGTTGGTGGGGTTGATGTGGCGATTGACGTTGAAGTAGGTCACGTCGCCGTGGAGCCGCTCGCGCACATGGTTGGCCAGCCAGCCCACCGCGAGTATGTCCGGCGAGCCGTAGAGCGCCAGGCCATCGCTCGCGTCAAGCCGCTCACCGGCCAGCACCTTCGTCGCGATCGGCTCAACGCGCGGATCATGGCTCCGAAAGGCGTGGCTCCGAATGGTGGAATATGGGCGGGAAACCGCCGTCTCAGCCTGCATACTTCGATGATACAGAAAAACCTCTTCGTCGTTTTCAAATCACCAGCACTGCATGGGCAGCCACGATATGCCAGGAATTTCTGGCGGGCGCGGGTACCCAGACGCGCGTGAAGCGGAAATCGCCATCTGCCGGGTTGCCATCGTGTGTACCCGACAAGCGCATTCGCACCGACACGACGACAGCCTTCTCATGAAGTTGAATGTGCTGTTCGGAAGGAGTTAGCTCTTTCACGCTGAGAAGGCCCGATGCATGGGCATCGAGATCGTCTTTCTTTCCCATCAACTGCCCAAGATGATTCGTGAAGATCAGTTCCGGAGCCAGCAGCTCGTCCAAAGCGCTGACATCCGATTGCAGCATCGCAACCCTCAGCCGCTCTTCAGCCTCCAAAATCTGCGCTTCCACACTCTCTCTCATGAAACCTCTTATTGAACTGGCTTGCTGCCCAGGCAGCGCTCAGGCTGGCCAGTTCACTTCTGTCCCGTCTCCGCCCGCGCCGCCTGCGGTTCAACCAGAACCCCATCGTAGAGCGAGGCTGCTACCAGCCGGTCGCCCGCCGCGCGGATCAGCGCTGCGGCGTAACCGGTCTGTCTCCACTGCCAGCGCAGCGTCTTGGGATCGATGGAGTAGACCTGGTCGCTGGTACGCGAACTCACCAGCACCTTGCCGTTCGCCGCGTCAAAGTAAAGATCGTCCACATTGCGGAAGGGAAGGCGCTCGATCCATAGCCACGTCTTGCCCTGGTCGCGGGTAAAGTAGACTCCTTCGCGCGCGCCCAGCCAGAGCGTTCCATCGGCTGAAAAGGCAACGCGATGGATGCGCGTGAGCATGGTTGGAATCCCCATCGGCATCCAGGTTGCGCCGGAATCGATGGAAAACACCACTCCGTCGGCGCGGGCCGCGGCCATCAGCGCTCCATGCGCGGTTACGGAAAGGTACTCGTTCGAGCCCATCACCGGGCCGCCCTGCCAACTGGCTCCCCGATCCCTGCTGGTGAGCAGTCCGAAGCCGGTGGAGGCCAGCCAGACGTCTCCGGATACCTCCAGCGCATTCACGCGGCTCTGAAGCTGAAAGGCGGGATCCTTCACTTGCTTCTCCACGTTGATGCGCTCCCCGTAATGGGTCTCGGTAGACGCCTTGAGTCGGGTATTCGCGATGGTGTTTCTCGGCTGCCAGGCAGGCTTGCCGGCGTCTGCTCCAGGAGTTGCCGGCGACTGGCCAGTGGCGTTGGGATCGCTGCCCTGGTCCAGCGCGAAGATGCCGTGGCTGGTTCCGGCCAGCACGGTTCCATCCGCCGCCTGCGCGAGGACAAAGACATCGCGCCCGTCGAGTCCGCCGCCAAGGCCGTCGCCAATCTGCTCCCAGGTCCGGCCGCCATTGGCGGAAACGAATACGCCGCCATAGCTTTTGTCGTTTACCACACCCGCGAAGATCCGCGCCGGGTTGCCGCGGTCAACCAGCAACGCCGCCACCTTGCGGCTTGAAAATCCCTCGTTCGCGGGCGCAAAGCTCGCTCCCGCGTCCTCGCTCGCCAGCACACCCCCGCGATCGGTAGCAAGCAGTACGCGGTCCGAATCCCGCGGATCGACATAGATGTCGTTCACCACCACGTCCGGCCCGGTCATGCGCTGGAAGGTCTTGCCGGCGTTCACCGTCTTGTAGAGCCCCTCGGTGGTTCCGGCGTACAGAATCTCGCGATTCTCAGGATCCTGCATCAGCACGCGGGTCCGGCGCGCCGTGGCCGGAATGCCTGCGATCTTGTGGAAGAGTTCGCCGCCATTCTCGCTCTTGTAGATTCCGCTGCACGCGCTCAGGAAGACAGTCTTCGGCCTGACCGGATCGACGACAATTGAAAAGACGTCGGAGTCGTCGATCAACCCCTTCTTGATGTTGTGCCAGCTCTTGCCGCCGTCGGTGGTCTTCCAGGGCAGATGCCATGTGCCCGCGTAGACGATATTTGGGTCAGCGGGGTCGATCGCCAGCGACTCCACCTCGTGAATCTCACGGCTGCCCGGCGGGCTGATCAGCTTCCAGGACGCGCCCCCGTCGCTGCTGCGGAAGACTCCCTCGAAGGTGCCGGCAAAGAGGAGGCGGGGATTCGATGGCGCCTGCGCCAGGGAGAAGATGGACTGGCCCCGCAAGGCTTCCACCAGCTTCCACTGCTTGCCTCCGTCGCGGCTGACCCAAAAGCCCCCATCGCGCTGTTCGGCCTTCCATCCGCCCGCGTAGATGACGGCGGCATTTGCCGCATCCACGAGAATGTTGTCCAGAACCACGTCTTCCGATGGCTCCAGCCGCGCAAGGCGGTGCCAGGAAGCGCCCTCATCCAGAGATTCGTAGATCCAGCTATTGGTTGAGCCCAGATAAAGATGACCGGCCTGCCCTGGGACCGGAGTCAGTGCGCGGGCATCGCCGCCCGGCGGGCCGACGGAGTTCCACAGATTCTGGGCTGTCAGCTTCGGCGTCGCGGCCAAGGCCAGGATCAAAGGTGCGATCCGCGCCAGTAGAGAAATACGAAGAGATAAGTGCAGTCGGAGCCGCGAACGGTTCATCTAGACAAGAAACTCCCGGTGCTCATAAATCGAGTATACAAAGACGCCGGGCGTCTCAATTTGCACCGCTCACTGGGACAGGGCAATCGCATGAAAGTTGAATCGCGGGAGCAAGAAGTGTCAGGGCACGGCTTCAGTCGTGCCCTGACACTTCGAGGCGATCCTCATGCTTCATTCCCTTCATGCGATTGCACCGCACGCCGGAAGCGGCTCAGAGGCGAAAGTAAATGCCGATCACGGGCTCGGCCGTGTGCGTAAAAGCCCCGGTGGAGTAGAACAAGGTGGTCAGATTGGGCGCCTTGTAGAGATTGCCCCGGTATTGCAAGCGCAGTCCGATGTGCGGAAGCAGCTTCCAGTCCACGCCGGCGCCATAGACAAAGACCGGCTTGGTGGTTGAGGCCGTGTTGTAGGTGCTGGTAGTAAGAGCGAAGGCGCAAGGAGGTATCGACCCAACGGGACAGGGGCCGAAGAACGTGACGGCGAATTGCCCCTGGCTAGGCACATCGAAGAGGACGCCTCCGCCAGCCAGCGCAAAGGGCCTGAATCTTGAAACCTTGGCCGATACTACCCAATCCCCGGTCACTTCGTGCGCATTTGCCGGTACAACAGTCGATGTGCACCCCCCAACGGTTCCTACAGGGCAGGTATAGCCGGATGGGACCGGACCCCATAAATAGGTCTCATTGGCGCGATTATACGCGTAAGTGCCTTCGTATCCGGCCCATGGTTTGGCGATGTGCCGCACCTCCAGCAGGCCGCCGGCGGCGTTGGCTGGACTGTAAATGGTGCCGTTCTCATTGGTAGCTCCAGTAAATGCTCCGTAAAGGCTGGCCGCCACATCCGTCTGCGCATTGGCCGCCGTGCCAGACAGCGCGGCCAGGCCAGCCAGCAGAGAAACCGTCCACATCCATTTGGTTTGCATGAATCTCTCCTCAATGAAAGTTCTTCCTGGTTGCATCCGGAAGCGCCGAAGCCCTCCGCCAACCTGCTGAGATAGACGCGAAAGCAGAGTTTTTATAACACTCAAGAAGAGCATTTTTCGACCTATTGTGCTGAAGTTCGCTCCGCATCCGCGCCTGCCGCAGGGGATGCTTCTTCGCGGTTTCACCGCTGGAAGAAGAGATCCGCGACGCATCGCTGCGAACGCCGGCATCCGCGCACCCCGCGGAAAAAGCAAAGAGGCTGACCAGATTGCCGGTCAGCCTCAGAGGATTGCAGTTGGAGTTTTCAGGTCTTGTGTGTTCAGCCTGTGCGGACCGGGCGGACCACACAGGCTGTCAGTCGACTATTGTGCCGCAGGCTTCGCAACCGCATGTTTCTTCTTGTGCACGGGCTTGGCGCCAGGAACCGGGATGGGCTTGCGCGTCAGCGTCTTCACTGCGCTCTCAACCACCGGGGTGGTTCCCTGCACGTCGTTCTCGAAGTTAGCGCCGGCGGGCACCAGGTAGTTCTCCACGGACTGGCTGTCCGAGGCGCCTTCGCGAACGATGATCCGGGAGGCGTCAATGCCGCTCTGCTCCTCGTTCACCAGGTAGTCCTTGGTGTTGACGGCACGCTCGGCCGCATAGTCCTGAGGCTTGGCGTGCTTGTTCTTTGGCGGCGCTTTCTCCTTGCCGCTCTCTTCGCCTACAACCACAACCGTTGCGGTCGGATCGTTCTTGAGAGCGTCGGTCACCTGATCGAGACATGCCTTGGCTTCGTTGTCTACGCGAGTCGGGCGCGCTTTATCCTTGGTGAATGTGATGGGGCATAGCGCGCTTACGTGCGGAATCGGCTTGACGTAAGGCTTGGTGATGGTCACGCTGGTGCCTGCCGTTGCCGTCTGCCCAAGGTCGTCTGTTACGTTGCAAACGATGGCCACGTCGCCGGTGGGAGCGCCCGTCGAATCGTACATCGCCGTGGTCCCGTTGCCGGTGATGGCGCCGGTGCCCGGCACAACCGAGTAGCTATAAGTCAGCGGACGGTTTTGCGGGCTGACGCCGGTCGAAGTGACGGTGCTGGGGTCGCCTGGATTGATGGTGCTGGGTCTGGCCACGCAGCTGATGGTCGGCGGCTCGAAGGCCTTCACGGTGAAACTGGTTGAGCAAGTGGCGCTCTGGCCGGGCTTCAGGCCTTCCCTGCCGGGCTTGCCTTCCTTCACTTCAGCCTGGACCGCGTAAGTGCCTGCCTTCAGCGATGCCGTCGCCACAGAGGCCGTCTCTCCATTGCCAGTTACTCCGGCTCCTGACCAGGAATACACGGCATTCAGCTTCGGGTCGAGATTGGCGGGGGTCGCATTCACAGTGACCGGATCGCCAGGAAAAACCGTCGTCGGAGTGGCATAGCAGGTCAGGGCCAACTGAGGCGGCGGCGCGCAGCCTCCGTTCCCATACACAAGCCCCGCGCTCAGCTTGAGCCCGTTGATATTTTCATCGTCACCCCAGATAAAGGCGCCTCCGTTCATGTGCGAGATTCCGGAGTTGGCGTGAAGATACTCGTAATCCACCTGAAAGAGGCGAACCGCCAAGTGACTGCTGGAGCACAGCGCGTTAACGTCAAGCGCGCCGCCGGCGGTCATTCCCCAGCCCCAGGTATATGGCTCATGGTCAGGACCATCCACATCGGCGGCGCCCGCCAGAGCATGCACCATCGGAGTGAATCGCTTGTGCGGCCAGCGATAGACCAGCCCCGGCTCCAATGTGAAGATGCCGCTGTTGCTTGAGCCCTGGTTCGACCCGCCGGTATCGGTAAACAGATCGTGCTGGCCCGACTCGACCTGTATTCCCCAGTGACGGCTATAGAAGTAAGCGACGCTTTCCGTCAATCCCTTCTTCTCTACCTCGAAGTCAAAGGGAAGAATCTCGCCGTTGGGCTGAAGCGCATGCACTGTGTCATAGGGAGCAAAGAAACTGTAACCTATAAAAATGTCCCACTTCGGCGCAGGATAGATCGGCGGAGTTCCACTTGCAGTTGGGGTGACCTGAGCTGACAGGGCAGCGGGCGCCAATGCCGCAACTGCCAAGACAAGCCCCCGGCACACAGACTTCGAAACACGAGCAAACATGCGCTTTTCCTCCACAATCAAGCTGAATGAACAAATGGCGGCAGTTGCCTGTAAACACAAACCCTGGCCCGCACTGCCTCGACCCCGCAAAGCGAGCGGACCATCAGCGCCCACACAGCATGATCAAACGTACCATAGGACGAATCCGCCAGTACACTTTTTTTCAGTGGGTTACCCTTCGATGCACGGTACACATTGCGGGTTGTGACGGGTACTTCAGTAATTTTCTTCCTGGCAGATCGATGCTCAGGCTCCCGTTGCGCAACTTCACGTTCTTCAAGACGATTGGCGGCCGGCATTTGCTGCCAGCGCAGCGCTGAATCCGGCATCCGCGAAGAAAGAAACAGAAAGCGCCAGCACCGCGCGGCCGCACTGAAACACAGCAGACATCGGCGTGCGGCTCCTTCCGCCGTGCCAGCCAGGAAGCAACTCCGGCCCGGTCTCAAAAACGAGCATTCGCAATGGATGCGCATGAAACCGAAGAGGCTGGCCCGTTTCCGGGTCAGCCTCAAGAAATGCATGAGATGTTTTTGAGGTTTGCGTCCGGCCTTCCATAACTGTTGGAAGGCCTGACGGACCGGTTTACCGCCTGCGCAAGCCGGCAGTTCTACTGGGCGGCCGCCGCAGCCTTCTTCTTGTGCACCTTCCTGGGCTCAGCCGCGCCGATGGTCTTGCGCGCCAGCGGCTTCACCGAGCTTTGAACCACCGGGGTGGTCCCTTGCACGTCGTTCTCGAAGGTTGCTCCGGCAGGCACCAGGTAGTCCTGCACCGCCTGGCTGTCTTCCATGCCGGTGCGAACGGAGATCCGGGAGGCGTCAACGCCGCTCTGCTCCTCGTTCACAAGGTAGTCCTTGGTGTTGACGGCGCGCTCTGCCGCGAAGTCCCGCACCTTGGCGTGCTTGCTCATGGGCGGCATCTTCTCCTTGGCATCGGCTTCGCCCACAACCACGACCGTCGCAGTCGGATCGTTCTTGAGAGCGTCGGTCACCTGATCGAGGCAGGCCTTGGCTTCATTGTCTACGCGAGTGGGTCGCGCCTTGTCCTTGTCGAAGGTGATGGGGCACAGCGCGCTGACGTGCGGAATCGGCTTGACGTAGGGCTTGGTGATGGTCACGCTGGCGTTGGCGCTGGCGCTCTGGCCCTTATCGTCGGTGACGCCGCAGGCGATGGCGATGGCTCCGGTCGGAGCGCCCGCCGAATCATAGATCGCCGTAGCGCCGCTGCCGCTGATGGAGCCTGTTCCCGGCGCAACCGAGAAGCTGTAGGTCAGCGGACGGTTCTGCGGGCTGACGCCGGTCGAGGTGACCGTGCTCTTGTCGCCGGGGTTGATGGTGCTGGGGCTGGCCACGCAGCTGAGGGTTGGCGGCTCGAAGGCCTTCACGGTGAAGCTGGCCGAGCAGTCGGCAGTCTGGCCAGGCTTGAGGCCTTCTTTTCCGGGCCTGCCTTCCTTTACTTCAGCCTTTACCGTATAGGCGCCAGGCGCCAGCGCGGCGGTGGCTACAGAAGCCGAGGTTCCGCTGCCGGTCACGCCCGCTCCCGACCACGAATAAATCGCATTCAGCTTGGGATCGAGACTGCCTGCCGTCGCGGTGACCGCGACCGGGTCGCCGGGGAAGACCGACGTCGGGCTAACCGAGCAGGCCAAGGTCACCGGAGGCGGCGGCGCGATGGTGCCGACGTGCAAGACAAGGCCGGCGCTGATGCGCCCTTGGGGGTTGAATGAGACGGATCCCCCCTCATTGTCCGGGAAGTTCTCGTGGAGATACTGATAATCCCCCTGGAAGAGACGTATCGCCAGACGATGGTTGAACAACGGCGTTTCGGCGTCCAAACCGCCGCCCAGTGTCACCACCGGGCCCCAGGCATCGGCCTGAGCCCAGCTGCCAGCTTGTTCGACGCCAATCAGTGCGTGAACGAACGGCGTGATGTTGCCCTTGGGGAATCTGAAAATCAAGCCCGCCGATGCGCCGGCGAAGTCATCGCCCGGCTGGGATACGGACTCGTCGTATGGATTGCTCTCAGGAAGCAAGACGTGCTCATCTCCTTCGAACTGAACGCCAACATTCTTGTTGAAAAAGCGGGATACGCTCCCAATCGCGCCGTAGTCGATGGATTGGTAGCCATACCCGTTTATTCTTGCGTTGGGGATCAGGGCGCTGTATCCCAGGAAGATGTCCCACTTCGACGCGGAGTTGTCCGCGGGAGCCTTCATCGCCGGCTTGGCTGCGTCCTGTGCGGCCAACGCGACGGGTATCGATGCTACAAATGCCAAGGCAAGAACCCGGCAAACAGACTTCCTAACACGAACGTACATGCGTTTCTCCTCCTGAATCAAACTGATTGAACGAATGGCACCGGCTGTTTGCGAGCCCAAGTCCCGGCTCGAACCGACTCAATTCCGCGCGGCGAACGGGTCGCAATGCGTACATGGAGCATTATAAAACCTGTTCCGGGACTGACATGTATCCGATTGCACACTTTTTCTACAACTTGCACTCCGATGCGCGCCGCACATCGCAGGCCGCAAATGGCTGCTTCGGCAACCCTTCGCCTGCGAAGCTCAACACTTCCAACCCGCTCACCCCGCATTCAGCGTCTTCAACAGGCTGCGCGGCTCGCGCTGTATCTTCTCTTGTAGAAGCGTAATCGCGTAAATAAGTTGCTCGGGCCGGGGCGGACACCCCGGAACATACACGTCCACCGGGACCACCTGGTTGACGCCCTGCACCAGCGCATAGCTGTTGAAGACCCCGCCCGAAGTGGCGCAAGCGCCCATCGAAATCACCCACTTCGGCTCCGGCATCTGGTCGTAGAGACGGCGAATGACCGGGGCCATCTTCTGCGACACCCGCCCGGCAACCACCATCAAATCCGACTGCCGCGGGGACGGCCGGAAGACCTCGGCGCCGAAACGCGCAAGATCGAAGCGCGCTGCGCCCGTTGACATCATCTCGATGGCGCAGCAGGCCAATCCAAAGGTCATGGGCCAAACGGAGTTCTTGCGGATCCAGTTCACTGCAAAATCGAGCGAGGTCAGAATCACGCCCTCCGGCTCTTCGTACCCGTAGCTCACTTCGCGCAGCTTAGCGCGATTCAGCGCGCTGCTCTCCAACGCTCCGAATAGATAACGATCCCGGTCCGCCGTCTCCGCCATGCTTCCAATATACCGCTGTTCTCTGCCTGGCACGGAACGCGCCCTTCTGGCTGCCATCGACAGCCGCGCCTCTGTTTACCTCAAGAAGAATGAAGATTAAATAAAGATTTGCCGATTTCCATAAGGATTATATAAAATTCCTCCCAACACACTTCTAGTCCGGCAAGTCTCTGGTTCGGCAGGCGGCTCCTTTCAATGCCTGTACCTCGGTTGTGGCCGGTGTTTGTCCTGGCCTGCGCGACCGGCGCTTCTTGGCTCGATTCATCCGGAATGGCGGCCGGCTTCCGCCTGAGTGCTTAGCTGTTCGACTATCGAAGTTTCCTTCTGGAGTGAAACCCTATGTGTCGTCGCGCCATCAAGCTGCTCCTTCTGTTCGCCTGTCTGGGTCTCCCGGCCGTGGCCTTTGCCGTGGCTCCCGACCTGCGCCCCTCGCCGCCCGCAACCCAGGCCCAGGTTGCTGCCCTCGAACAGGCCATCCGCGATGCCCAGACCTCCGGCGACAACGCCTGGGTGCTCATCTCCGCGGCCCTGGTCCTGATGATGACCGCGCCCGGCCTGACGCTGTTCTACGGCGGCCTGGTCCGGCGCAAGAACATCCTGGGCACCATGATGCAGAGCTTCGCCATGATGGGCCTGATCACGGTTCTGTGGGCTCTGGTGGGCTACTCACTAGCCTTTGGAGCCGGCAACGGCTTTGTCGGCGGCCTGGAGCACGCCTTTTTGCGTGGCGTGGGATTGGCGCCGAACCCCAACTACGGCGGCACCATCCCCGAGCAGAGCTTCATGGTTTACCAGCTCATGTTCGCCATCATCACTCCGGCGCTCATCACGGGCGCCTTTGCCGAGCGCGTCAAGTTCAGCTCCATGGCGGTTTTTCTTTCCCTCTGGTCGCTGGTGGTTTACTGCCCCATGGCCCACATGATCTGGGGCGTGGGGGGAATCTTGAACAGCGCCGGCGGGCGCTGGCCGGTCTTCGACTTTGCCGGCGGCACCGTGGTGCACATCACCAGCGGCGTCTCGGCGCTGGTTTGCGCTCTTTACCTGGGCAAGCGGGCCGGCTACCCGCAGGAGGACATGCCGCCTCACTCCATGGTGCTCAGCTTCATCGGCGCCGCCATGCTGTGGGTGGGCTGGTTCGGCTTCAATGCCGGCAGCGCGCTGGGCGCCGGTCCCCTGGCTACCAGCGCCTTCATCAATACGCAGTTCGCCGCCGCGGCGGGCGCCATCGGCTGGGTGGTCGCCGAGTGGATGAACAACGGCAGGCCCACCGCCCTGGGCGCCATCTCCGGCGCGGTGGCCGGACTGGCCACCATCACCCAGGCCTCAGGCTTCGTCCAGCCTATGTCTGCCCTGCTGATCGGCCTCATTGCCGGCGTCGTCTGTCCCTTCATGGTTTTCAGGGTCAAGAAGTTCTTCGGCTACGACGACTCGCTGGACGCCTTTGGCGTTCACGGGGTGGGCGGAACCATGGGCGCGCTGCTGACCGGCCTGTTTGCCGCGGGGTCAATCAACGCCGTCTTCGGCAAGGACGCAGCGGGCCATCCCCTCCCGACCGGCCTCATCGACGGCAACACGCATCAGGTCTTCAACCAGGCCGTTGGAGTGGGAGTTGGCTGGGCGCTCGCTATCGTGGGGACGCTGGTGCTGCTCTTCCTGGTGGACAAGACCATGGGCCTGCGCGTCTCGCCGGCCGAGGAAACAGCCGGCCTAGACCTCTCCCAGCACAATGAGGAAGGCTACGACTTCAACGCCTGATCTTGCTCCTGCCCCGTGCCCCATCCTTTCGCCTCCTTTCAGGCGAAAGGGTGGGATTCCACGAGCCTGAATCGAACAGGGTGCCCCACCCTCGCCGCGTCTTTGTTCTTGCGGCTAGGGTGGGATGCCAGAACTTAACTGCTGTTGTCCCGAGTCGAACTTTCAAGCGAGGAATCCGCACATGCTCAAGATCGAAGCCATCATCCAGCCCGCCAAGCTGGACATCGTCAAGGAAGCCCTGATTGAAGCGGGCATTGAGGGAATCACCATTTCGGAAGCTCGCGGCCATGGCCGTCAGAAGGGCCACACCGAGTTCTATCGCGGCCGCGAATACACGGTCGATCTTCTCCCCAAGGTCAA